>Ga0210016_1001285_pt1 | contig 23272 bp, 23 predicted proteins | sample CryGeyCG2014_300_FD_185454 | JGI IMG/M metagenome (GOLD analysis project Ga0210016, IMG submission 185454) | Groundwater microbial communities from aquifer - Crystal Geyser CG02_land_8/20/14_3.00 (SPAdes) (version 2) | ecosystem: Environmental > Aquatic > Deep subsurface > Groundwater | place...
GTCATTCTCCCACTTTTTACCACTATACTAAGAATAGATTAACGTGATACAGTTGTCAACTAGTTAGTTATAGGAAAATACGGTTTGTGCTATTTACCGAACGATACCCGAAATGATGGTTATGGGACTATTGATGCGTTGGTGTATAATTATGGGGTATAGATAAGGAAGCTTCTATTCTATGTATTGTTGGTGATTGTGATGCTGACGTGAGATTATTGGTTGATGTTATTAATGGAATACCGGTGTTTCAAATTTCTGGGGAGGCAACGTTAGAGCCACAACTTTGCCCTAGGGTATCCCCCGGACCTGAATTTAGCTCTAGAGATGCAGATGAAAAGTTGAAGATCATAGTTCACCAACCTGAAGAGCCTAATTTTATAGGAGCCATGACTGTTGTTTGTGCTGTTAATTCATGTCAACATTGGCAAAAATGCAATAAATTAGGATAATTTCTGGATACGTAATAGAATGTGATCGCGGAGTAAGGGAAATTCCTGGTATCCGGCAGAAGTATTGAAATGTCCAGCCTTAGATACCATTTCTAGATGAGCTTTGAGCATGGCAGAGATACCTACTCCTTCTTCAACTGGGATCATATCATTGTCGGATTGGAAAATCTCGATATGTTGAACGATTTGTTTAAGCTTGGCCCAGTCGATAGGATTGTAATGAAAAGAATCAACTGATTCTTGAGGATTATCGTACCAGCGATATTGAATCCAGGGAGCAACCATAAAAAGGTTTGATATTTGTGCAATTCCCAGATCAACTAAGGCATGCATGATAAACACACCACCTCGCGAGTGAGTGACAAACGTGGTATCAGGATGAATATCTTTTTGAAATTCTTTTAGTTTGCTTAACCACTCTGAATAGTAATGTTTACCACCCTCTTCTGGCGGACAAGGAAATTGCGGAACGATCACCCTGAGATCAGTTTTGTTTTCCAGTTCATGTTTGAGCCAAGGAAACCAATTCTCCTCCGGATACCCATTGCTGCCATGAATAATAAATAGGTTTCTCATGATTTTTTACCTTTAGACTCAATTAGATTTGTAACCCAAGATTGTATAGCGCTGATTAGTTCTATCTCTTTATCCAAATAGCTATGAGTTGCACCGGCAATCTTTGCTACGGTTAACGATTTGGTTGATTTGGCATGACGTTTGATTTGTGCTATGGCTTCATCAACAGATGGTTTCATATAGACATCCTCGCCCCCATAGACGAAAAGGAGTGGATCTGTTGTATCTTCAAGCATTTGCCATTGCGGATCATCTGGAGTGTGATAGGGAGTAAGGTTACCTGGTCCTTTTTGGGTTAGATAACCCGCATACATTTGAACACTCGTTACATAGCTGACTGGTGAGAGTTTGGCAGGCAAGACTTCTTTGGTGAGACCAGCTTCAATTTTTTGTTGAATGAGTTGATCGGTCTTGGCAAATTCCTCGCTTCCTAGTGCATAGTACATGAGTCCGGAATCATTTTGAGGAGAAAGATGAATTTGGCCGATAACTCGAGAATCTTTTTTAATTTGTTGATAATAAAGATTTTTTTGCGATAAACTGTGACCTTGTAAGATAACTTTGTTGATGCCTTGTTCGGTCAAAAAGTCGAGCCAAGCTGAAATATCGAGAATACAGTCCTCAAACTTTTCAAAACCACCACCGATTTGAGTCCACTCTACTTTGTCACCTACGTGTTTACGAATATCGGCGTAGACATCATGGCCGCGGTTATTGGCGGTGAGAAAACCTATTCCTTGTTTTTGTAACTCTATAGCTTCAGTATCGATAAATTTATGAGTATAAAAGTCTCCGGATGTACCATGGAAATGTAAGACGACCATATCGGACTTACCTGGAGAATAAAACCCAGCCAATTCTAGACCGTCTTGTGTAATTACCCTAACTAATTTGCCATCGATCATAAATTGATTATATCAGCTTGATAAACTCTTTTTCCGTGAAGCCGGCATCGGAGATGATGGCTTTGGTGATACCTTTGCCCAGATCTTTGCCACGATGAACTGGAATGGATATTATGCGATGAGTGACAGGATGGAAATATACATGATGACTGCCTGATGATCTTTTGAAAATAAATCCTTGTTTACTAAGAATTTTGATTAGCTTAACTGCGGTTAAAATAGGCAATTTAGACATATATCATGGGCAGATTGTTACCAAATACACTGGATGCATCGAAGGTTTCGATCATTTCTAATCCTGATTCGTGAGGAATATCCATTTTCTCATCTCGCATGACTTGAAGGTGAAGAGTGATGACCTCGCGGAGATTTTTGCGCGTTTCTTCAATAGTTTTCCCTGATGTATGACAGCCTGGTAAAAGTGGTACAAAGCCATGGTAATCACTGTCGTCTTTTTTGATAATGACCCGATATGTAAGGACTTTTGTTGGTTTCATAATTCCTAGTATACACCTCTACTCTGCTGTGACGAGGAAGACGTGAGAGGTAGAGACGGTGGAGACAGAGTCACCAGTTAGGGTAGTTTTGAGTTTGGACCAAGCTTTGCCATCCCAACCATAGATGGTGGGGTTGACGTGCTCACCGGCGGGGAGCGTGAGGGCGAGGGCGGCTGTATTCTGAGTAAAGTACCCATAAGGCCCCGCCACTACTTTGGCTCCCTCTGGTAATCCAGTTTTGGGGTAACCAAAGGTCTTCATAGTCACGATGACTTCGTCTTTTTTGAGCGCAGTTTTGGGGAGGGTCACAGAGAATTTACCATCGGTTGAAGAAAAGGTCGGATCTGCAGGGTCAAAGTGGAGATAGTTCCAGCTCTCTTTAAGGCGAGTGGTATCGTAGGTCAAAGTAATAGAGCCACCTGTCACTCCCTCGTGATAGGTGACCTTGCCACCACCTGACTTGGAACCCAACAAAATAGCTTTGGTGATGGGCTGCTTCTCACTACCTAAATAGATCGTGCCTAGCGCACCCTCTTGCTTGCCGGAGGCATTGTAGATCATCTCGTATTCTATACTCCCAGACTCCAGGGCATTATCAATGGTAATGTTGAGACTGCGCCCCGTGGGATCAGGTGAGAGGGTGATAAATGGACGCTCTGCAAGGGCCATGACATTGATGGGAAGATCTGGCTGAGTATTGTCCTCGACCAGCGTAGTTTTCTTGCTACTTGAGTTTTTGAAAATGAGCACAAGGGAGACCATCAAAACCAGAACGATACCGAGAATAATAATGGCAGTAGATTTTTTCATTATTTGAGTTTAGCAGAAATATATTTTGCTAGCATGTCTATTGCGACTCGTTCCTGTTTGGTTGTGTCACGATCACGCACAGTGACTGTTTGGTCCTCTAATGTCTGGTGGTCGATGGTGACGCAAAATGGCGTACCCATCTCGTCCTGATAAAAATAGCGTTTGCCGATGTTGCCACGATCATCCCAGACTACTCTGAATGATGGCTGAAGGTGTTCAAAGACACTCTGAGCACTCCTTACTAATTCATCGTTGTTGCGCAGGAGAGGGAAAACAGCTACGGTGTAGGGGGCGAGCTTGGGGGCCAATTTGAGCACGATTCGATGATTCGAATCATCGATACAGTAGGCATCACAGAGCACCATGAGTACCAAGCGATCGATGCCCACCGCTGGCTCAATTACATGAGGAACTAGTTTGTCCCCAGTAAAGGGATCAGTATAGGAGAGATCTTTGCCCGAAAACTTTTGGTGCTGAGTGAGATCGTAATCACTGCGATAAGCAAGGCCCCAGAGTTCTTGATAACCAAAGGGAAAGTTGTATTCGAGATCTACCGTCTTTTGGCTATAGAAGCTACGCTCCTGATCTGAGTGTTCCCTGACTCGCAAGTTTTCTTTTTTGACTCCTAGAGTTTTGATTACAAAATCTTGGATAGAAGTAAGCCAGGTGTCAAATAACTGCTCCCACTCCGAAGTTTTGGGATTAAAGAAATACTCGATCTCGGCTTGCTCAAACTCGACAGTGCGGAAAGTGGCCTGCCCCTTGGTGATCTCGTTGCGGAAACTCTTGCCCATCTGCCCTACCCCAAATGGCAGTTTGACGCGGGAAGAGTCGAGAATATTTTTGAAGTTGATGAAGATACCTTGGGCGGTCTCACCGCGCAGGTAAGCGAGATCGGCAGTCTCCGCCAAGATTCCCAAGTGGATAGGGAAAAGCAAATTGAACTGGCGAGCGTCGGTTAGTGTCGCATTACCACAAGTAGGACATTTGATTTTGCGAGAGATGATAATCTCATTGAGCTCGCTGAGAGTTTTACCCTCGACTTTTTCGCCAGTGACGTCCTCGATAAGATGATCAGCGCGAGTCCGACTATGACAAGTCTTGCAATCTACCATAGCGTCGGCAAAGCTTTCCACATGTCCAGATGCTTCCCAAACTTTGGCACTCAAGATCACGGATGAGTCAAGACCCACCATGTCGGAGCGACCCTCCACAAAAGTCTGCCACCAGATATCCTTGATTCTTTTCTTGAGACTGGCGCCTAGTGGGCCGTAGTCCCAAGTATTGGCAAGGCCACCATAAATGTCAGAGCCTGGGAAGAAGAATCCACGACGTTTGGCAAGGCTAGTGATATCTGCAAGTGTAGTCATCAGTTTATTTTAGCACGGAGCGGATGGGTTAAGAGCGAGTCGATATAGTTGTCGACAATATTAGATCCCTCGACTTCGCTCGGGATGACGGGCAAGCCAAAACCTAAAATTTCGAGGAGTTTTTTCTTGAATCTAAAAATATACTCTGGCGTCTCAAAGCGCGCGAGATTGGCGAGAGCCAGGACGAGAAGATCATAGACCTCTGTGTGGCGATCGTGCTCGACGGTCAAACGATCGATGAGCTCCCCGATCTGGAAAAGGCGCGAGATGTTGGCTAGGGTAGTTTTGCTCACATGGTGGCCGTCGAGGAGCTCGACACTGGTTAGAGTCATGCGGTCGTTTTTCTCGATGACATCAAAGCGGATGTGGGAGAAGAGATCTAGTTGACTGCCACGTTTGGATTTGACTGAGCGAATCCCCCTCGCATAGACCGAGATTTTGCCTTGTTCGAGAGTATAGATCGTAAGAAAACGGTCACTGTCTTTGACAACGCGACGATTGATGATGATGCCATGATATTTGAGATAGTGCATTAGCGGGGCAAGATGATTTCTTGGTCAAAGTCGAGAGTGTAGACTTTGGGCTTTCCAGAGCCTACCGTAATGGTCGTCTTGATGTCTTTGGTTCCTGGTTGTTTCTGGATAAGCTGTTTGTACTGATCCCCTGTTACGGTCCCAGCTGGGGTCGTGTACTCAACCTCGAGTTTTTTGACTGATTGAGGGGACAAGGTAAAAAAGCCCTCGAAGATTGTCTTACCCAAATCTTCAGTTGTCGTCATATCGAGCTCATAGCCGGATGATGACTTGAGGACTGAACCCTTGGGCACATAGATGCGTTGCCAGTCGCGCAATAAGCCATTGAGACAGAGCTGACCAGCCTCGAGATTGCAGTTGTCACCAGCGCGGGGATTTTTGTAGGTAAGCGTGAGCTTTTTGGTGACTGAGCCGTCTGAGGCAATACTGACCACCTGCTCAACCTCTTGGGTCACAAACATATTGGACTTGGCGCCGGCAAAGTTGGTATCGTTGACGTGGAGGTAGTCGCCAACATAGTCGTTGATCCGCCCGGCGGCTCCTAGAACTTCGACGGCATTTTGCTTGTTGGGGTCTTTGAAGTACATGAGAAGATGCTTTTCTTTGATGGCGGTTGTAAAGATGTTGAAAAACTCGGCCCATTTGGCCTTTGGAGAGTCCATCATATTGGCCAACATCGAGTTCATAAGTGGTCCAAGGATCGATTTCCTGCCTTCGCGGATCTCGTAGGTGGGACGAGTGATAATGTTTTCCAACTCATAGATGACTTGTGGGCAATCACAACGTGGATCGATCTGCGCTGAGAACTTGCCACCATATCCTGGAACTCCAATGGGACCTAAGACTTTGAGGATACGGACAGGGACCTCGGTATCGATGGCAATAAGAGCATCAAATTCTGGTGCGACACTAGACTCACGCATGTACCCGGTAAAGGTATCCATCGAATCTTTGAAGTCAGGAGAGAGATTCATGTCGCGCAGATTCCAGGTATAAACCAAAGGAAGATATTTCTTGATTGGGTCTGGGGCGGGGACTTTTTTCTTGAATCCAGCATCAAGAGTATAGATATCTTGCGAAATGCCTGGTTCGATCTTGCCTTTGGTGATAGTCATCGTCGCATAAGCCGTCAAAAAACCACCAGTCGGGCGCAACTCGGCGTCGTTTTGGAATATGATGAGATATTTCTTGGCATCAGGGTTACCCAAGAGATCTGGGAGTAATTTAATGATGGGTTGGAACTGTCCTAGAGACTCGGCGGCACTAGCGACACTAGTTTTCAGGCTAGTAATTTTCTCGGCAAAAGTCTTGGGATAGCGTTTCTCATTGATAGCGTCAAATTCAGAACTCACCTCTTTTAGTTTGGCTGAAATTGAGTCCATCTGAGGAGCGAGTTTTTCAACTGTAGAAGCCACAAAAATGATGCGATCTTCGGCGGTTGTGAGGACGAGCTCAGCCCCTTCTGTCCCGGTAAAACCCATGATGTCAGCATAGGGCTCGATAGCACCAACGATGATGTCCCCTATCTCTGTACCATAGGTCGCGGCAGTGAAGACATGGTCGACGTCTTTGAGATATAAACCAAAAAATGGAATGTAGCGCAGTGGAGCGATGGCGCCCCAAGTTTTTTGAGCTGAGATAAGAGATGACTTGGTACTATCTAGCTCAGATTTGATGGTACTGAGATCGCGCGTTTCAAAAGCAGTTGTCATGGCTTGGGCATGAGTCACGGTACTCATGACTTTTGTGTAGGTAGTTTTGGCGACAACTGTTGCGTAGATAAAGATTGCCAACAGCGTACAGCTTACGGCCAACAGAATAATAAACCAGGGGCGTTTGTAGAGAGGGACTTTGATTGGTTGATCTACCACTTCGAGATCATTGCTTGAGGTGTTTTCCATAAGATTTTGAGATCATTCCATAACGAGCGAGTATTAGCATATTGTGCGTCAAGTGATACCCTCTTGTCAAACGTAACCTCGTTGCGTCCTGATACTTGCCAGAGTCCAGTAATACCTGGCTTGGTAGAGAGCACAACACCCATTAGTGGTTGGGTTTGGGGATATTTTTTGACTTGCTCGGTGAGCTCACGCTCGAGGTAAGCTCGAGGACCCACCATACTCATATCGCCCCGGATGACATTGTAAAACTGAGGGAACTCATCGATTGTGAGCGCCCGTAGCACTCTCCCTAAGGGAGTAATACGCGGGTCGTCTTTGGCTTCGAGTTTCCAGTCCATTTTTTTGAATTTTTTGAGGAGTTTTTTATCGCCGTTGTGCAAAATGTCGTCGGCCCCGATGACCATTGAGCGGAATTTGTACATATTGAAACTCTTGCCCCGCAAGCCAACTCGACGATGCTTGTAGATGATGGGACCGGGAGAGCTCAGAAAAATGAGAAGTGGGACGATCAACCAAATTGGTAAAAATATGACGGATAAGATGCAAGCTACTACAATGTCGAGAATGCGTTTAGTAGCGTCTTGGTAATTCATATTACAACTGAGCTTCAATTGTGTTGTATAAATTTTTGACTTTGGGTGCATATTTGAGAGGACACACGAGCATTCCCCCATCAGTTTCAACGACTATCATCCCATCGAGTCCGATGAGTCCCATAATGCCGTCTTTTTTGGCAATAATCAGAGAATTTTTAGTATCGATGATGTTAGCTTTACCGATGATGACGTTGCCATTATCATCTTTGTTCAGACCATGATAGAGTAATTCCCACGTTCCTACATCAATCCAACCAAAATCAGCTGGTAATTCCCATTGTTTGTCTGGTGGTAATTTTTCAAATAGGCCATAATCTACAGAGATTTTTTCAAATTTGGGATATTCCAACGCTAATGTTTTGGCATATTTGGACGTGTCAATGGTCGAAGAAATGCGACTGATTATCGCATAAGTACTTGGGGCATACTCTTGATAGAATTTGAGGAATAATCCGGGTCGAGTAGCCATATAACCTACGTGGATCAGATAATCTTCAGAGGCATAAAACTGCTCTGCTCGCTTGATGTCTGGTTTTTCAACAAATCTCTTGAAAGCGAAAACATCAAAACCATTTGATGAGGTAATTTTCCCATCAATTTCTATCCAACCATTGTGTACAGTTGGGTAACTTGCCTGAGTATCTACGTGAACAATTACTTCATTATTATTTGCTAATTTGGCTGCTTCGGTAAGCGCAGAAATAAAGACGTCAGTTTTTTGGACAACATGATCGGCTCCCCAGAGAATAATCATTACGGCATTTGGATGTCTTTTGTAGATGATGGCCGACGCTAACCCAAGTGCGCCTAGATTGTCTCGCATAGCAGGTTCAAAAACAAAGTTTTCTGAAGGTATTTCTGGAGCTTGCCTGATAATGTGCTCTTTGTATAATTGCGAGGTAGCGATATAAATATTTTCGGCTCCAAATCCTTTTATGGCTCTGTCTACTGTTTCTCGAAACATTGATTTTTTGCCTAGAATACTTTCGAATTGCTTTGGATGTGACATGTTGGAAATAGGCCACATACGAGTACCCTTACCACCACACATAATGAGTACTTTTATTTCTGGTTTTTCTGACATATTTTATTTATCCTTTTGTTCATTTTAACAGCCCAAGCCGTTTGATCAAAGCGGCGAGCATTTCTCTGACACGCTTGTCTATCAAAGGACATTGTCTCGAAGATGTCAATCGCCTGGCAGATACTACTGACACCGGTTTGCTTGAAAAGTAGCCCAGTTTGCCCATCTTGGACTATGTCTAGTGCACCACCAGATGAATGCGCAATGACAGGGATCCCGGCTGCTTGAGCTTCACACATTGCAATCCCAAAATCTTCTTCGTTTGCCTGAAGGAAGGCTTTGGCATGCTGATAATAACCAACCAAAAGTTCCTCGTCTATAGATCCTAATATATGAACATTGGACTTGGCTAGTTTGCGTAAATATCTCTCTTGTGAGCCTGTGCCGATCACTATAAGAATCTTGCCGTTTTGGTTAAATGCTTTCACTAAGACATCAATGTTTTTGTAGGGCACGAGGCGAGAGACAGTGAGAAAGTATGAGTATGGCAGATGGTTAATGGTTAATGGTCGATGGTTAAATTTGGCAACATTGACGGGTGGGAAGATCACTTCACTATCGCGATTGTAGTACTTCTTTATACGCTTTTTCACTTGAGTACTAATTGCAATCATTGTATCTGGACGAGTAGAGGCTACTTGGTCCCAAGCACGAAGGTATTTGGCGATGAAGCGATGAACTGGTGTTGTCAAATACTGTTTTTTGTGCGAGTAGAGATAGCGAGTAGGAGTCAAACAATAATTGAGATGAACAGTGCTAGGAGGTGTGATAACCCCCTTGGACTCGGCGCTACCTATCGAGATAACCAAGTCATAGGCGCTGAAATCAAATGATTCAAAAATAAAGGGCATGAGCCAGGGAAACCATTCGTGATGTTGATGTAAATATGGAAAGCTGTGGACTTTCCAGAACGCAGAAAATGGCGCCGTAGAGGGATCCCAAACACTGGTGTACCAATTGGCTTCTGGAAACAAAGTATGAAAAGATGTCAAAACATGTTCGGCTCCACCTAACTTGTTGAGACGATCATAAACAAGTGCAACGCGCATGAATGACCTCCGCAATTTCTTGTGCTACGTTGTCCCAATTTCGTGAAAATATAAATGGGCGGACACAGGGGTTCGCCCCTACACGAATTGCACGAATTAAATCTTTTGGTGATGTGAGATCAAAATAGATGACTTTGTCGCCATATACTTCGCGGTAGACTGGGATGTTGCTGGCCACAACAGGAGTACCTACCATGAGTGCCTCAAGTCCCACAAGCCCATACCCCTCCATGTACGACGGAGTTACCAGAAGAGCTGCTTTTTGATAAACAGAAACTAGCTCGTCATCTTGGAGATTAGATAAGACATGGATGTGAGTTTGGTCAAAAGGGGCAAGAGTGCGAGATAGAAAAGTGGAGGACTTGGCGACGATAACGAGTTCATATTCTGGTAATTGCTGCATGGCTTTGAGCAAAACAGAGAGATTTTTGTGGGGATAAGCGTTACCCACAAACAAGACATATTTAGATGGTAGATCGTAGATGGTAGATCGTAGATTTGGGGAGCGGAAGATTGCGTCTGGGGCTTCGGGGATAGGATGGATGCGTTCTGGCTTGACCACGGGAAAGAGTGCGAGGATATCATTTTTGACTGTATTGCTAGGCACAATGATGTCTTGGGCAGAATCAAGTGTGTGTTTGATAACCTGGTTGTATCCGGCGCGCTTGAGAGCATAGAGCCAGGGAGTATGAGTTGTTGTGTCCGGCCCCGTAAAGTGGGACTTGATAAGATCATGGACGGTGACTATCTTGGGGACACGAGACAATAATGGAGCGTTGAAATGGAGAGTGTAGAGGAGATCTGAGTTGAGTGAATGTAGGAGGCGTGGCAAGAGCAGTTGTTCACCCAGGGAGTAATGCGGGATCTCAGCGCGGACTTTGACGATATTCTTACCTGTGGGAAACTCATCATACTCTGCGTCGCGCAGGAGGACCTGCAGGGTCTGACCCTGTAGGTACTTGGGGAGATACCGCATAACGTTGGTAGTGTAGCGACCGAGGCCGGTGTGACCTGTACCGTAAAACCGTGCATCAATGGCGATTTTTACCATGAGGTGATTATAACCCTACCCGGCGGAATTTGAGGAGGCGGATACCCAAGTAAACTAACCAGTTGATAAAGAAGGGATATTTATCCTCGTAGTGCTTGTGGTAAAAGAGCTCCATAGCCTGAATAGACAACCCTTTGACCCGGCGGATGGTATCTTTTTTGGCGGTTGTGACATTCGCACTCTGTTTGGACATGCCGGTTGTGACCCCTTTGTAGTGGAGTAGTGTAACTTGTGGCCAGTAGAGATTGCGATAGCCAGCCTCGTGCAAGCGGTAGCAAAAGTCGAGATCTTCCCCGTAGAGCGGGTAATCCTCGTCCCACCAGCCGACAGCCTCACCGGTGGTGCGCCGCATGAGCATAAACATACCCCCAACGGCATCGATCTCATGCTCCTTAGTATAGCCTAGGTAATTTTTGGTGTATTGATTAAATAGTGGGGTGTGAGGGAAAGCCTTGGAGAGGCCGGAAAAATGGGTCAGAGTGGCCCAAGGCGTGGGGAAGCCGCGGTGGCAGGTCTCGTCGATCCCGCCGGTCAATACTAGATTGATCCGAGCGGTCAAAGCCCCGATACTCTTATCACTCCACAACTTGTCGTAACATTTTTTAAGATCATTGACTCCCGTAAAACTAGCATCTGGGTTCAAGAAAAGAATGGTAGCAGCATGGGCATAAGGCAAGCCGGCATTGTTGCCAGCTGAGAAACCTACCGAGGTGTCACGTTGTACCCACCTGGCAGAGGGAAATTCTTTTTTGACCATGGCTTTGGAGTTGTCAGATGAGTTGTTGTCGACGACAATAGTCTCGACTATGAGCCCCTTTTGCTGCATAAGCGATTTGAGGGTGTTGCGCAGGAACTTCTGTGCGTTGTAATTGAGGATAATGATGGAAACATCAGGTTTATGGTTCATAGCGCATAGCTCATAGTTTTAATGTTTGAACTCTTTATAAACTTTGTCTAATTCTTTGGCTATGGTATCCCAACTATAGCTCTCTTTCACAATCATCTCACCGGCTTTGGCAAACTGCTTTTGTAACTCCTTGTCCTTGAGGAGTTTGATTGTAGACTGGGCAAGTCCTGAGGATGAGTCGGCAATCAAGACATTTTGACCATTCTTAAGATCGAGGCCTTCGGCGGCGAGAGTGGTGGCTACCACGGGAGTACCAGTGATCATAGCCTCAAGGACCTTGTACCGGGTACCTTTACCGCTACGGATCGGGGAAAGAAGCACGTGAGCATGAGCAAAGGCGTTGCGGATATCGGCGATCCCCCCAAGGACTTTGATGGACGGCTCACTAGCGTATGATTTGATTTTGGCAGTTGGGGAGAAGCCAACGATCTTGAGTTTGGCAGTAGGGAGCACTTCTCGAATTTGTGGCCAGATTTTTTTGACGATTTCGTCGACTGCTTCGATATTGGGGAGCCACTTGAAGGTACCTACAAACAAGACCGTGGGGTTTTGGGGCAGTCTCTTTTTGACTTTGGAGAAAAAGTCCAGGTCGACCCCGTTGGCCACAACCGAGATATTTTGGGAGCCCCTCAGTTCTTTTTCGATAAAAATCTTGTCTTCTTCTGACATGGTGATGAGCTTGTCGGCTACTCCCCAAAAGTAACGTTCCCAGTACTTGATCTTGGCGACGTCGATCGCCAGCAGAGGGCGCAGGAGTGGGTTGGCTTTTTTCATGTAGTCCTGGTAGCCCAGATACTCGATCGTTTGCTCAGCGAGAATGATCGGCGTCTTGGTCTCTGGAATATTGGGCATCATATAAAAGGTTTCGGCATGGATTAGATCGTAGTGACTACGTGACAACTCTGCTTGCACAGATTTTTTCATACCCAATGGCAGGTTACGTGTCACGACAAAGGGATAGGTCGAAAAACCGGCAAGAAGGATATTGCGCAAAACAAAGGGGTTTTTGGTACGTTTGAAGAGGACAATCTTTTTACAATACTTCTTGAGTTCGGTTAGATGGGTACGTTCGGCCTCGTCTTTGATCAGGGAAAAGAGCGTGATGTCGTGGTGCTTGGACAAGTGTTTGAGGAGATTGTAGGTGCGGATCTGGCCACCACTGACGAGTGGGTACGGGAGGTAGGGGGTGAGCATCAAGACTTTCATGGTTCGGCTCCGCTCACCACAGGTTTGGTTAACTTGATAATTGAGTATTGATCGTTTTCAAAAACCAGAGAATATTTTACTTTTAGTTGGTTGTATTCATCATCACGACTAGTTGTAACGTAATATGTAGCTCCGTCATGAATACGTTCGTCAATATTGCCTCCGACAGGCCAACCGCGACGATTGGTTTGATATAAAAAGGCGGTATCACCTTGGTAGGGAGCAATGATGAGAGAGTCTTTGGGAGTGTTGAGATCGATATATTGACCAGCCTCGACCATAGCACGATTGTTGACCCAGAAATAACCCTTGAGTTCGTACCAAGATAGTGCAGATGATAAAAGCAAAACACTAGAGATTAATATAACAGCGTAAATTTTGCCCCAGCTATGTTTGAAAGAAATGAGATAGGAAACACCTAGACCTGCGATGATCGCAATTGTGGGCATGATCTGGATCTGATAATAATCGTGCTGAACGTTGCCAGTTGCGATGAGTGCTAAATATGCCAAAGAACCAAGAAGTAACCCACTATAAACGAGAGTTTCCTGTTTCTTTTGCCCGAGTTTGATGAGACCAAAACCGAGGGGGATGAGACCCCAATAACCCAAGATCAGTTTGGCAATCCGTTCGCCAAATAACCAGCGAAACCAGGCACCCTTGAAACGAATCCCATTGCTATTGAACAACCAGGCACTAGCGGGAATCCCGGCTGGGTAGGCGGCGATATGATGGCGCCAAAAATAGTAAGGAATGATGGCGAGTGCCGGAAGCACAGCCGATGAGAAGAATAATTTGAGATTTTTGTTTGATGAGGCAAAAAAGTACCCCAACATAGGAAGTAGGATAATGAGTGCAGTTGGTTTGAGAAGCAAAGCACAAGTCAAAGAAAGCAGAGTAGTAAACCAATAACGCAGTTTAGCAGTATCTATATAACGCATATAAGCTAGGAGGGTAAACATGGTAAACATGACGAGCATGGGTTCTGGCAAGATTACTCGGCCATAAAATATATTGTAGGGAAGGATGGCATAGATGAGTGACGAGGAGAGTGCAGCCACTGGGCCAGAGAGTGGCAAGACAATAAAATAGATAATCACAATCGTGAGAGTAGAAAATAAGATAGATAGTCCCCTACCAACCTCTAGAAATCCGAGACTAGGGAACTCCGTAGCAAGAAAAGCATGGAGGCCATCGCGAAGCGGGAACTCTACCATCCGCCAACCATCTGGATTATCTAAGCCAGAGGGAATACTGGATAGATCGTGAAACTGAGGGTGCAACAGATCAATCTTGCCTGCTTTGACATATTCTCTAGCTACACTAGCCGTGTCTGCCTGACGCCAAGAATGCCAATCACCAAGCGCTTCGTGGATTTTGTAACTACGCAAAAAGATACCAATCATGACAATGGCAAGCAAAATAAGAGACGATAAATTAGTTATCTTTTTTGGTATGGTCATAAATATAAGCGACAGTAGCCGCAATCATCCAGTACACGTAAGCAACTTTGGATGATTCAAAAATATCAATGTACGTAGCAGTAACTAACAGGGTAACTGTGGCGCCAATTGCCCCCAAGCTAAGCATATAAGATAGCCCTGTCGCGTGTTTGAGATTGAGAGCCGCATATTTGAGAATTGAGTAAATAATATACAAGAAAGCCAAGGTGCCCAAAAGTCCAGTTTCCCCTAACATACGTAGATAATCGTTGTCGGTAGACTCGGCGTAGGTGAACTCACCTACATTAGTTTTGACAAGCGTAGAGTATCCCGTGCCCAAGAGAGGATTACGCTTTAACCCCTTGATCGCTTGTGGCCAGAGAGCATCAAGGCGGATTGCCATGGAGAGTCCATACTTGAGAGCGTTGGCGGAGTAGTCTGGGCCGGTATAAGTATTGCCGGCATCCTCGACAGTATTCCTGCGAATATTTTCGGATTCTTGCGTCACATCGGATGGTAGATTTGGGGTTGGAGTGGGTTTGACTGGACTAGGTGGCATATCGGAAGAGGAAGCCACCAAATCAAGCTGAGTAACTTCTTCTTTGGTAAGCACGACAACTTTGGGTTTTTCGTTATTGAAGAGAAATCCCAAGAGAGATGGGAGTGTCGTTACTGTCTGGGTATTTTGGGGTTCCTGGACAAACGGTTGATTAACTATTTGCTGCAGCTCGAGGATATTGTCTCGCAACTCTTTATTTGGTAGCACTTGGAGAAATCTCTCAAGTAGATTGCTAAAAGCAAACATGATAACAAAACTGACCAACATCGTCCCCAACCAATGTTTGATTGTCCAGCTCCAACCCTTTGATTTGCGCAAAATGAAAGTGATTACGGTCACGCCTACCAAGAAACCGATAAATGAAGTGCGTGACGTAGTCAGGACTAGACACCAATAAGCAATCAGAGATGTCAGATAAAGAATATATTTATGTAACTTCTTGGTACTGAGCCATGCAGCCGACAAACTAAAAGCAAGCAACATCATAAGATAGCCAGCTAGATCATAGTGACCACCAAAAGTAGAGAGCAGTCTACTGTTGGGCTGTAGATATAAACGTACCCCTTTGCTAAACTCACGATTCATGGTGGAGAAGGCAGGGAAGTAAAAATATTTTTGACCAATTCCGTAAAGGATGACACCGATAAAGGTAAATAGTGATACTTTGGCTAGTAAAAGTAAGTCTTTTTTTGTGCGGATGGCTGAGTAAGTAATAAAAAATACCGAGAAATATTCGATACGACGCAACCAGTGGAGCCAAATTTTGAGTAGATGGGCCTTTTCTAGGGGTACTGTGTGGGTCAAAAAGATGGCGCTAAGGACGGAAACAAACCCAATAACCAAATAAATTGCCATACCATAACCGATCAGATTCTTGGGGAAATGTGCTTTGTGCCTAACGAGTTGGATAATCCAGACGAAAAAGGTAAAAAGAACTAGCAGATCTTCAAGACGCATCCGCACAATATAACCCTGGATGAGCTCTGCCATAGGAATCTTGGGGTAGAGTGGGATAAAGACAATGAGTATCCCCGTCAAGATAGTGAGGAGATTTTTATCTAGCCAAGCTAAAATATTTTTTATATTCTGCATATGCGTCAGAGCGCCCTGGAATGACCCTAAAAACAATAAGTCTTATCATAACACCCACAGAGATAATAAAGCGAATGAAGGGCAAGAGATGGGAATAGTGTTTGGCGTAGATATACTCGATCCCCTTGAGCTCGTGGATCAGGACGAAAGCATTGGCTTTGTTGCTACTGGCACGGCCTAGATGAATGACTTGAGTTTTGGGGGTGAAATAGACCTTTTTGCCCAGGGTAGATTGGAGTCGGCGATAAAGCTCTACTTCTTCGGCGTACATAAACATTTTGTCATCAAATCCGCCGGCAACCAAAAACTCGTCTTTGCGAAACAGCACACAAGCCCCCATGAGCCACTCCGGATAATGAGCTTTTTTGTGCCAGTTTAGATCAAAGATGTGATAGGGTTCTTTGAATAATTTTTTAATGATCGGCAGTTTGTCTAGCCACCACATCCAAGCCATGACACGCAGGGGAGTAGGTAAATAGCCACCAGATGGCTGGAGTCGGTTATCTGTGTAGCGTAACTGAGGGCCGACTGAGACAATGTCTTTCCTTTTCTCTAATACATCAACTAAAACTTTGAGAGAGTCTTTGTCTAGAAACGCATCTGGATTGAGAAGTAAGAGATATTGCCCTTTGGCAATTTTGGCGGCTTGATTGTTGCCACCACCAAAGCCACGATTTTCTCGATTGGCGATTACTTTGACTTTGGGCAAGTGCTTCTTGAGATAGGCAACGGTATCGTCGGGAGAGTTGTTGTCGACTAGGATGACCTCGATCTCTCCGGGTTTAAAACCAGTACTTTTGAGGGCACTGCGCACCGCTTCGACAGTATAAACTCGCGTGTTGTAAGAGACGATGATAACTGAGACAATTGGCTTATGACTCATAGCTAATGGCATATGGTAATCTCTATTATTGGAAGAGTTTGAATCTTCCTAAATTGTATTTTGGGTCTTTTAACTTGCGCTGCGCTATCATTTTAGCAGGTACACCCCCGACGATATCAAAGGGTGCGACGTCTTTGGTGACTACGGCGCCTGCGGCGATGACGGCTCCATTGCCGATGGTGACTCCAGGCAAGATAATGGCGCGTGGTCCGATGAAGACATAGTCCCCGATAAAGACAGGGGCTCCTAGCGCGTGGAAATCGGAAGCGGTCAAATCGTGCTCCTGTGAGTAGATCATGACCTCTGAGGCAATATCGGTATGATTGCCGATCTTGACGCTCTCACGGCCATCAATAAAGCTCCCGTAGCCCACGATTGTCCCCTCGCCTACCACGATGTGGCGAGGATCATAGACTCTGACTCCAGTGTGAAATGTGCTGTGAGGTCCTAGTGTAAGCCCAGACAATCGCCAGATCCAGTTGCGGACTGAGTGCAGGGGGATATAGGTAGTAACATGTAGGACCATGAGACCAAAATCTAGAAAGTAACTCTCTAGGCGCGGAATAAATTTGCGATAAAATGCCTCGCTCCAGGTATATGATTTGCCATGTTTGTCCCTCAATGGAAAGTTCATGATAGTATTGTAGCGCAAAATACGTACTAAGGAAGAGTTTTCCAGTGAAGACCATAAAATCCGTAAAGCAAGAACATATTCCAGACAATGAATAGTACCACTAGCAAATACTGGTAGCGCACACCAAGTTTGTCTTAACTTCTATCAACTTTTCTAATTTTTAACCTCCTCTTCTGGTGATCATGTTTTTGCGGGACACTAAAGTTTCGTCATTCCGACCGTAGTGGAGGAATCTTTACCAGATTAGATCTCTCGACTTCGCTCGAGATGACGATTGTTCGGGGTACTAAATGATAGAAGTTAGGAAAGATCGAGACAATAGAGAGCGATGGCAACCAAAACAGACTAGTCCCTACAGAATATGGGTTGTGGTCTTCGTCCCAAAAAACTCGAGAAAATACATAATCGCGGCCGGGGAAATTTTTCAGATGATCCAGGATTTTGTAAGACTTGAAGGTGTGCTCGTAAAGTAAACTATGTGCTGTCACGTAGTATCCATTACCATCACCGTAGATGGCGTGTTTGGTATAAATGGCATGAGCGACATAGATCGTGAGCGATATAATGAAAAAGAGAAAATATTTTTTCATCTATTACCCTAGAAGTGGTAAGTCCTGAGGTGAGTTTAGATATTTTTTGTAGATTTCTAGATCTTCTCCATGGTCAAAGGCGATTTGATCCATGGGAGGAAGGGAGTCGAGCGGGAACCACTTTAATTCTTTGACTTCTTGATCATGTGTTCCTGTTTGTTTGACGGCGTGAACGAGAAAAATCATATCCACGTTTTGACGATCTTCCATGGGACGAGTGGGCAAATCGTTGATTCTAAATAGTTGAATATTGTCGATTTCCCACCCACTCTCTTCCATCACTTCTCGTCTGACTGTAGCTATGAGGGTTTCGTCGCGATCGAAGAAGCCACCAATGAGAGCCCATTTGCCCACTTCTAGCATGGTGAGTCCAGGTACTGCTGCACGCAAGCCCATTAGAACCTGGCCATCTTTGACGACAATGGCATTGACGGTGATGTGACGCAATCCTGGGTTAGCGACGTTGCCATTTTCGAAAGTACATGTGATCATTTGATCTCCTTTTTCTTTTTTAATTGTAAATAGTTTTGTTTTGTAGAAACTTTTTTCCCCGTGATAGTCTCTAACTTTTCTCTAGCTTCACCGGCGATACGACCACCACGACGTGAGGTGGATTTATTGGGGATGAATCCGAGGGGGTTTTCCACTTTGGTTATCTCAGTTGTTGCCGCCTCTCCTAATTGTGAGAATAATGATTCTAGAACGTCCATATGATCCCGCAGATTCTGGTGTTTAAGCCCTTTGAATTTTTTGTATTCGCTGGGAGTCATGCCAAAAGTTGCCTTACTGATCTCGGCAGTTAAAATCTCATATTCTCGACCCTCTTTGACTGCGTGCTTTTGCCACTGATCGGTCAACTGCTCTCTGATCTCGATATCACGCATGCGTAGCTCGATCCAATCATCGGGATAGCCTTTGGCCCTGTAGATGGCGCGGGCTCGTTTTTGCGCTAGTTCGGGATCTTCGATCTCTTGTACTCGTTCGTAGCCTACTTTGGCTAACCAGCGCTTGAATGGCTCGGCTTTGGGGGACGGGATGGATTCTATAATTCTAAATATTGTTTCTGTGTTCGCACAATCTGTTTCGTATAATTTTTTATCTGATGAAGCCAATTTCAGTTGTACGATATTTGCGTACAACTCAGTACTACCTTCATTCTTAAGCTTAATTTTCAAATCACTCCAATACCTTCTTGGTATCGGGCTATCAGTCAAAGCGCCCACCACGTCTATTACTGAGAACCACCATTCGTTTTTGTAAATCATTTTTCTAATCGATTTGTGTTTGAAAATGGCTATTTTTTGATTGTTCATAGTTAAATTATTCACCAAATATTAACCGAAGTCAATATCTGCAAAGTTTCCCTGGCACACTTTTCCCAGGAAAAATGCTTGGCGCGGGCGAGACTCTTTTTGACCCACTGATCCCGGTCGGACTTTATCTCTGTGATAGCGCGGGCAATGTCGGCCGGGTCGGTGGCATTAAAGAGCAGACCAGCTCCTCCTAAGACCTCAGGAAGTGAGGAGTTGCCCGCGGCGGCTACTGGGGCGCCACAGCCCATGGCCTCGATGGCCGGGACGCCAAAACCCTCGTAGAGGGAAGGCAGGACATAGACGTCGGCGTGACTGTAGAGAGTTTTTCTGGCTTCGTCGCTGACATAGCCGGTTAGAACGATGTCTTGGTGCTCTGGAGAGTCTTTGATGACAGAGAGAGTATCGTCGGCTAGCCAGCCTATCCCACCAGCGATGACCAGTTTGCCGGTATAGCCGGCGAGTTTGAGGAGGTGAAAAGCTTGGACGAGCTTGATGGCGTTTTTGCGGGGCTGGATAGTACCTAGAAACAGAATATAGTTTTCAATTTTCAAATTCCAATTTACAAGTAAAGATGGGTTTATTTTAGGGGACAAATTGAAGATGTCGGAGTCGTAGCCGTTGTGGACCACGGTGATTTTGTCTTCGGGTACGTCGTAGAGCTGGACCAGGTCGTGCCTCGTAGCTTGCGAAACAGCGATGACTTTGGCTGAATGTTTGACGGCACTACGAGACCAGTTCTTGAGCTTGTAGAGATCGCTCGGGAGGAAGAGGTCGGGGAAGTACTCATAGGCGAGGTCGTGGATGGTAACTACGCTTGCTGCCCCGCTATAGAGAGGCGCATAGTGAGCAGGAGACCAAAAAACGTCGTTGCGGGGGTGGGTAGCAAGGTAGAGCGGGAGACCAAACCGGAGCCAGGCACGGGAGGGGGCAACCTGGTGGTAGTGCCAGTGGTCACTCTCTGGTGGCATGTCACCCTGGAGCGGGTCACGGTGGTAAAGATGGAAATCGAGCCCCTCTACCTTGCTCCAGTGCAGTAGTAGCTGATAAGCGTACTGACCGGTGCCCACACGGGTCCTGACGTTGGCTTCGTTGGCGTCAATGCCCAGACGTAATCTTTTCATAGACCTCCATGACTTGTTTGGCGGTTTTGCCCCAGGTAAATTGTTTAGCCTGGATCAACCCTAGTGTAGATAATTTATCACGGGAAGAGAGAGCTTGCTTGATACCGGCGGTGATCGAAGCAGTGTTAAGGGGATCAACCAGTACCCCCGCTTGCCCCACCACTTCGGGGAGGGAGGAAGTATTTGAGGTTACAACGGGAGTACCACAAGCCATGGCCTCAAGGACCGGGAAACCAAAGCCCTCATATAGTGAGGGGTAGACAAAGACACTGGCCCCACTATACAAAGCAGGCAGATCAGAGTCGGGGACATACCCAAGCGTTTGAGTTTTTTCTCCCCAACCATATTTACCAACTAAAACTAGTGGTAAGTCGAGACCAGAGACCGCCTCTTTAAGACGAGTTAAATTTTTGCGGGGCTCTTGGGTACCGACAGAGAGTAGATATTGATCAGGTAATTTGTACTTTGTTTTCACACGTTCTATTTCTTTACTTGATTGAGGAGAATAGCTAGGATCTATACCTGGATAGACTACGTCGATACGCGTAGTTGGTAGATGATATATTTCCATAAGATCATCTTTTGTACTCTTTGAATCGGCGATGAGGTGAATTCCTTGAGAGACAACTTTCTTTAACCTCTGTTCTTGGGAGCGACGAATAAGAGGATCGACAGTGTCTGGGTATTTTTTGAACACCAAGTCATGCACGGTAGTCACTGAGGGAGCAAGAGTATTTGGTTGTGACCAGTCCGAAGCGTGAAAAATGTCGAGATAACCAGTAAAACTCTCGATCTTGATGGGTAGAAGACCAAACACAATCCTGGCTATTTTGGGTGGGAAGGGAACTATTTTCCAGGTAGCAGTGCTCCAAGGTAACTCTGCCATAAGTCGCGTGAAAAAGGCGCGCTGGCGCAGAGCTCCGGCAAAGAAAATGATCTCGTGCTGGCCCTGTCCCACTTGCAAGAGTGCTTGAGATAGGTCATGGACATAGCGAGCCACACCTGTTCCCTCGTAGCACATTTGTGAGACATCTATACCAATTTTCATTTTGTGTATATATCTACCGCTATACCCGGATAGCTAAGTTGATTAGTAATAGTATAACCAGATTCTTGAAGCTTTGCTGCGCCTACACGCCTCACGTCAAAAATATCCTCGACGTAGCGGATATAGTAGATAGGGTTGCCAACGATCAAGTCGTGACTGGGTTCGATAATGTCTTGACCCCGTGAGTAATAGAATAAGGGGGCAGATTGAGCACGAGAAGGCATGGCCAAAGCAATGTTTGCTGGCAGATTACTAACCAAGCTACGCCAATCCTCTCGGTGGTAACGGGGCGAGAGCCAGAAAATCACTAGGAATAGAATATTCAAACCAATTACTATTTTTGAGAGTTTGGTGGATCCAAGCGCCAGTAACAGTAGATACGCAGGGAGGACAAAAAGCACGCGAAAATAAGAATAGATGGGGAGTATAGAGGCAGTAATCAAACCAAGGAAGATTGGAGGAATAAGCCAGATTAACAGAATGAGATATTTTTTGTATGGTACTGTACGGAGAATGGCAAGGTGTAGCAATCCCACTCCAGCAACCAGAACACCATAGAACATTTTATTGTCAAATCCAATCCGACCTAGATTAAATTTGATCCAGGTCAGGGGCAGAGATTTCCAGGTTAGACCGCCGACTACCCTACCCCACTCGGGACTACCACTCAAGGTAGAGTGACCGATGCCCAGCGAAGTCAGAAACGATGGCAGCCAAGCCAGGAGAGTCAGTCCCGCTATGGCTTGAAAAGCCAAGATATCATAACGTTTTTTCCATAATACATAAACTCCTTGTGCTAAGAGTACAAACCAGGCGAGGTATGAAGTCCAGAGGAAAGCGGTGGTAAATAGCACATAGTATATGGCACATAGTTTGGATAAATATTTTTTCCTTAATAATTGCATGAAATAATAAAAACTGGCAGTCACAAAAAGACATGTCATGGCGTAGGTACGCCCTTCTTGGGAATAATAAATGAGAAGCGGATTGGTGGCGACTAAAAGGCCTGCAATGAGTCCAACGCGGCGCGAGGCGATTGAGTCAGCGATTTTGATCATAAAATAGACAGTAGCCAGCCCACACAGGAGTGAGGGGAGGCGGAGGGCGATCTCGCTATAGCCAAAAAGGTGGGTGTTGAAGTAGCCGATAAAGTGATAAAGCGGTGGCTGGAAGTCAGCGAGGGCATATTTGAGTAGTGGGCCTTGACGCCCCATGAGAGCCAAGGCCTCAATAGCTTCGTCTAGCCAAAGGGATTGATTAAACAGTACAAGTCTAAGAATGAGTGCCAAACCAAGAATTAATGTCATATTATTTTGATAGCTTTCCTATTGTAACCATTTCTATAATTCCCACAAATCTACCCCAGTCATAGACAACTTTGAAAATGACAAAAAACCCTCCTTCGCTCTGATGAGCTTCGGACGGGCGCGGCGGAATTAATAAATAAATAGACTTGGTCAAACCTAATACAAGTGAAATGGGAAATGAAGTGCGCAAAAGTGCATAAATTGTGCCAAAGAGACCGTATTTGTAGGGACGTTTGGCTGACCAGCGAGCTTGGCGGAAGACGGCTGATAAAGCATCTGGATTCTTGTGATAACAAACTGCCTTTGTACTTAGGGGACGGACCCCTAGCTTGTTAAATAAACTCCA
>Ga0210016_1001288_pt1 | contig 23249 bp, 29 predicted proteins | sample CryGeyCG2014_300_FD_185454 | JGI IMG/M metagenome (GOLD analysis project Ga0210016, IMG submission 185454) | Groundwater microbial communities from aquifer - Crystal Geyser CG02_land_8/20/14_3.00 (SPAdes) (version 2) | ecosystem: Environmental > Aquatic > Deep subsurface > Groundwater | place...
CTAGCGTGGCCGTAGGCATCGGTTCTCGTATTACCGCTCCGGCATCTTCCACAACCATAGAATTGAGCAGTTTCACCGTGGGTAACGGATTCCATGTGATAGCTTGAGCAATTGGTGAAGCGGAAAACAAACTTGTTATGGTTAAACTTATCCACAGCACTATAAACAGCGAGAGTTGTTTAGATCGTAGGATCAAACTGCGGAACATTTTAACCCCCTCGGAGCTCATACTCCTTATGTCGCTTATGAGAACTGTGCTATAGACAGCCGTGAACATAACGATACCTTCCAGAGCAAAAAGGAGGTATCCTTGCGTACTGCTTTCACCTGTGCGCAAAAGAAATAACCAAATTGCAAGAAATGAAAATGCCACCAAACCCAAATAAGGAATCTGAGAGCTTAAACTAAGCGTTCTTGACTCGCCAAATGTTAAACCTTTTGTAGTAATCATGTAAGGTTTTTTGACGCGCAAGATTACATTGATAAAAGCCCAAAGCACTATGGGCCACCGCGCAATATGTAATATCACTCCTCGCCAGCTTAACATCAACCCCTGTGGTTGAAACCATTGCCGAGACCAGAGCCAAACACTAAAGGCAATAACCCAAACTGGAAGATAAAGGGAGATAAACTGGCCAAAGGGCATAGTTGCGATCGGTGTATTGGTCAGAAGAGCCAGGGGAGGCAAAATAAACATCACCGCCATACTAGTAGACCAAAAAGCGTACCAAGTCTGGACAAACAAAAATTGAAGAGCGTGTTTCTTGGTGTAGCCAAATATATATCTTGGCATATAATACAGCAACACTTGAATCATACTATATGCCCAAGCAAATTGCTGTGCAAGATATATATCGAAACTCTCCGGCCCATCGCCTTTCGCTATGGGTTCGGGAACAAAGATGCCTCTATAATCATGTCTTGCCAGCACGACTGTATCGAGATGGTCTTCTGCTCTGGTTGGTTGAAACCCTCCTATCTCTCGAATTGCGCTCATGCGATATGTAGTGTGAGATCCGATAATAAAAGGAGTTCTACTCCAACCATAAAATCCCATCTGAAGTGGCCCTTGAAGCACTAACTCCTGTTCAGCAGAACCTCTTGCTGTCCAGTACTGAGAATTATCATAAAGACTAGATGCTTGAATCCATGCCACCCTTGAGTCTTTGAAATATCCCAAGACTTTATGTAGGTAATCGGGACGCGGGTTGTGATCAATATCTAATTGAGCAAAGAAGTCATATTCTTTGCCATGGGCATCAATCCACGCATTAACATTCCCAGCTTTCGTCTTCGCTTGAAAAGGCGGATATTGTTGATTGTATTTTTCTATTCCTTTCCTGCTAAAATATTTGACCCCAAATCTGGCCGCCAAAACTTGAACCCTTTGGTCATTATCTTCATCAAGTACCCAGCTGTCGTGAGGGTAAGAAACCTCAGATATGGCCTTCAATTGCCGCTCTATTACTGCAACAGATTCCTTATGCGGCACACAGAGTGTAATCATCGCAACTCTCATATTCGGTTCCGGATCAACGGGTATAGGATAACGCATCTGTCCTACAAAAAAAAGATAGAAAGTTGGAAGAATGGTAGTCTCATATAGTAAGGCAACTGATATCAGGACAAACATCGACAGGGAAGCAATGTGTTCTTTCTGGAACCACCACGACCAAAAAATCATATTCACAAGAACCCAAATGCCAATGAACAATCGATATATTATTTTGTTTCTAGCAGACATTACTTCTCTCATATCTTTTTTTCTCCTTTTCTGTTCTTTCTTTTCTTTCTGTTCTTTCTTTTCTTCCGTTAAACCCTAAGAATACTCAGTTATTAAGTTGTAAAAATGCTGTTTTCCACTTTAGGTGTTTAAATTATTTTTGTCAACCCTTCTTTGAGCCATGTCAAATAGAGCCCGTTGACGTGGCGCCAACAGAAAAACAAAAAGAATGGTCGTTTAAAACCATTCTTTTTTATGTCCTAGTGTTATGTCTCATCCCACGCTTACCCACAATTTAACGAGACCCGATCTCTCTAATTTTGCGGAGGCTTACTTCAATTACTTCAATTCAACTTTTGCGCCAGCCGCTTCAAATTTCTTTATTTAGAATAGTAATAATCCTGATTCGTTAAATAGGCATTATTATCGGTGCAAGTTACGCTATAAACCGGTGAATAAGAATTCTGGGAAGTTACTGCCCAATTTTCATTGTTTCCGGTATCAACATACTTATAGACTGTCGATTTTAACCACTTAGAAATGTAACTCTTATATCCGTATGTTCCCGAAGCACATTTACAGAATTTTTTTGCCTGACTGGTACTTTTGTAGAGATACTGATTACTTTCGCTCCAACATTTAACAGGAGTTGGAGTTGGGGTAGGAGTTGGTGTTGGAGTTGGGGTTGGGGTAGGAGTTGGTGTTGGAGTTGGGGTTGGGGTAGGAGTTGGTGTCGGTGTCGGAGTTGGAGTTGGAGTAGGCGTAGGAGTTGGAGTTGGTGTAGGCTCTGGCGGTTTGACATAATTAACCGCGGCTAAGGCATCCACTCTTCCCCAACCATAATATCTGTCCCAACCTGCTGTCCCTAAATCCTTTGCGGTTTTATACAAAGCATCCTTAATCTGACTATCAGTTAAAGCAGAATTTACTTGCCTCAATAGAGCTACGGTTGCGGAAATATGAGGAGTAGCCATCGAGGTTCCTGACCAAGAAGCATATGTATTTCCGGGTAAACTTGAGTAAATACTTACTCCAGGAGCCATTATGTCCAAAGCATAACCAGTTCCTGAAAAAGATGCCCTAACATCGCTTTTATCAACTGCGCCAACCGCTATAGCTTTACTAGCGCAACCTGGACTTGATACTGTGCCAGAAGTGTTTCCAGCCGCAGCAGCTACAGTTACACCATTATCTACCGCCCAGTTAACTTTGCTTGCTAAATAATCAGTGTCACAGTTTGCCCTTGAAGTTCCTCCGCCACCCAGACTAATGCTTATGATTTTTGCTGGTTCATCTCCTGTGTTTGGTGTGCCATCAGGACCTTTAACAACATATTCAATTGCTGCTGCTATGTCACTAGAATAACAAGAACCAGAAGCATTACAAACTTTTGCCATCCACACTCTGGTATCTGGCGCTACTCCTTTGGCATATCCTAAAGGTGTTCCGCCAGCCCCATTGGCTGTGATTATGCCTGCTACATGTGTTCCATGTCCGTGGTCATCTTCATAAGTAGCGTATCCAAAACCTTTTCCGCCCATAATGCTATCAACTAATTCTGGATGATCGGTATCTATACCAGTGTCCAAAATTGCTACTGTTACTCCCGAACCAGTGTAGCCTAAAGCCCAAACATCATCTGCATTTATCTGTAAATTAGCGCCCATATCCATTATGTGAAATATCGTATCCTCTCTAACGTTTAGTTTTGGAACTATATCAGCCGGACACTTCAATGCCGTAGCATCACTCAATTCATGCAAAATTTCGCAACCTCTTATCCTAAAAACCAACTTATCTATAATGCCGGTAGTATCTGCCATAACCCTTGTTGTTGCTCTGCCATTTCCATTTGACGCAATAGCAATTCCCACTACAGTTACTAACATTAGCGATATTGTTCCAATTAAAATTATTTTTTTCACCCCGTTAGAAGTCTGTCTTTATATAACCAAGGTGGTTAATTTCAGACAGCCCAATTATGTCTTGTTGGTGACCCCGTTTATCTACCGCATAAAAATTTTAATAAAATTTTTCTGCCAAAGACTTCTAACGGGGTTCATATTTTGAGCAACAGCAAGGAAATATATCGACAAAGTCGCTATATTTTTAAATTTTTAATTTAATTTTCTAGACCTTTACTAATTAAATTTTATCCTAATATTAATTTCTGTCAATAGTTCTACTTCAACTCCACTTTCGCTCCCTCCTTCGCTTCCGCCTCCGCTAAAGCTACGGCGGACAAGAAAGCTTCGGAGGGCAAATAACAACATTAGCAACTAAGTCCGTAGTACTGAGCGAAAACAATATTTTATTAGTTTATTTCAGTTCTACCTTTGCGCCGGCTGTTTCAAATTTTTTCTTTATTTAGGATGAGATTTAACTTCAAGTAAAATATAACTGTTGCCTTTTATTAAAAAATAAAACCGGTAATTCCGGTCTACTCTGGCTTGCCAAATATCCCGCGCCTCTTCATATTTTTTAGCTTTCAGAGAGGGATGGCGAATATCTTTTAAAAGAAATTTGACTTGTTTTTTAAATTTTTTCTTTGTGTCCTTGCTTAGAGATTTAAAATTTTTTTTAAAATGCGGAGTATAAATTACTTTCATTACTTTTCTAAACTCTTAATTAAGTCGCCAACTTTATCAAAGGGACCAATTAACCTTCCTTTTTTGACATCCTCTAATGCTTTCTCCAAATCTTTTTCTAATTCCAGTTTACTAATTTTTTTCTTTGCCAATTTTAAAATTTTTTCCCAATCTTCCTTTGGAACAATTACTAACTCTTTTCCTTTTGTAATTTTTTTAGGAATAGTAATAGTAACCATATGTCTTTATGCTAACAAATTAATAATTAATGTCAACCCCGTTAGAAGTCTGTATTTTGGTTATCACCTTGTTTATCAAAAGAAGAAACATTTTTGCTTATTGCTCCCGTTTAACAAGAAAAAAAAATTTCAAAAAAATTTTTCTGTCTAGGACTTCTAACGGGGCCAATCAAAATAGAGGTATCTTACTTCAACTCCACTTTCGCTCCCTCCTTCGCTAAAGCTTCCTCCTTCTCCGCCCTGGGCGGATTCGGCGGACAAGAAAGCTTCGGAGGGCAAATAACAACATTAGCAACTAAGTCCGTAGTACTGAGCGAAAACAATATTTTATTAGTTTATTTCAGTTCTACCTTTGCGCCGGCTGTTTCAAATCTCTTTTTCAAGTCTTCAGCTTCTTCTTTTTTTACATTCTCTTTCACTACCTGCGGACCAGTGGCAGTAGCATCAACCAAATCTTTTGCTTCTTTTAATCCTTTTGCGGTAACATCTCTGACAACCTTAATCACTTCAATTTTCTTGTCGCCTACTGCTGTCAAAACAACATTGAAAATTGATTTTTCCTCCACTGCAGGAACGGCGCCGGCCGCAGCAACTGGAGCAGTCATCATTTGAGGTGCAGCCGAAACTCCAAACTTTTCCTCCAAAACTTTCACAAGTTCAGCCAAGTCCAAAACAGACAACTTCTCTATTTTCTCAACTAAATCCTTGAATTTAGCTGGAACCTCCATGGGTTCTTTTTTTTCTTTTTCTTCCATAAGATTATCTCGCTAATATAAAGCTAATTTAAAGCTAATATTAAGCGAATTAATAAATTTTTATTCTTGGGTTAATAATTCTTCGGTATTTCACCCCATTCCTTGTAAAGTAAACTAAAATTGCTAATTTCACTTTTGTTGCATCTAAATACTCCAATGTTCTTTTAAGGTGGGTGTGTTTGAATTCGGGGACGACCTTTAATTCTAAAATTATTTTGTCTTCGATAAGAAAGTCTAAGAAATATTTTCCAATACAATGATTGTTATAATTTAATTTTATCTCCTTCTCCTTTTCATATCTTATGCCCTGTTTATCAAGTTCTAACGCTATCGCTCTCTGAAAATATTTTTCTTGATGTCCATAGCCAAGACTGTTGAATACTTTAAACGCTATACCAATTACTTTGTAACTCAATTCTGGAAAAACCAATTCTTTCATAAATTTGCTTATTATTCGCTTAGAATTCGCTTATTATTCGCGAGAGCCAAGCTCTATCTCTGCTTCTGATTTGCTTTTTATTCGCTATCAGGATTCGCTTTTTATTCGCGAGAGCACAGAAACTAAATTTTTGGTGTTTCCCTGTAACACATTCAACATTCCAGACATCGGGCTGGCAATACCGCCAACTAATCTGCCAAGTAATTGTTCCTTTGTAGGCAATTTAGCCAATTCAATTACTCTTTCTGTCGGAATAAATTGATTTTCTAAAATTCCGCCTAGTATCTTCAAATTCAAATTCGGATTTTCCTGCGAAAACTGCCAAAGAGTTTTTGCCGGCGAAATTTCATCTTGATAACCCAAGCCAACAGCAATTTCCCCGGGCAGTTTTTTTGTTTCTATCGGCAAGTTAGCTGTTTTAAAAACAATGTTCATTAGGGTTTTCTTTGCTACTTTTAGTTCGCTCCCTACCGCCTTAAACCTTTTCCTAAGATTAGAAATTTCTTTAACTTTCAAACCGGCTAAGTCAACAAAAACTATCGCCTTTTGACGGCTTATTTTTTCTTTCAAATCTTCAATTATTTTATTTTTTTGATCCCTTGTTAATGCCACTGTGTTCTCCGTAGCCTTGGCGAAGGAGGATATTTCCTTCTTTGGCTACCAGAATCAAGTAAATTATTTTACAGAGATTAACAGAGACCCGATCTCTGTTAATCTCTGTAAACTAGGTTTCTAACGGGGCATAAAAAAATCTGCGTTTTGCCGCAGACAAAATAGACAAAGCTTTAGCTCCGCGGAGGACATTCCTCCGCTTGACTTTTCGGAGATCTGTTCTCTGCCAGTTGTCTCGAGAGGAATTACATTAAGTATATTAGTCTTTAGTTTATGAGTTTATGAGATTATTTTCTCATTAACTAATTTACTCATCACCTAAGTACTAACTACACCCCTTGTCTACGACAATATATTAGTTTAGTAAATTATTACTTGGCTGTCAAGGTTCTTATTAGCGCCTCGGCAAATTCTTCTGCGGCTTGGGGTCCATTTCCAGTAACTATTTTTCCATCTGTTACCACTACTGCGTTCTGATAAATTGCTCCATTATCTTTTAAAATTTTAACTGCGCTCTTATCCATAGCACTTGACCAAACCGTAGCATTTTTCCCCTGTAAAACTCCGGCCTTCGCTAAAATTGCAGGAGCTATACAAATAGCACTTAAAACTTTTCCATTCGCAACTGTTTCTTTTGCTAATTTATAAGAATCTTCATTATCAAGATATTCCAGAGCTCCCGGCCCTCCAATAAAAACAATTGCGTCAAAGTTTTCAGGTTTGATTTCGGAAACTAAAAAATCAACATTAACCTCCCCACCGTCAGCGCCAATAGCAGTTCCCTTTTGGTTGCTTGCCGTTTTTATATCTGCTCCGACTTGCTCGAGGATTTCTTTTGGCACAAAATATTCCTCATCCCTAAAATCTCGGAAAGCAACAATTATAACAATTGATTTATTTTGTAGAGTAGACATATCGTATTTTAAAGCCATAGAAGCAGGAGTAACTATTGATTTTAAATTTACAAAAGCCCAAACCCCTACTAACAATACTATAGCAAATAGACTTAAAAAAGAAATAATTGTCGCCGTCGGACTTAAAATAATATTCCTCATTTTTTATTCAGCTGTTTTAGAGATATTTTTCTTTTGCGGCTTTATGTTTTTCGAAAGTTTTATTAAAAATAGTTTCCCCTTCAGGCGTGGAAAGATAATATAGATAATCGCTTTCTTTTGGATAAATCGCGGCCTTTATGCTTTCTAAACCTGGATTACAAATCGGACCCTTGGGCAAACCCTTATACTTATATGTATTATAAGGCGAATCAATCTGAGTATCTTCTACTGAAATTCCTCCCGTTTTTTTTCCGAGGAAATATCTTATAGTTGCATCAACCTGCAAAGGCATATCAATTTCAATTCTTTTCCATAAAATCCCAGAAACCAGCTCTTTATCTTCTTTCGTTCTAACCTCCTTTTCGATTAAAGAAGCCATTGTAATAATTTCAAAAATTGATTTCCCTTTCAAAACTATCACATCTCTTAGGTCTGCGGTTAGTTTCTTATTAAAATTGCTAATCATTCTGTCAACTATTTCGTCAACTTTTGTGCCATAGGCAAACTGATAAGTGTCGGGAAACAAAAAACCCTCAAGACTGGCGCTGTCTGGCACGCTTTCAAAAAAGCTGAATTGCTTTTTATAAACTTCCACTGTTTGGTTTTTTAAATCTGATCCTGCCAGCAAACCCTTTCCTTCAAGTTCTTTTTCGATATCAGCCAAAGAAAAGCCTTCGGGAAAAGTAACTGTAAATTTTGCCACATCTCCCAAGGAAATTTTATAAACAATTTCCGGAATATTCATTGATGAAGAAATTTCGTATTTCCCAGCTTGAAGATGATTAGCAGAGCCTGTTATTAAGGTATATGTCCTAAAAAATAATCCCGACTTGATAATCCCCTGCTTCTCTAAATTGTTGGAAATGTCTTTAGAGCCTTCTCCCTGAATGACTGGAAAAATTTTCGTTTCTTTAGACGCCGGATTTTTTGGAACAAAAATTTCCCACCAACTAAAAACTACTACACAGAAAATAGCTAAAACCAAAAAAAATACAATTCGAATAGTGTTTTTACTGAGGTTCATTATTTTTCAACCAACGGAACGAAAACGAATCCCGGGTATTCTGTTTCTTCAAATTCGTTTTCTCCTTTTTTCCCCAAAAGCCATATTGAATTTTCAACGGGGGCAACTATTCGCCCGCCCACCTTAAGCTGTTTTTTCCAAGGTTCGGGAATTTTCTCTTGAACACTAGCAGAAGCTAAAATCTTATCGAAAGGCGCTTCTTTCTCATAACCCTTGGAACCGTCGGTGCAAAGAAATTCAACAATCCCCTTTTCTATAAAATTATATTTGGCTACATTTTGTTTGCCAAATTCGCAAAGCTCTGGCACAATCTCAATAGCAATAATTTTTCCGTTAGGTTTTTCATTTTTACTTTTTACCCCGTTAGAAAGCTCTGCCTCTTGGGACGGTTGAGATAAATACAATTCGCTACCCATCTCGGAAGGAACGGTTGAATCTAGGGGCTTGCCCTTTCTTACGGGGTTTACTTTTTCATTTAGCTCTCCGCCGCTTAATATAAAAGCAAGGAGGGCGGTGGTCCACCCTGATCCTGACCCTATATCCAAGATTTTTTCTCCGGGTTGGGGCGATAATAACTCCAACATAAAAGCCACTACTAAAGGTTGTGAAATTGTCTGACCGTAACCAATCGCTAAGGCCTCATTAAACTCGGTCAGTTCTTTGAGATCGTCGGGTAAAAAATCAGCCCTCTTAATTGTTTTGAAAGCCTCAATAATATGAGGTGATTTTAACCAACCATCCGAGATTAATTCATCAACTAGAGGCATTTTTTTCGAGTTCTTTAAGCTTATTTTTTAACTTTAGTTTATCGAGGAAACTAACTCTGTCAGTAAATAAAATACCATTCAAATGATCTATTTCGTGTTGTATAATTCGCGAGAAAACATCATCTGTTTTAATAGCTATTTCTTTTCCTTGCTCATCAAGAGCCCCTACTATAATTTTTTTGGCCCGTTTGACTTTTGCCACTATTCCGGGAACACTAAGACATCCTTCTTCTCCAGAAATTTTTTTCTGGCTTTTTTCAATAATCTGAGGGTTAACTAAAACCAAAGGAATTATGTCATCTTTGACGATAATAATTCTTTTTGAAACTCCGACTTGAGGAGCGGCTAAACCCACTCCTCCCTCTTCCTGCATTGTTTCTATCATATCATCAATTAAAATTCTCATTTGCCAGTCGATTTTCTCAACTTTTTCAGCTTTTTTTCTTAAAATCGGATTCCCGTACTTTTTTATCTGCAATAAGCTCATTTTTCTGGATTTTATCATAATTTCAGTTAAACCTCAATTTTAAAAAGCCCTCTTTAGGGCATATATGAATTTTCGCTTATAACTGATATAGCTGAACCGCTATTTTTTGCAATTCTTTTTAACCACAATTTTTTTCCAGTCCTCATAGCACGATATACCCTGAAAAATCACTCCGCCCAAGAAACCAAACGAGAATTTGAAAACCGGAAGATAATGCCAAATAACCGCTGTGGCTAAAATTAAACTGCAGATTAACCAATGATGCACATGAACTTTATATTTTCCAATATCGAATTTCCAGGATCTAAATGGGTTTGCGCAGGGATCACCTGTTCTCTCGCCAGAAAAAAATTTGCCGAAAAAATAACCTATAACCGAACCCAAAAAAACCTGAAATGATAATGAGGCCAGCAAGCCACCCAAAATAGTTTTAGTATTTATAAATTTTTTTGGTTTCATTTTCGAAGAAAACAAGGTTCTTGAGCAAAGCGAAGAGTCCTTAGAATACGCTTTAGCGTTCAAGAACTTTAAGTAATAGCGAAAAGTTCTTAGAATACGCTTTAGCGTTCAAGAGCTTTAAGTAATAGCGAAAAGTTCTTATTTTGAGCGAAACGCCTGCCTGCCGGTAGGCAGGAGAAACAAGGTTCTTGAGCTTTGCGAAAGGTTCTTATTACTCTTTGACGAGCTTAATTCCTAAACCCGCAACTTGAGTGCCGGCGAAAATCAATATTCCAGCCAAAATTGACCAGCTAATCAGATTAAAAATCTTAGATATTATATCCATCGGTATTATCTCTTTAATCTTTTCACCAATCATTGTTTCCACTTGTTTTTGAATATCTTCTGGGCTTGTAGGCGTTTTTCCCGTGGGAGACGGCGAAGGAGAAGGACTAGAATTTTGAAACTTGAAAATTCCCGGTGGTAAAGCCTTTCCGGTAAAGATATTATAAGATTGAAGAACAACAAAGAATATCACAGTTAGGCCTGCTGCTATTAGAACATACCCTAAAATGTGTTCAATCTTCATAATTTCATCTAGGTATATTATACCAGAATTTCAAGCGTTCTCTTTGAAATTATCCACAGGACGACCAATCCTTATTTTTTCCGCCTCCATGAACATCTTGCTGGTTGTGTCCGCCGAAGCACTTCGATAAACTCAGTACGAAGGCGGAGAGGTGGGATTCCTCGCCCAAGGCGAGTCCGCCTTTGGCGGAGAAGAGTTACCTATTTATTTAGTACTCAAATAATTCTTTAAGATTTTCTTAATACTTCTGAAACCCCAACCAGATTTTAGATATACTTCTCTCTTTTTTGCATCTTTCCTATCGTGAAAAGCTTCATAAAAAATAAGCTTATAGGGACGAAAAGGTTTAGTAGAAGGGTTTTTCCCAGAGCTATGCTCTCCAATCCTTTTTCTTAAATCTTCTGTATAGCCAATGTAAAATGAGTTATTTTTAAGGCTTTGAAGAACATAAGTATAAAACATTTTAGGCGAGACGTACAAATTACTTCGTAATTTTACGTCTCAGCTAGGTATAAATATTTTAGGCGAGACGTACGAACGTTTATTTGCGTAGCAAATATTACGTTCTACGTCTCAGCAACGTAAAAACGTAAACTTTACGTTTTGTACGTTGCGGGGACGCATGGAATCGAACCCTGATCTCCTCTTTTGGAGAGAGGAATTTTGCCATTAAACTACGTCCCCATAAACTAATAAGGGCGGGGTTGGAGAGTACTATTCTGCCATTGGCGCGTAAAATGAAGTTAGGCAAGCTTCATCACGCGCCAACCACGTGGAAAAATTGCATAGCACTTTTTCTTTACGCGGCGAACTAAGTCCCCGAATTCGCATAACATTCGCATACAATTCGCATCTAAATTCGCGTATTCTATTTTATCTCTTTGCCTCTTTGTGTACCGTATGTTTTCTACACCATTTGCAGAATTTCTTTAATTCCAGCTTTACTTCGGCTGTTTTCTTGGTCTTATGGGTAAAATAATTTATTCTTTTACACTCTGAACACTGAAGTTTTATTAATTGTTTTTTGGTTGCCACTTTATTAGGTTTTTAGGTGTTAGGGTTTAGGGTTTTAGTAATAACTGAACGCTAAACTCTAAAAGCTAAATGCTAAATAATTTCTGAACCGGAGCCGAAGGGGAGAATCGGACTCCCGGCCTCTTTCTTACCAAGAAAGCGTTCTACCACTGAACTACTTCGGCATTAAAGGACGGGTGCTCCCTGCCCCGTAGTCAAATGCAAAGCATTTGTACTACTGGGGTGCTGACTGAGCTACTCAGGCTAATATAACTTAAAAAATCAAATTTTATAAAATTTCGTCACGCGCCAACCACGTGGAAAAATTGCGAAGCAATTTTTCTCTACGGGGTGGGCAGGGAGGGACTTGCACCCCCGAAGTCCAGAGGACGACAGATTTACAGTCTGTTGCGTTAGCTACTCCGCCACCTGCCCGTTTTATTCGCATACTATTCTTATACAATTCGTATATTAATTCGTGTATATATTAGCAAGATTTTGTTTACTTTTCAATCACCTTACCGTATTTCGCTCTCCATTCTGCTATTTTTTTGTGATTTCCCGATAATAAAACTTTTGGCACCTGCCAGTTACTTCCTTTTTCAGGTGAAAAAACTTCGGGTCTTGTGTACTGCGGATATTCTATAAACCCTTTGCCTTTGGTAATTCTTTCTTTCAAAAGCTGTTCTTTTCCCAAAACTCCGGGAATCAGTCTTGAAATTGTTTCTATCAAAACCATGGCAGGAAGCTCTCCGCCCATTAAATCATAATCCCCTATTGAAATTTCCATATCTGCGATATTTTTTGCCACTCTTTCGTCAACGCCCTCGTATCTACCGCAAATCAAAATAAGACGATCCAATTTACTAAGCTTATAAGCTAATTGCTGATTGAATTTCTTTCCCCTAGGAGTAAAAAGAATAACTTTCTGTTTTAGGTGTTTTAATTGTTGAACCGCTTGGTAAATCGGTTCAATCTTTAAAACCATTCCCAATCCGCCGCCAAACGGCCTGTCATCAACGGTCTTATGCCTATCTTTTGTCCATTTTCTTAAATTATGAACATTAATTTTTATCAGTTTCTTTTTCTGGCCACGCGAAATTAAGCTTTCTTTTAAATAAGAACTAAAAATTTCGGGAAAAATGGTAATGACATCAAAAATTATCATAAACGAATTAGCATACGAATTTTATGCAAATTATATACTAATAATTTATTCGTATATTCGTAAAAATTCGCCCGCCCGCCTTCCTGCCCTCGAATACCTTTATTTACAATCTCTCAAGAATAACTCTCGAAATAACAGCTCATTCAATTTTTGGGGAAGGCAGGTGGGCGGGTAATTCGTAGGGGTAAACCCCGTTAGAAGTCTATCCATATAAAATAATGTTTTTAAATCGAAAAAAAACACGATACTCTGGTATTAGTTTATCCAACGACACGCGAAAAAAAATTAAAAATTAAAATTTTTTCGCCAAAAACTTCTAACGGGGTAAACGAAAACGGTGCCATCAATTTATGATAACACCGTTTCCGCCTAATTGTAAAAGATTTTTACAGACTTAGGTCTTCGAGCTCACCTTTTGCAGATGAACCTCGTTCTACTCGAGGCATTCGTCCGCCTTCTGGCTCTTCGATCTTTAAATTCACTCTGGCGTGATTTTTGAGACCGACGATTCTAACCAAAGATCTTATAGATCTTGCGGTTGAACCAGCCTTTCCGATGATCTGACCCATGTCTTCAGGATGAACCTTTAATGAGAGTAAAACTCCCATCTCGTCAACCTTGCGGTCAACTTTGACATCTTCAGGGTGATCAACTAAAGACTTGATAATGAATTCAAGGAATTCATGATCGGCTTGTGCTTTTGCCATAATCTTAGTCGTTTCTCCTTTTTGTTATTAGCAATCCGGAGATTTCATTTATTCATACTCTTTCGATTTAGTAGCCCGACCTTTCAGGGACAATCTCCTTTCTAATCAACCGGGAGAGCCCGAAAAGCTACTATTTACTATTTTAATCTTCTTCCTGGATGTTGTCAATAATTTTATATATGTTACCATAAATCAGTATTAACATTGCTCATTCCAAAATATGAACTACCACGGGCAAAGCCCGTGGTGCTCGCGGAACAAAAATAGGAGGTTAAAATGAGAGACTTTCTTCTGATTGTTTTCAGCTATCTCGTCGGTTCCATTTCTTTTGCTTATATTGCCAGCCGGATTTTCAAAAACATAGACATTAGAACTGTTGGCGACAGAAATGCAGGAGTGGCTAATGTTTTTCGCCACATCGGAATAACAGCAGGAATTTTCACGGCAGTTGCCGATATTGGCAAGGGAACTATTGCTATATTTACGGCTCAGCTTTTTTGCGCTAACAACATTACTGTCCTTTTATGCGGTATAGCCTCCATTCTCGGCCATGCCTGGCCTATATTTTTTGGCTTTAAAGGCGGCCGAGGAGTAGCGACTACTACCGGCGTATTCCTTGCATTAATGCCTTTACCCACATTCCTTTCGTTGATGGTTGTAACACTGATTATTTTAAAAACTGGAAATATGACTTTCGCAGTTACCGCTCTGTTTGTCTCTATACTGACATTTGCCGCGCTGATAGAAAAATCATTGATGTTTTTTCTGTACTTTTTGCTTCTTGGTTTTCTACTAAAAGTAATCGATGTCGTTATTGATAAAAATCTGTCTGTTGGTGAACTGGAAGAAAGCAATCACTTAAGAATTCACAGGCATCAGAAAGTATAAACTAAAGCCCCGCACCGTCTGGTGCAGGGCTTTTTTGATTTAAGACCAAAGGTGCTCCCCTAGAAGGGATTGCTCATTAACGCAGACATACGGAGAGAGTCTGTACGTCGCGTTAAAATATGAGACAAAGTTTCGCCCGCTAGGAGAGCGCCTTTGACCTCTATCAATCTTTCCCATACTTCACCCGCCTAAAGCTAAAGCATTATAGCGAGTAAAGTATGGGAAGGAAGCCGACTAAATTATAAGTTGGTTTCCTTGTATTGCCTTCACGAAAGAGACCACATAAAAAGTAGTCCGCCGACGCAAATGAGAGAAATGCTGATTACAAGTTCAGCAATCTCCCTTGGTTTCCAAGACTCCCTGCCAAAAAAGTCTATAAACAGTATTCCTCCGATGAACGTCAAGATTAAGCCAAGAAAAAACATGCAACCCATCGCATCGCCTCCTTTCCACAGGCAAAGTAAAAACGCGACTTATTGTGAATGTGCTTTCCCCTGCTTCAAACCACAAACTAATTATGGACTGAAGTATGGAGGGGAAGCCGATTATGCTCGGCTTCCTCTTTTTTGAACGACTACCACTTCGGGTTCTTCCTCTTCTCGAGGCGGTCACAAACAATCGCGAGGACGATGAGGGCGACCAGCACCACGAAGAACGAAGGATCGAACATCTGCGTATCAAATTTCATCTTTTCCTCCTCGGACTTATCGTGTCCTCGCTTCAATTTATGAATTATTCACGAACTAAAGTGAGGAGGCCAGCTGCAGTTTGTGCAAAACTGCGGCTGACCTTTGCTCTACCACTCTTCAGGAGGAATATCTTCAATCCCCTGGAGAGGAATATCTATCTCATCAGGATCGTCAGGATCTACGTAGGATCCGTGCGCCTCGTGGGTCGCGACGTCTGCCCGTTTTAGGAAAAGCGCGCGATCACCATCGAGTAGATCCATAGTGGCATCAAAAGCGTCTGCGTCAGCCTGCTCATCTGTCAGGATGACAAAGTACCTCTTTTCTCCATTCTTCTCGAACTCCCTGACCTCGATATCTTTGCCCGAAGCCTTAGCCCAGGCTTCGCGGTAAACGGTGGCCGTGTAAAGATCATCCGTTTCCAACATACCAAGACTATCAGTGTAGCCCTCCGGAAGACCCCAAAGCACAATCGCTTCAGGGTTCTCGCCGCCATATCTGTCGATAAGTGCGACACGCGCGAGGCGGTTCTGCCAATCCATTTCTCGCTTCATTGCTGACATCATGTCGCTGGACCGTACGCCGAACTGCACCAAGTTGACACAATCTTGCACCAACCGCGCGCAGTGGACAAACGCGATTTCTGTGCCCAAATCCCGATGCAAGCGCCACAAGTTCGTTCCAACCATCTTCAGCTCTGTCTCATCCACGATCCCTGTTTGTCCACGAACAAACAGAGCGTGCCGGACGCAGGCCAGGGCCCAAGCGACGTATCTCCTCTCTTCTTCTCCAAGAACGGCCAGATTGATATCCTTTACCCTTTCACGGACATCATCTACATTCACTTTCGTCCCCCTTCGTTTATTTCCGGATTGTTCCGGTTTTTAAGGTGCCTTCTCTAAATCCGCACTGAGTTTATCGAAGTGTGAACTCGGAGAAAACGGCCAGCCCCTTACAAAGTAAAGCTGGCCAATAAAAGAACAAAACGAACTAGAGCCAATTATCTGGAAGCTCCAGCAAGAATTTGCCGAATTCAACGGCATCTTCCTGCAGTTTCGCCAATGGCCGGTTTCTATCTTCCGGTATCAACCTCAACCACGAGCCTTCCGGCCGGATTACCCACGTGTTATGATTCTCGATCTCCCGAGTCAACATGGGACGGTTCTGGCGCGCGACTAACTGAGCCAGCCTCACCGCTTGACCCCGAGGAACATCCACCCACGGATATGGTGCCCCATGATTAAGATGTCCTTCACAAGACATCTTGGTCCTGATCCCCCATTTCCAAAGACTTTTCACAAAATCTCGAATATAAGGATCGAGACACAATTCCATGGCCACCAACAATCCTCCGCAGTGCGGGCAAAACGCAACGCCTTGCCCATCCATCAACACACGTCCGCACTTTTCACATGCTTTCGGTTCCATCTCTTTTTCTCCTTTTGTCTCCATAAACGAAATGGCTTCTCCTTTTTTGAGCCTAACAATCTTGTTTTGGTAAACTCAAAAAAAGATAGGAGAGCCGCGCGTAGTGTGCATACGCGTTGGCTCTCCCCTGACCAGAAGTGTTTAGGCCGGACGAATCCAGCCCTTACGGTCGCGAGTACTGAAGTGTCCATGGAGACGCTGGATACCAACAGATAACAAAATCATCCAGCTCTCATTGGAATCGTCCTCGCGCTCGATGGACAGAGTTCTAGCCCTTACAGCATGGTCGACAAGACGATTCGAGAGGCCGGTGTAGCGGAAAGTAAATTCCACTTCCCTGCCCTCGAACAGACCAAGCATCAAATCGTACTTGCTCGGTCCATTAACGATCGACATCGTTTCCGTTTCGGTTGCCATACGGCACCTCCTGATATTTTCGGCCAGCTTAGCTGGGCCGACCTAACCATAACGGTTAGGATTTCCTAATTTCAGTCCGCGAATCGGAACTCACGGACTCAATCTAGGAGGGCAGGCAAAGTGCGGCCTGCCCTAAGAAGGCTACTCGCCCATTCTACCTCCGAAAGAACTACTACGCCAGTTGGAGGTGCGGCTCGGCTTCAACGCGTATGTTGGCGTATGGAGAAAGAAAATCGTCCATAAAAAGCAGACAGACAGCAGCCCAATCCATAGGATATACGGTTGGGTACAAGCAGACTCCACTGCTAACTGACTCGCCTATGAGCCAGCTATCTGCCTCCTTGCCGCTGACGAGGTCGGCCACGCTGAGGAGCTTGTCTACATTGAGCCCAATACGCCAGTGTCTCGATTCGGTGTTCACATGAACTATCACGTTCAAACCGATCTCTGACGCTTCCTTCAGCATGCGCCAAAGCTCGTTGAGCCTCGCAACGCGGTACAGGTAAACATCCGACTTTACCTTCTCCTCGATTGCTCTTTTTACCACCACAAGAGCGTCCATCTTGACCTCCCTTAACCAGCTTTCCTGCTGGTCATTGATTGAAGGCTTTCCTTCTCTGAATCCACACTGAGCTTGTCGAAGTGCGGACTCGGAGAAAGTGGCCAGCTACAGTTTGTGCAAAACTACGGCTGGGCGACTCGAGTGCGATCCGATTGTTTTCCGCAGGGAGAGTTCGGATCAGACTCGCCCTTGCAACTTGGTTTCGTGAACTCCAAGAAACAATTCTTTTTGCATCTCTGCTTAAAGAGATGCCGAGGCCATCTTGACAGTGGCTCTGTTGGCAGCGGTAGCTGCCAAAGAATTCCTCTGCATTGCCTCGTTGCGCAATGCCGCCTTACGAACGGCAATGGCTGCGACTGGGTCTACCGAGACCTTAATCTCAGCTGCTTCCCGCCTCGCGTAAGCGAGCGGGAGCTCTGGGCAGTCTCGGCGGCAGTAGGTCTCCTCGTGATTGTCCGGAAACCGGACAACCCGCTGGAGTCGCCGATCCGCGATTACATTTGTCCCACACGTGCAGTGAAAAATGCCAGCCATCTCAAACCTCCTTTCGGTTTCTCTGGCTATTTCTGTCCCGTCTAAGCGGGACAAGAATAGCCAGAGAATTTCTCGCTTTTCTCATCTAAATTCAACACTGAGCTTGTCGAAGTGTTGTTCTTAGACGAGGAAGCGAGTGCAAGTGAGTGCTTCCTCTACTATTACCATCGTCGGGCTTGCGCTGTGCTTTCTCGGGACTGGCGCACCCGACTCTTTGGAGTTTCCGCCTTGGGCGGATTGGGATTATCCCCGCTTCCACGGCCTGATCCAAGAGGCCGCCACTATAACCCGTTGGTGGGAAGGCTGCCAATCGCGCTACTTTGCTGTAGCAGCGTTTGGCGTCCCGCCACGGCTTTCGACCGTGACGGAATGGCCGCCCTCGAACCCGAAAGTCCGAGTTGAGCAGCCGCTGCTTTCCTCTCGGAAAGCGGCGAGGCCTCTGGCGCTCCGCGAGAACGGTTCATCCCCGCGGAGGCTGGCCGCGACACGGCTGTTAGCCGCGTCGCGAATCACCTGCGACATTTTAAACCTCCTTTGTTAATCTCCCCTCTTCCATGGCATCAACCGCCGGATTCCGCCTGTTTCACCGCAACAGATCGGAAGGAAGAAGAGGCTTTTCTCTGGCTATTTCTGTCCCGATAAAAATTATAACGGAACAAGAATAGCCAGAGAATTTCCTAATTCCTGCTTCTATCTCTACTAACGACTGCCTTCTCGGCGTTACCAGTTTTACCCAACAACCCCGAGAGGCGCACTCGTTACTAGAAGAGAAACTTATTCGAAGATTGTCAGACCGCCCCTGGCGAACCTTATCTCGCTCGAGCGCGAGCACAACCTTCAAAATCGTTATCCCTTTTTAAAATCGCTAAAGAGCAATTCGGTCGAGAACTGTTCTCGACCACTCTACTTTTCCATTTTTCAAACCTCGTCCGCCAACTGGCGGATCTCAAGGGCTGAAGTATGGAGAGGGGCTGATGTGCTCAGCTCCTCTTTTTTCTGTTGACGACTTTGTCGAAGAAGAGAAACAAGGCGACGCAACCGATCCAGGTGCAGACGCCGAAGAGGACGATGACGAAAGCCGAGGCAACTACGAAGCAGGCGGCGCCTGCTAGGAAGTTCATCAGCCTATCTTTCCTCTCCTGCCGGCGTCGCTGTTCCTCAAGACGCTTCAGCGCCTGGAACCTATGGTAATGAACTCTGTTTCCTCCGCGAAACATTTGGACTTCTCCTTTTCCCTCTCCAGTCATAAGACCGAAGCCGCGTAATGATTTACGCAGAATAGGGAAAGAATAAAGGCCAAGCTAGATGTTAGGTATTAGATGTTAGATGCAAGTACGGGATATAAAGCTCCGTACCTAAAACCCAATATCTATCACCTCACACCTGTCCGCTGGTCTCCATTCTTCCCCCTCCCCCTTCTCCGCCAACTGGCGGATTCGGGGGATAAGGACATCCATATTTGCCTTCATAGTTTCCTACTCCGGTTTATTTTTCAATGTCCCTACCTTTCTGGATAAATCTCGCCCACATTGCTTCGCAAAGTATGGCGGATAAACAACAGCCGGCTCCCATTTGAGAGAGCCGGCTGGCGTCTATATAATATTATAATTAACTGCTTTGTAGAGCTTAGTCTCTAACGCTCTCTCCTTCGTCGAGACTAACGTTATAGATAGTGTTTTATGTACGAATTCTTTTCTTTTATTCTTACAACCCCATTATAGCATACTGTTATAATTTGTCAAGCCCACTTCACTTTACGTCCATCTTATACCTTGCATCTTACATCTCATACCTTATATTTTATGTTTCCCTATCAGCTGCCCTCATTTCTATTAACCCCGTTAAATTGTCGCCTTCGGCGAATTTAACAGGGGTAAAGGACATTTGACAGGGAGAGAAGGATAATCGCTAAGGAATCTCTATCGCTGAAAGTATTTTGTTACCACGACTGAGCGGGTATGATACTTTCGGCTGATAGAATAATTCCTGCGATTGATTGGGTTCCTTCTCTTTCTCGTGGGGGCTTTTTAGGGCCTCCCGGATTTATTGATATTTTATAAGGTGCAAATCTTTCTTTTCAACCTTTGAACCAGAATGATTTGAACCTTATTTACGAATCCCTAATATTCCTTACTCTTTCTTTATCACTCTCATTATAGCATATCCTACAATTTTGTCAAGAGCTGAAAGCAAAAACAAAACTCTCTCAAAAGGAGCTTTGAAAGCTATGTTAATTTGTATTAAATTTGTGTTAAGCTCCGTTGTGTTAAGCTCCGTTTAGTTGATAGTTGAAAGCTGGGTTAAGCTGTGTTAAACTCCGTTTAGCACAAAGCTTTTTATTGAATTTCTTTGAGACTTTGAGAAAACGAAAAAACTCCCCGTTCTGGGGAATTTTTTGAGGTTTAAATATTTATATTACTTTTGTGGATTTTCTTCTTTCGGAGCTTCAATGACTGGCGTTTCTGAAGCTGTCGGTATTTCTTTTATCTCTGCCGGTTCTTCAACGACTTTTGGCTCTTCCGGAGTTGCAGGAGTTTCTACTTGAGGAGTCTCGGTTTTCGCTTCTTCCACCGGAGGAACCTCTACTTTTGGTTCTTCCGCCTTCGCCGAGGCTTCCTCCTTCGGTAAACCTTCGGAGGACGAGTCGGCGGACAAGTCAGCAGGTTTTGGTTCTTCAGCTGTCTGCGGCGTTTCTGCCTTTGGTTCTTCGGCTGGTTTCTCTGGGATCGGCGCAGTTGTGACAGGCACGGCTGTTGAGATTGGTGCTTCACTTCCCTTCTTTTTAGATTTCTTGTGGACAGGAATTTTCTTGTCCTCAATCACTCCATTCTTAATCAACATATTAAAAACCGTGGCTAAGGGTTTTGCTCCAACTGAAATCCAGTATTTAATTCTCTCTGCTTTCAAGTTTGTCTGTTTTGTTAAAGGATTGTAAAAACCAACTTCTTCCACAAAACGGCCTCCTCTTGGAGGTCTTCTTTTATCTGTTACTACAATTTTGAAAGAAGGCTGATTCTTTTTGCCAACCCTGAATAAGCGAATGACTAACATAAAATTATGCGAATTCTGATGCAAATTATATTCGAATTATATGCGAATATTAAATCTTACCGCTTGAGTTGATTACCCTTTTTGGCTCTAAAGATCTTTGTCTAAAATTTACGATAATACCCAATTTTCTATTAGTAGCTTTTAGGTATCTTTTCATCTGCATAAAATCAGCTTTGGTAATATATTTCTCTGTCTTTATATCAATGGGAATTGTATTGTCTACCAGAAAATCTATTATATTGCCTTTGATCAATTCTCCTGAAAATTCGACCGGTGTATCTATCTCTCTTTTGTAATCCACTCTTTTTTCCTTAAAAACAATCTCCATTGCGTCGGCATATTGTTTATGACTACAATATCTACCTAATTTATTGTGTATGTAATAGAAAATTCCATTTAGTTTATAAGAAAGGTTTTTGTGGAGAATTTCTTTCTCCATATTATTATATTCGCATATAATTAGCATTCAATTCGAATGATAATTCGTATGCTACCAGTGTTTTACCTGTAATCCGTGCATTGCTGCGTCAAGCTCTGCTTCCTGTTTTGAAGAACCTTCCCCTTTGGCTATCAGCTCATCTCCTAAAAATACTCCGATAACAAAATGTTTGGCATGATCTGGGCCCCATTCATCAAGAACTTTGTAAGTAGGTGTAATTCCGGTAACATCCTGGGCCTCTTCCTGAAATCGGGATTTAGCGTCTTTTGAAAGTCCTTCTTTAATAATCCTCAGTAACTCTTTTGTTAAATGTTCTTTAATAAATTCCTTGCATACTTTATAACCCTGATCGAGGTAAAGCGCCCCTACAAAGGCCTCATAAGCATTGGCAAGGATATATTGACGCGCCTTTCCTGTTTCTTTGCTCTCCCCTTTTGATAGCAAAAGAAATTCGTTAAAGTCAAGATTCTTGGCAACGGCTGAAAGCATCTTAGCATTAACTAACGCTGCCCTCCAATTAGTTAATTCGCCTTCTGGTTTTTTTGGATATTTCTGATAAAGATATTCAGTTACAACAAGCTCTAAAACTGCATCACCTAAAAACTCCAATCTTTCATTGTGCTCTAAATTAAAATCCGGATTCTCGTTTAAATAAGACCGGTGAATAAAGGCTTGGGTTAACAAATCTTTGTTTTCAAAAGAAATACCCAACGCCTTTTCTAACTTGGGGAAATCTTTCACAATAATACACGAATTACCATCCGAATTACATACGAATTATATACGAATACCGGAAATTTCTATTTCGAACGAAGTGAGAAACAAGGTTCTTGCCGAAGGCAAGGTTCTTATTTCGAACGAAGTGAGAAACAAGGTTCTTGCCGAAGGCAAGGTTCTTATTTCGAACGAAGTGAGAAACAAGGTTCTTGCCGAAGGCAAGGTTCTTATTTCGAACGAAGTGAGAAACAAGGTTCTTGCCGAAGGCAAGGTTCTTATTTCGAACGAAGTGAGAAACAAGGTTCTTGCCGAAGGCAAGGTTCTTATTTCGAACGAAGTGAGAAACAAGCTTTGCTTATTCGCATATAATTAGCATAAAATTCGCATTTAAATTCGCATGGGTTATTTTTTTTCCTCGTTGACCTTTTTTTCTGGCTTATTTTCTATTTCTTTATAAACTGTTCCCAGCACTCCGTTTATAAATCTTCCCGAACTTTCGCCACCAAAACTTTTTGCTAGTTCAATCGCTTCGTTAATCGCCACTTTTGGCGGAACTTCTTCTCTGTTGGCATGAAGCAATTCATAAAGGCCTATTCTTAGGGCGTTCCTGTCAACTATTGTAATTTGCTCAATGGGCCATTCGGGAGCTGCTTTTTCAATAATTTTATCTATCTGGTCAATGTTTTTAACTACACCATCGACTATCTGCCAGATAAACTTTGTATCCTCCAGGCCAGGCCCGAATTCAACAATATTCCTTTCAACAATCTGCTTTAAATCGTCGGGTTTTTTCCCGTAAAAATCCCATTCGTACAATGATTGAAGAACAATACTTCTTGATAGATGACGACTGGACATAAAGATATGCGAATTCTAATGCAAATTATATACGAATTATATGCGAATAATATTTGCATAACAA
>Ga0210016_1001291_pt1 | contig 23246 bp, 31 predicted proteins | sample CryGeyCG2014_300_FD_185454 | JGI IMG/M metagenome (GOLD analysis project Ga0210016, IMG submission 185454) | Groundwater microbial communities from aquifer - Crystal Geyser CG02_land_8/20/14_3.00 (SPAdes) (version 2) | ecosystem: Environmental > Aquatic > Deep subsurface > Groundwater | place...
ATGCCTTGCTGAGGCTTTCCTACCGACCCAGAATCTCCCGGGCAATAATCAGCTTCTCAATCTCCTTGGTTCCCTCGACGATCTCCGCAAGTTTGACGTCTCGATAAAGTCGCTCAATCCCGTATTCGCCCAGATAGCCATACCCGCCATGGATCTGCACCACCTCATCGATGACCTTGACTCCCACCTCTCCAGCAAACCATTTGGCCATGGAGATGAGTTTGGGGTCCACTTTCCCGTGATCCACCATCCAGGCCACCTTATAGCAAAGGGCTCTCGCGGCTTCGATCCAGCTCGCCATCTCTGCTAATTTAAACTGAATCGCTTGAAAACTGCCAATGGGATTTCCGAACTGTTTTCTCTGTTTCGAATAGCTGATGGCCTTCTCCAATCCACCCTGGGCGGCCCCAACATTGATGACAGCCACCGTGACTCGTGTTCGATTAAAAACAGCCATGAGTTGATAAAACCCCTCTCCTTCCACGTCTCCTATTAAATTCTCTAAAGGAACCTCCACCTCAGAAAAATGGAGTTCCGATGTATCCGAAGCCCTCATCCCCAATTTTCGTTTCAATTGGTTGGCCTCAAATCCCCTCCGGTGGGTCTCGACGAGTATGGGGCTCTGACGTTTGGACTTTACCCTCTCATTTTCATTCGTGAGGCAGAGGACGATGATGAAATCGGCAATGCTGCCGTTCGTAATAAACATCTTATTTCCATTGATCACATAATGATCCTTTACCCTCCGGGCTGTGGTGGTGATGGAGGCTGCATCGCTCCCAGCATCCGGTTCGGTAATCGCCATTCCCATGATGGTTTCCCCCTTGGTTAAGCCAGGGAGATATTTTTTCTTTTGCTCTTCTCTTCCATATAAAAGGATGAACTCTGAGCCCAACGTTGTAAGGATAACCCCTGCACATCCAGCATCCACTCTGCAGAACTCTTCCATGATGAGAACATTTTCCAGAATGCCCAGGCCTGGCCCTCCATAGGCCTCATCAATAAAGACTCCTACAAACCCGAGTTCACAGGCCTTTTTCCATAGTGCCTTGGGGAATGTCTCATTGATGTCGCACTCTTCAGCCACTTCTGGGAATGCTCCTTCTGCAAATTCACGGGCAGCCTTTTTGATATCCTTCTGTTCATCGGTAAGTTCAAAATCCATCTCTAACCCCTTTTAACGCTATCAATGCCGAATTCCAAAGCTAAAAGTTCAAATCAAATCCAAAGCCCAAAAAATGGTACTCAAGGCTTTAGCCTTGATGAGGATCAACCCTGAAAGGGTTGAGTTACAAAATTTTGAACTTTGACATTCCTTTGCCATTTGCCTGCCTGCGGTAGGCAGGGGGTTTGAAATTTGGAATTGATGTTACCGTCTATAGTCTTCCCAAGAGCTCCCGGGCAATGGTATTTTTTTCGATCTCTTTGGTTCCCTCATAGATCTCGACGATCTTAGCATCTCGATAGAAACGCTCAATATCATAATCTGCAATATACCCATACCCACCGTGAAGTTGAAGGGCATCATTGGCCACTTTGACTCCAACTTCTCCAGCAAAATATTTGGCAATGGAGATGATTTTTGGGTCCACCTTCCCGTTATCAATCATCCATCCCGCCTTATAATAGAGGGCCCTTGCAGCCTCCACCCAGGTGGCCATCTCTGCGATCTTAAATTGGACGGCCTGAAAAGCACCAAGGGGTTGCCCGAATTGCTTTCTCTGTTTCACATGTTTGATGGCCATATCCAGAGCCCCTTGAGCCACACCAACCCCCTGTGAGGCAGCAATGACCCGGTTGATATTAAAGAGCTGCATCGTCTGATAAAAACCCTGCCCCTCTTGGGTTCCGATGAGGTTTTCCTTTGGAACACGAACATCACTAAAATTTAACTCGGCCGTATCCGAAGCCCGGATGCCCAACTTTCCTGTAATCTTGGTGGCCTCCACACCGGGGCGATTCGTTTCGATGATGAGGGCACTGAATCGTTTTAGACGCGACTCGGCTTCCGGGTTGGTGAGACAGATAACCACGAGATAGTCAGCAATCGATCCATTGGTGATAAACTGTTTCGTCCCGTTGACGAGGTAGCCATCCTTATCTTTTTTTGCCCTCGTCGAAATCGAAGTGATATCACTTCCCGCATCAGGCTCTGTGATCGCAGTTCCCATGATCGCCTTTCCTTTGGGAAGGGGAGGGAGATATTTCTTCTTCTGCTCTTCCCTCCCAAAGAGCTGAACGATCTCTGAACCAAATACAGAAAGGAGGATATTTCCACATCCTGGATCCACTCTCCAGAACTCCTCCATCACCATGGAGTGTTCAAGGATCCCCAGGCCTTGCCCCCCATATTCCTCTTTAATAAAGAGGCCGATAAAGCCCAATTGGCAAGCTTTTTTCCAAAGTTCCCTTGGAAATTCTTCTTTGCGATCATATTCCCGGGCCATTTCTTGAAACTCCCCTTCGGCAAATTCCCGGGCTGCTCGCTGGATATCCCTCTGTTCATCAGAAAGTTCAAAATCCATTTCCCCCTCCTAATCAGGCCATTAAACCTCTGGATGATCATAAACAAAGGCTTCATTCCTGTAAAGAAAAAATGTAAAGAAAAAAAGTTGAAGTTGTAGAATTCATCAATTATAGTATTAAAAATGAGTGCAGTCAGGAGAGCGAGATGATTGTCAAACAATATGAGGTGGGAAATTTTGCAGTATTTTGTTATCTAATCGGAGATGAAGAGACCCAGGAGGGACTGCTCATCGATCCTGCGGATGATGCGGACAAGCTCCTTTCCCAAGCCAAATCCCGCGGCATCGAAAAAATCAAATTTGTCGTCAACACCCATTCCCATGTGGACCACATCATGGGGAACGCAGAGATGGCGAAGAAGACCGGGGCTAAGATCATCATTCATGAAGAGGAAGCCCCTTACCTCGTCCGTACGCCTCCCGATCTTTTAATGATGTTCAAGGCCACACCCTCTCCCCCTGCTGATATTATGGTGAAGGAAGGCGAGGTCATTCAGTTGGGCCAAATCGGGCTTAAAGTGATCCACACCCCAGGACATTCCCCGGGAGGAATGTCCCTTTATTTAGATGGGATGGTATTTACAGGCGACACCCTCTTTGTGGGTTCCGTTGGGAGAACCGATTTCCCGGGGAGTTCATGGGATGTGTTGGAAGCGTCCATTCGGAAAAAGCTCTATGTCTTACCTGGAGAGACCGTGGTCTTCCCCGGTCATAATTACGGATCCACACCTACCTCAACCATCCAATACGAGAGGCGACACAATTCCTTTGTCCGAGGATGAAGACTTAAATAATCATTGAAAAATGTAAATTGCAAAGTGAAAAGTACAAAATGAAAAGAAGGAAGCATCTCAGATGGCTCCTTCCTATTTTTATTCTTGTTGCCTTTCTTTCCTTCCTCTATTTCTCTTGGATGCCGGATCTTTCAAAGCTCAAAAAAGAAAACCCCAAAAAGACAGCACTCATGGAATATCGAGAGAAGGCATTCAAAGAGAAAAGGAAACCGTACAGGATTTATCAGAGTTGGATGCCCTTTTCGAAAATATCCCCTTATCTCGTCAAGGCCGTCCTCATCGCAGAAGATGATAAATTCTGGAAGCATGAAGGCTTTGATTACGAAGCCATTCAGAAAGCCATTGAAAAAGACGTTAAGGCCAGAAAATTTAAGTTTGGCGGAAGCACCGTCACCCAACAGCTTGCAAGAAATCTTTATCTTTCCCCCGAGAAGTCCCTGATCAGAAAAATCTCTGAAGTCATCATCACCTGGAGAATGGAAAAGGTTCTTTCAAAAAAATGAATCCTGGAGCTCTATCTCAATGTGGCGGAGTGGGGAGAAGGAATATTTGGTGTGGAAGCCGCCTCGAGACATTATTATGGAAAACCTTCTTCTGAATTGACTCCTGAGGACGCAGCGAGGCTGGCATCGGTCCTCCCGAATCCAAGAAAGTACAACCCGGTTGGAGATCAGCGATATGTGATCAACCGTTCCAATCTCATTTATAGCATTATGATTCAAAGGGGAATTGTCATCCCCGAATATCAAGAGGTGACAGGAGAAAGCGAATCCTCCCCTTCGGAAAAAAGTGAAGGGCTTGAACAGTGAATTTAACAAAAAAGAATCTCCTCATCACAGGACTTCCCGGCGTGGGGAAGACGACCCTTATCAAAAAACTTTCTGAAGCGTTGAAGAGTTTTTACCCGGTGGGTTTTTATACGGAGGAGATAAGAGAAAGAGGTGAGAGAAAGGGGTTTGAGCTCATCAGTCTTGAAGGAAAGAAAGCACTCCTTTCTCATAAAGACATAAGAAGCCCTTACAAGGTTGGTCAATACAATGTGGACATCAAAAGTTTTGAGGACTTTATTGACTCGATTTCGTTCTCCAACCCTTCTACCCATCTCATTATCATTGATGAGATTGGAAAAATGGAATGTTTCTCTGATCGATTTAAGAAACTCTTAAAAGAAATTCTGGATTCTGAAAAATGGGTAATAGCCACCATTGCCTTAAAGGGAATCGGGTTGATCGCAGAGGTAAAGGAAAGAAAGGATGTCACGCTCTTCGAGATAACAAAAAAGAATAGGGATATTGTATTTCGGGAAATCCTGAACTCGATGGAACGAAGTAATGTCAAATGTCAAAGCTCGCACGAAGTGATGAACCGAAGGTGAATCAAGTTCAAATGAAATCCAAACTCAAATCAATGACAAATGAATCAGTCTGTAACTCAACCCTTTAGGGCTGATCTTAATCAAGGCTAAAGCCTTGAGTTACAGCATCTTGTTTAAAGATATGCCTGAAGAAAGATTAAAGGTCATCGCCTATTCAGGTTACCGGGGTGAGGAGACTCCAAGGACAATCTTTATTCACAAGAAAAAGATTGAGGTCCTGGAAATTCTAAAGATGTGGACCGAAGAAGGGGTTAAAGACAGGAGGAGAAACAGGCTCTTTAAAGTGAAAGGAAGCGATGGGTTGATCTATACGATATATTATGATGAAAAGTTCATGGAATGGTTTTGTAAAGTTGAAGAGTGAGAGGCATATCAAGGCTATGCCACTTTGTAAATCAACGGATGATAGCTTGGCTCAGGGATAGGTTTCCGATTCTTCTTCGCTGCCGCAAGCCATGCTTCTTTTGCCTTCAAAACCTCCGTGAGGGCTTCTTCGGGTGTATCCCCGAACGCTGAGCAGTGCTTCAAGTCAGGAATATCCGCAATATAACCTTTGTCCTCCTCACTATAGAAAACGTTAATATGGTAGTCCTTCATACCTGCTCCGAAGATAGAATTGCCAATAATCGAATATGGTTTATAATATATACCACATTTAAACTTTTTGGAAGTGGGGCACAGGAAGGAACACATGTTAAACTTAACATTGTCAATCAGTTTGATGGCGATTCTCTTAGGCCCCATCGGTGAAATAGATCAAAAAGTCATCCAGGTCCTAAAGGATGACTTAAACAAGGTGTTTAAAAAGCCAGTAGTTATCGGTAAAGGAATGGCCGAACCGGATTATGCCTATCATAAAAAAAGGAATCAGTATTTATCCACAACGATATTAAATGCCCTCATGGAGCAAAAAGAATACGCCCCTTATGAAAAAATCTTAGGGATTGTGGACCGCGATTTATTTGTCCCGGAGTTAAATTTTGTCTTCGGCCAAGCAAGCCAAAGAGTCGCCATCATTTCCCTCACTCGACTCCGACATGCATTTTATAATCTACCGGAAGACCAGATACTTTTTCGCCGGAGGGTCCTCACCGAAGCGGTTCATGAATTAGGGCATACTTACGGATTGGGGCATTGTGGAAACCCTCGATGTGTGATGTTCTTTTCAAATAGTCTAACGGATACGGATAGGAAAGGCTCGGAATTCTGCCTGAGTTGTGAAGGCAAGCTCCAAAAGTTCTCTACACATCATCCTTGAATTAAAATAATCCCTGCCACCCAGGCGCCCTATTGCCAATAGCCTGGAATCCAGACCCTCTCCCAACCATAAGGAGTCCATATCTCCTCCCAGTGCCCCGGGACCCAATCTCTATAAGGTTCTCTGTAATAATAATCTGGTCCATAGTAACGGGGTGGAGGATAGTAGATGGGTGGAGGATAGTACCCTCGGTAATAAACCGGAGGAGGCGCCACCCATATAGGCGGAGGAGCAATAAAAATCCCGAAATGGCCATGTCCCCGCCAGGCAAAGGCTGACCCGCTCGATAGAAAAATAGCCAATAAAATCAAGCTGATCATTAATAATTTTTTCATTCTTATCCACCTCCCATAATCTAAATCTATTTTACCACATTTTGGCTTTTTCCTCTATAACCCAATTTCTTCGTTATCTATTTAGACGTAACTGGGGAAGAATTTATTCATCCTTCCTTTTCTCATTCTGTCAGGCTCGCCACTAAACTACATCAAGCTTTTTTGATCACAGCGGTGACAAGCTGGATAGCATGGTCAAAGTCATCGACGTTTACGGATAATCTCTCGAACCTCCTGCTCATAGCCTGAAATGCCAGGCGCTTCAGTCAGTTCCCGGAGCAATTCCATTGTTGCATCTGCCATAAATGATCCTCCTTATTATCTCCCTTTTCTTTTTTCAATCTCCCTGTTCTTTAACTCCGACCTTCTGATCTTCCCCGTGGACTGTCCGTGAGATTGGGCGATCAAAGATTTTCCTCCAAAATAATCGATCTGTCCGGGATTGTCTGCTTCCCATTCATCTACCAATTGAGCAAAATTACGAAAAATTTGTGATGAAAAAAAGGAGCCTGGAACAATGCCATCTGCCCATTCGACCTCGAGGTACAGGAACAGCATCTCTTCATAAGGATTCGGATCAATATGGGTGTTCTCAGCCCCACTCCAGATGTGGATATGGCACCTTCGAGCTAAAGCTTCTAACAGGGTCGTCTTCCCTGACCCATTTTCCCCGATAAAAAAGGAGACGGGCGAAGAAAATGGGATGCTTTGAGTTTGCTGAAGAACATCAATGTTGAAGGGGTAATGATTCCTGGTTGGGTATTATGAAGTAAAGAACCCCGCCCACAGGGCGGGGCTTTAAACCCCAAATTCTCTAAACCAAAAACCCAGATCCCGAATCAAGTTCGGGATGACAAAACACAAGAGGAAAACCCTATTGTCATGCTTGTTTCAGCATCTGATTAAGGCTTTTCTGCCTTTGGCAGACACATCTTTCATCCCTGTGCCTGCCTACCGGCAGGCAGGCACAGGGCGGGGCTTTCAGATGCGTTCTTAATAAAAACGAGGCGGTTTAATACGCTCAATAATCAGGTTACTCTTTTCGAGGTATTATAAAGATTGCTGATTGGAGTTACGGATGTAGAAAATTATCTCCTACCTAATATCGTTACGCGGGCGACCGCATTTCTTTTCAGTTTATCTTTTACATATACGATTCTCACCCTGTCTCCAAAAAAGGGAAGCCTCGAATCCAGATGGGTTCGATGACCTATCCAGAAGACTGAAACCCTGCCATTGTTTCCTCTAACCTGGAGCATATTCCCCTCTGTGGCAATTACCCTCCCATAATAGACACTGGCTTTGGCCTCTACAACATTTAGCAGAAGAGAAAATACGATCAGGATAAGAAATCCAATCACCACAATTCTTTTTCCATTTCCCATTTTAAGCGCCCTCCCTTTTCTTCCCCCAAGCTTTCACTATGGCGGAATAGCTTTTGGGATTTAAGCCGCTATTACTAAAATTTGCTGAAGTAATTTTTTTCTTAATGAAACCGCTACCGGTTTCTTCAGACTCCCTCGATGGCGTAGGATCGATTTTGTTCTGACTTTCAAATTTACAAAAACTCCTGCGGGCTGCAAAAACAGCCATTTTCATCAATGCATGAGATGACCAAATAAAATGGCCCAAATTGAAAAACATTTTGGGACAGCCTCTGTGTCCCGATTTCCCCTATTTTAACTTGACGGGACTCATCCGTTCTCCTATGCTGAAAACAGGATCAGGAGAATCTAAATTTTGGTTTTCAGAAAGGGGATCGCAAATAAGTGATGGCATACAAATTAGAACCTAAGACAAACAGACAAACTTCAACCGGAAGATATCACCCGCTGGGTTCCACTTTATACGAGGATGGTGTTAATTTTGCAATTTTTTCGCAGTATGCCAGCGAGGCATTTCTTCTTTTATTTGACAGACCAGACGTTGGACCCACAGACATCATCAAGCTCGAAGATCGCACAAAGTACATCTGGCATGTATTCGTCCATGGATTAAAAGCTGGACAGCTTTATGGATACAAAATCAAGGGTGATTTCAATCCTGTCTACGGTATGCGCTTCAACGAAAATAAATTTCTAATCGACCCTTATGCAAAAGCGGTCACGGGCAAGTTTAAAAACATTGATAACCTCCTTCTTGCCTATGACCCGATTTCATCCCTGAGAGATCTTTCGAAGGACGCCCGTGACAACACTTCGGTTGCGCCCAAGTCCATTGTGGTCGATGATCATTTCGACTGGCAAGGAGACGTTCCTCCGGATATTCCCCTTCACGAATTGATTATTTATGAAGTCCATCTAAAGGGATTTACGGCCCACAGGTCATCAGGTGTCAAAAACCCCGGGACCTATCTGGGCTTTATTGAAAAGATTCCTTACCTTAAGGATTTAGGAGTAAATGCCGTGGAGTTCCTTCCTCTCCATGAATTCTATGTTGAAGATTTTCTGCTCAGCAAAGGGCTCACCAATTATTGGGGGTATAATACCATAGGTTTTTTTGCACCCGAATCATCCTACAGCACAAAAAGGTTCCCCGGTTGTCAGGTGGATGAATTGAAGACCCTTGTGCGCGAACTTCATAAGGCAGGGATGGAGATCATCCTTGATGTGGTTTATAACCACACAGCAGAAGGCAACGAGCTTGGACCGACTCTCTGTTTTAAGGGTATTGATAACCCCACCTATTACTGTCTTACAGGAACTCCCAGAGAACCCTATCGTTATTATATGAACTATACAGGGTGTGGGAATAGTCTTAATCTTGCAAACCCCCATGTCATTCGACTTGTTATGGATTCCCTTCGCTATTGGGTGGAGGTCATGCATGTGGACGGATTCCGTTTCGACCTGGCATCGGTCTTGGGCCGCGAAGAGGGTCTCTTTCACAAATCTGCTTCCTTCTTTGATGCGATCTCCCAGGACCCTGTATTAAACCATGTAAAACTAATTGCTGAACCCTGGGACATCGGAACCTATCAGGTCGGGAATTTTCCTGTGGACTGGTCTGAATGGAATGGAAAATTCAGGGATATGATAAGAAGATTCGGCAAAGGGGATGGAGGACAGGTAAGGGATCTCGGATGGAGATTAACGGGTTCTGCCGATTTGTATGGAGAGGACGGAAGATCTGCCTATAACAGCATCAACTTCATCACCTGCCACGACGGTTTCACACTCAATGACCTGGTCACTTATCATGACAAACATAATGAGGCGAATCTTGAAGATAACCGTGATGGGACCAATGACAATAGCTCATGGAACTGCGGTATCGAAGGAAAAACGGATGACATCAATATCAGTAATCTTAGAAAACAACTTATAAAGAATTATGTCTGTTATCTCCTTTTTTCATGTGGTACGCCAATGACTCTCGGCGGCGATGAATTCATGAGAACACAGAGGGGAAATAACAATGCCTACTGCCAGGATAACGAGATCAGCTGGTTTCAATGGGACGAGGTCAAGAAAAATTCGGACATTTTCAATTTTTTCAAGAAGGCAATCGCTTTTGAAAAGAGATGCACCATTCTTCAGAGGAGAAAATTCTTTTTCGGAGAAGATTTAGATGCTGATCATATCCCGGACTTCACCTGGTTCGGAAAAGATCTTGGAAAACCTTCCTGGGAGGACCCTGAACTGCGTACCTTATGCTTTCAGCTCGATGGAGGCGAAGAGAGATGTGAATTGGGTGATTATCATCTCTTCTTTATCCTGAATGCTGATTTTAATTTACAACCCACCACGCTTCCTCAACTTGCAAAGGGCAAGCAATGGTATCGAGTCATTGACACAAGCCTTAAGAGCGGAGAAGACTTTCTTGACGCCGACAAAGAAATACCGATCGATTCTCCCGATCATTACCTCGCCAATCCGAGGAGCACTGTTGTCCTGATTGGTAAATGAAGAATTTAGGTCAATCTATTGAAGAGGTGATCCCAGCGCTTCTTACTTAATTGAATTTTTCAACAGAAACGAACGAAGGTAAAATTCAGGCGCGAAATAGATCAATTTTCGAGGTGAAATCAACAGCAGGCCAAAAATCCAAAATTGGGATGTGTCCCTTTTTTTCACTAATTTTCAAAGTTTTGGTTTTAAAATCGAGGAGCCTTTTCTGATCATCATCCTCAGAGCGCTTGGAGGGAAAGTGGACGTTTTTAGATACTCATGAAAGAGTTCTTCCCCCAGCTCATCTTTAAAAATATTGTCCATCATCTTCCGTAAGGTCACTTCATACAGGCAGGCGCCGACACTATCTTTATCCATGATATTTTAAGCTTCACCACGGTAAAAAGTAGAACCATTGCTTTTTTCTCAACATGACTTTCCACCCCAGCAAGGTGTGCAATTTTCTTTGCAGATTCGATTTCTATTTTATGTCTTTGCCCATAATCAAATGTAACCACATGAATTCTTTTAAATTTCTCCTTTGTCCAATAAAGGCATGTAGTTGAATCCTGGCCTCCGCTAAAAATGACCAGACAATCAACATTTTTTTTGACAATATTATTACTCATGCCTTCTTCCCCTGGGAGGGCCATCTATTCCCCAAACAAAAGCGGGTTAAACCTCTTCACCCTACCTTGCCATGGGTGAGGGGGCCAACAACCCTGCCAATGCCCCGACCGCTGCTGAGCCTAAGGCGATTAATCCTTCGGGAATGGTGGCCGCTGTTTTAATGCTCAAGTAGAAGCCCCCGATGATGGTCAACAGAACAGCAAAACCGAGGAATGCCACCACTAAGCGAAAGATCCATCGGTCCGATTGAAGCGGTGTGGATAACTTCTGGAGGCTCCCAAGAAGTTTGATCTTCTGATCCGGGGGTAATGAATTATCGTTGGTCACTTGCTGAATTAAGTCTTGGAGTGTGTCTTTAATATTGTTGGCCATTTTTTACCTCCGTTTCCTTACGAATAACGTGACCGTGTCCGTGTTCCGTGTCCGTAACTAATAATCCCCCCTCCCCCCCTTTACAAACGGGGGGTAGTTCAGGGAATAAACCTAATCACTATTTCGGGACGGAAGGCTTCGGTTCCGGAGCCAGATTTGCGAACAGGTTTTTTGTTTGCATCCAGCACCGATACATACCAACGACCTTCTTTAAAATTCTTTTTAAAACTCTGAGTGCGCCATGCAAAAAAGCCCTGCTTCCTGAATTGGTTTTTTATCGCACTGGCTTGTTCTAACCACCCCTCTTTCGTAATCCCGATGTCAATCATATCGGTTACCCCTTTCTCTGAAGCCCAGGCATGATAGATGGACATCTGCCCCTTTGCCTCAAGCATGGTCAAAGCCCGTTCACCTGCTCTGATCTCCATCCAGAGAAAAACACCTTCTCCTTTTTTGATCTCAGCAACACCTGAAAAGGGATCCATTGGCTCCCGTCCTTGAACACCTTTACAAAAGGATTCTCTTTCCACCTCAAATAATGGCTGGGCAATGGCATGAGGTACGAGAATATGTAGTACCACCAGGATGAAACCTATTGAAAGAAAACATCTCATTTGTCCGATTAATCACCCTCACCCACACCCTCCCCTCAAGAGACTGTGTCACAATGTCATTCTGAGGCGTTAGCCGAAGAATCTCTGTTTTCTAACTTAATGACTCTATGAGATTCTTCACGGAGTTTACACTGAGCCAAAAAACGAGACCCTTCCCCTTCGGTTCACTCAGGGTCAGGGTGACACATGGCGAAGGGTTCAGAATGACAAACATAGCATTTCCCTCATTGTGACACAGTCTCCAAGGGAGAGGGGAAAAAGGTTCTCTGTTTATTCCTGACAGGGGACTTTTTTCCCTTCACGCCAATAGGGAAAATCGACATGGGTGATCGTACCGCCAAGATCCTTGTAAAGGGTCATTCTGGACCCTTTATCACAAAGGATTAAGACATAGCTCTCGCCTTCACGGGAAACCCGGACTGGATATTTCTTCACTATTTTGATGATTTTTTTGTCAGGATAGTAATTTTCCAGAATCGAAAAGAATTTCTCAGCACTTAAATCGGATGGAAGAGGCCCTGTTAAAAGCCTGTGGCCTTCGATCTTCTTTGAAAAATCAATGAGGTATTCCTCTAACTCGGAAACCTCTTTAGGGTCTATCTCTTGAGAGGATCGAGGCCCTGAGCAGAAAACCAAAGAGAGAATAACGAACGACCCCAGTAAGAAAATGCCAACCCTGTTTCTCATCATCATGACCAATAGACTAAATTTCCGGTCTGCAGACCTCTTCCTGTATCCAAATCACAATTGGTGATACTCGAAAGAAATTGATTAATATTTCCTATGAAAATGCCTTTGGATAAAAAAACCCATTGATCTGTCACATGCTCCACCACTTTGGGAAAAACATCCCTTTCATAGGTTCCGAATTTCCCATCAGGCAGAGGGAGCCTATCCAGAAAAATTTCTCTTTCCTTGGGAGTGATCTCAATGCTTTTCTTATAGGTGAATTTATGTTGTGGGTCAAAAATTCGTCCTACGAATACGGGTCTACCTGCAATTTTAATCCAGTCTTCAAATTGATCATGCCACTCATCAATCTCAGGCCGGTTCTCCTGGTAGTCCACCGGAAAATGGATTTTAAGCATATCTCTCCAGAAGTCGAGCAAGATAGGATGAATTTCATCTTTATCATCAGGATTCGAACAGATCTCGATGATCTTCATCAGGGCGCTATGCTCAATTTCTGCTCCACGCCGGATCTGGCGATAGATGAAGGTATCCTGAATCATTTCACAGTTACGATGTCTTTCCTCATTCCCTTTATAGGGGCCGACAATGTTCAACACAACCGGATGGACCACTAAGTCTGCTGTGACATGGGAAAGATAACCCAGGGTCCAACAGAAGGGAATAATAAATTCTTCTTTCTGGAAACCCTGAGTCCCTAAATCCAGAAGTTTCCGGGCCATGGTTTTAATCACATCCCCTGTATGTCGGTAATGCATGTGGTCGGCCCAATCCTTCTGCTTGGGTTCCAAAAGATCGAGGTAGGGATAATCTGGGCCAACAGAACCAAGGTGAACGAAATGAGAATGGGTGAGGATGGGGCCGCGCAGCTTTTCATTGATATCCTGGTTGCCTCGAAACCATTCGAGTGCTTTTTCTGTAATCATCAAATGGGCATAGGTTCCTGGCATAAAGGACTCACAATGTTGGGTTTTATACGCATCCATATAACTATATAGGAAACCAACTCTCGCGTCAAGAAAGTTAGCGAATCGCTTATGGCCGATATCATAATCCGTAATCGTCATCCTGAACCATGCCCTGAATTAAATTCAGGGTCTACGATTTCAGGATCTATGGGTACTGAGGAGCAGAGATGCTGAAAAAATTTCAGCATGACACGGATATTCTTAACGTTTCGTAATTTGATTACGGATTATGGGGATAGCGAATGGGTTGACATTTAATGGGTAGAGTGTTAGGGGAATAAAAAGGAGAAAACATGTTTTTTTCTATACAGAAGGAGCTATTTGATATCCTGCCTGATCTCACTATTGGAATGGTGGTGGCCAAGGATGTGGACAATACCCATCCCTCCAAAGAGATTGATGACCTTCTCACCCAAGCTGTCGAAGAGGTGAAGAAAAATTTCATCGGTGATAAAGCCCAGGAACATCCAAGGATCAAACCTTGGAGAACTGCCTTCTCTAAATTGGGTATTTCAGGAAGCAAATTTCCAAGTTCCGTTGAATCCATGGCAAGGAGGATTCTCAAGGGAGACCCTTTCCCGAAGATTAACTCTCTTGTAGATCTCTATAACAGTGTCTCCTTGAGATTTTTAGTCCCAATGGGAGGCCATGATCTGGATACCCTCGAGGGAAATATTTATCTCCGGTTTGCAGAGGGCTGGGAGCCCTTCACTCCCATGGGCGGCGGAGAGACAGTGGTTGTGCCAAAAGGAGAATTGGTCTACCGTGACGATCGAGAGGTGCTCACCCGAAATTGGGTATGGCGCCAGTGTGAGAAAGACAAAGCGACCGAGCAAACAAAAAATATCTTCATCCCCATTGATGTTTTGGGCGAAGTGGGAAGAGAGCGAGCCGATGAAATCACTCTGGAGCTCTCTCATCTGATCCCGAAATATTTAGGAGGAATCCTCTTTTCAGCCATTCTCAATAGAGAAAACACTTCTGTAGAGTTTCGTCTCTAAAACAATGATGGGAAGGGGTCATTACAAAAAAGGGGAAGAGCGCACCTCTTCCCCTTTTAAAATTTTACTCTTTCCTCCAGAGGGTAGTTAATCTTCTTTACCGGGGTGGGATTAGTAGCCTTTCTTCTGAATCTCGGCTAAGCCCTCATCCACGGTGAAAACAGCGCCGCATTTTGGACATTTAATCTTGGTGTCTTTTGATATCTGTGCACACCCAAAAGAAAATACTGCTAACATCGCCAATGCCAAAAAAATACTCACCCACTTCCTCATTACCCCTCACCTCCTTTCTTAATTTTTCAGGAAAATCGCAAGGAAGAATATAGTATAGAAAAAACGGATAACAAAAATCCGTTTCTATGTCAAGTAAAAACAGTAAAAAATAAATATTCTTTTCCTGCCCCTTTGGATATCCCTCTATTTATTTCTTTTTTTTCGGTTTAGCCTTCTTCGTTGCCTTCTTCACCTTAGGATGTTTCATCCCGCATGCCATATTTTCGCCACCTCCCTTAACCTTTTATTCTATTGATTTATTTATCCCTTTTAAATTAATATTTGTCAAGAGTTTTCTTATGAAATTTCTGGAAAAACCAGAAATCTCTGATTACACGGATTATCAAATGATTACGCAGAATAAAATGCGCTGAAAATAAAGAAAACTCTGTGTAATCTTTTTTGAAATCTGTGAAATCAAGAGAGCTAAAAGTAGTTTCTCAAAGCTCTCTATCATTTAAAGCTATCGGAGGAAGGTTTATGACAAAAAAGATCCAGATAGACATGAATTCTGATGTTGGGGAAAGTTTTGGCGTTTATAAACTGGGACTTGATGAAGAGGTGATCCCTCACATCACCTCGGCAAACATCGCCTGTGGATTCCATGCTGGGGATCCTGGCGTGATGCGAAAGACAGTCGCCCTGGCAAAGCAATATGGCGTAGAGGCGGGGGCCCATCCTGGATTTCCAGACCTCATGGGATTTGGAAGAAGAAATATCGATGCCACCCTTGAGGAGATTCAGGATTATGTTGTCTATCAAGTAGGAGCTTTGATGGCCTTTGTTCAAGCGCAAGGGCTAAAACTTCAGCATGTAAAGCCTCATGGAAGCCTTTACAATATGGCCGTGGCGAATCCTAAGATATGGGAAGCCATCGCAGAGGGAGTGGCGAAGGTGGATCGAGATATCATTCTGGTAGTCCTGGCCTCTTCAAAAAGGGAAGCTCTTTTAGAGATTGGAAAACGTCATGGCATCCGCATTGCCTTTGAAGCCTTTCCAGATCGAGCCTACAATAAAGATGGTTCTTTAGTCTCTCGAAGAGAGAAAGGGGCGGTGATCCACGATCATAAAATCGTAGCCAAAAGGGCGCTGAAGATGGCCCTGGAGGGAAAGGTGGTCGCCGTGGATGGGACAGAGATTGAACTCAAGGCAGATACGCTCTGTGTCCACGGCGATAATCCTGCGGCCGTTGAGATGGTGAAGAAGATCCGACAGGAATTGAAGGACGCCAGTGTGACCGTCATCCCGATGAAATGGTTTGTCTGATAAACTTATAGGGGTCAAGGGATCTAGGGGTCAAGGGTTCGAGCGAAAAACTTTAAACTCTTTTATGACTGAGTCATTCATTCTTTAAGACTCAAAAGGTTTTTTAAAAAAATAGACAGTTGAACCCACGACCCCTCGGACCCTTGAACCCTTTACATCAATTATTCGGAAAAAACCTTATCATGGGCCTCTATCCTAAAACAATCTTCTATCCCATGGGCGATCGGGGCTTTCTCCTTGAATTCGGAGATGAAATCAGTCGCGAGATCAACGAGAAGGTGAGAAGGATGGCTTTGGCCGTCCAAGCTGAAGCAATTGAAAGCGTCATTGAAAGCGTTCCGACCTATCGGTCTTTGCTCATTATTTACAACCCAGTGATTCTTTCCATCGAGGACTTAAAAAAGAGATTAAAAAAGATAGAAGGGGGGCTACAAACGACTCCTCTCCCAGAGCCCAAATTAACACACATCCCGGTGGTCTATGGTGGGATCTATGGCCCTGATTTAGAAGAGGTAGCGATGTATCAACAGATCTCTCCTGAGGAAGTGATCCAACTCCATTGCAGCAAACCTTATCTTATCTATATGATCGGCTTTATGCCTGGATTTCCTTACATGGGAGAGCTTCCTCAGGCATTGGCGACCCCTCGGCTCAAAACACCGAGGCTAATAGTTCCTAAAGGCTCTGTGGGCATTGCACAAAGGCAGACGGGTATTTATTCCATGGAGAGCCCAGGAGGTTGGCAGATCCTTGGCCGAACCCCGGTAGAACTGTTCGACCCTGAGAAAGATCCTCCGGCTCTTCTTCAAATGGGAGACTTTGTCCAGTTCTATCAGATCAGCGAGAAAGAATTCCATGACTGGAATTCGCAGAGCGCATAGCGCATAGGGTCGGGCCCTACTTGCCCTGTAAGGGGCGGTAGGCTACGCCCTCAAACCATTCTGTGGTTGCCTAAAGGAATTTGTGATGGAGCAAGTCGCAGCCTTTGAAGTATCGGACCCGGGCATTCTGACCACGATTCAGGATCTGGGTCGCTATGGTTTCAGTCAGTTTGGGGTTCCTCCCTCTGGAGCCTTAGACACTTTCTCCCTCAGGGTCGGCAACCTATTAGTTGGAAACAGAGAAGAAGAGGCCTGCCTTGAGGTCACACTCATGGGCTTGAAAATAAAGGCCATGAAAGAGGTCGTCATTGCCATTACGGGTGGAGATCTTTCCCCTGCATTAAACGGGGAACCGTTGGAGATGTGGAGAACCCATCTTCTTCTGGAAGGCGATGCCATCACTTTCAAAAAAGTCAAGGCAGGTTGCCGTGCTTATCTGGCTGTGAGTAGGGGACTTGTTGTTCCAAAAATCATGGGGAGCTGTTCAACTTATCTTTCAGGCAATTTTGGTGGTTTGGAGGGAAGACCCCTGAGACGAGGAGACATTCTTTATACGCTCGATATCCCATCTTCTCTTGATAAATTGGGTCTTCGATTTCCAAACGATTGGATTCCTTCTCTAGAGAAGGAGGCGCTTCTCAGGATAATCCCGGGACCTCAGGATCGCCACTTTACAGAAAAAGGGGTTCAAACATTTTGTTCTTCATCCTATCAGGTTACTCCCCAATGCGACCGAATGGGAGTTCGATTAGAAGGACCCAAGATCGAAAGACGATCCGATGTGGAGGAGTCAATCATTTCAGAGGGTTTGATTTCAGGTTCAATTCAGGTTCCCGGCAATGGGAAACCCATCATCATATTAACGGAGCTGGTCACCGGAGGTTATACAAAAATTGCCACGATCATCTCAACAGATTTACCCAAGGTGGCACAACTCAAGCCAGGAGATCAAGTGCGATTCAAACCCATCTCCATTGAAGAATCTCACGATTTGCTGAAAGAACAGGAAGACCGGTTAAAGAATTTTAAAGAGATTCTCCAGCAGCGTTGAGGATTTCTGTTTCCGGAGCATTAGGAACATCGGGAGCATCGGGTGTGGGTGGAGGCGTCTTCGGTTTTGGTTTCCTTGGGCGTGAGCGCCAGCGAGGCTTTGGGGTCTTCCGCTCTTTCCGCTCCTTCGACTCCTTCAATTCTTCTGCTGTGTCCTTTTTCTGTTCCTTCCCAAAACCGACAATGACATAGGTCCCGCTTCGGGCATCGGTTCTAAGTTGGATGATCCCTTCTTTTTCAGCATCTTCAAGGAGGTCACTGAAAGTACGGTAGCCATGGTAGGATTCATTGAAGGAGGGTTTCTTTCGTTTCATCGTCTCTTTTACCATAGAGGACCAGAGCACTTCTTTATTCTCACGGACCAAAGCTACCACAGAGTCCACCAGGAGTTGGAAGGCCTCTCTCTTCTTTTCCGGCAAATCCTGTTCGATCCGGGGAGGAGTCCCGATGGGCCGCTCCAGGTCTTCGTAGTAGATGAACTCGTCACAGTTGTTAACCAGAAGATTGGAGCTCGACTCCTTCATCCCAAGGCCAATGACCCGCTTGCCGTTTTCTTTCAATTTGGAGACCAGGGGCGAGAAGTCGCTATCGCCCGAGACGATGACAAAGGTGCCGATATGTTCTTTGGAGTAACAGAGATCGATGGAATCCACGCAGAGTCGGATGTCTGCGGAGTTCTTTCCAGTCATTGCACGCTTCGGAATTTCGATCAGCTCAATGGCCGCCTCATGGAGGGGTTTCTTATACTCTGAGTAATCGGCCCAGTCCGCATAGGCCTTCTTGACGATGATCTTTCCTTTCTCGACCAAGCGCTCTAAGACCTTCCGGATCTCAAACCGTTTATCCTTCTTGCCCTTGAAACCGAGGGCAAGGTTCTCAAAATCGATGAAGACCGCTAAGGTATGCTCCCCTTCAGCCATGCTCTTTTCCTTTCCTTTTTAGGGTTTGGAACCTTTTCGCCTGAGACAATCGTACAACTAAAGAGAGATTTTGTAAACACATTTGAGATCCAAATTTAGGAGTTTGCTTTAGAAGCCGTGGAACGTTTCGCCAGGAAAATCATGGCCAACTCTTTTATGGATGACTCTTAGTTTACTCCCTTATGCCCCCCTTCCCGATTGTTCAAACTGGGTTCGAGAAGGTAATAGAATATCCATCCACCCCAGGGTCATAATAATTTCCCATCCTCTTCTTTAGAACAAACCCGGATTTCAAGAAAAAATTGAGCGTTTCCTTTCGGGTGACGGCTGTAAGTTTTATACCCATCTTCTTGACTTGTTCAAGAACGGCTTTCCCGATTCCTTTGCCTTGGTATTCGGGTAAGATGCTCAAGTCAACAATGGACTTTGTGCCCCTTCCCCTGCCCTCCAATAGGACATCTCCGGCATATTTCCCATCGACTTCGATGCGATACACGGTGCACGTGGTTAGTACCGTCTTCCAAGTATCTCTATCCCAAATTAAATAGGGCTCGTGATAAATTTTGAACTGGTAATGGTAATAAAAATCAATGTCTGGATCAAGATCTTCTCGTAACGTGATTTCCATTCACTCTTCCGCTCCAGCATTGAGTTGATGAAGGATTCTCTCATTTTTCTAAGATAAAAGAAAGATCTTTGGCAAGAAAAAAAGAAAGGCTCTCTTAATGCCCGTTGCCCTATGCCCCATGCGTGCTTCTGGTAGCCACCCCTTGCGCCTTGCGCTTTACGCCTTACGATCAAAGGATTGCACCATGCTCTTTGCGCCATGCCCTTTGCGATCTTTTGGTTGCAGGACCAACTTTTTTATGGATGACACCTGTCAATAGTGTAGACGCGACATTTAAGCTCCGATTTTAGAAATGTGTGATTGCAAGACCTGACCCCGGAGCCCCGTTGATTCATATTCCCTCAAGCAATTTGGCTACCTGTTCGGGTTCAGGAAGCTGACCTTTTAACTCACTCGGTAAAACTGTAACTATCCGATAGGTTTATTTGATTCCCTCAACGCATATTCCACAATTGTCTTGTCTTTAGATTTGCAGAGAATGATTCCTATCGATGGATTTTCATCTGCCATCCGCACCAGATCATCTAAGGCAGCTAAATAGAATTGCATCTTTCCATAATGATTATGTTTTTTGACCAGCTAATTTCTCGCACCAATGGTGCGAGTTTTTCGTTTGGAGCATAGGTCTCGTAAAAAATTCTCATACGCCAGAGATTTGAGGCAGAAAATCCGGTAATCCCTGGAAATTCAGCCCGTAGATCCTCAGCCAGCCGTTTTACAACGGATTTACCCCATGTCTCTTCTTTTTGTCGTTCTACAATCATCTGCCCGATATCCCAATAGAGCGAAATCAATTCTTTGTTGACCGCTCTCAATGCCTCGTACTGGGCAGAGCGAATACGTTGTTTGATTTTGCCAAGTAATTCCTTGTAATCACTTGGAATTAAATCACTCACTCTGATTTGCTCCTCCTTCACTCATCGACAGAAGTGAATTCTCTTTCTCTTCAGTCTCCTCTCCGCCAAGCCCCATGCGGTACTTGATGTCGTTATTGATGATGAAATCCAACCCTTCAATAATAGAATAGGAACCCGTCCCCCATTATTCCCACCTGCCACGTTTGTCCCACGCTTTCCTAAGGCCAAGAGAAAAACACTCGGACAGAAAAGCAAACACATCAAAGACCGTTGACTTTCCGCTCCCATTAGGACCAAGGAAGACGGTTAAAGGGGTAAGGCCTTTTAGGTTTAGATTCCGTAAAGCCCTGTAATTTATTACTGACAATTCCTCGATGCGTGGAACAGTCTGTCTAATAAAATTACTCATAATTCACCTCTTTTTTCCATAGGTAATTTTGTCACGACAAATTCTTTTAAAATATTTCCTATTTTATCTCCACATCGTCCAGTTTGCTCTGGTGTCGTTTGGACTTCAGCGATAAGTTCAAGAACCTCCTCGCGAGTCAATTGTCCTCCTTTTCAGTTTCCTCTCCGGCATCACGCCCCATGCGGTATTTGATGTTTAATTAATGATGAAATCCAGCTTTCTGGGTATTAAGTCTTAAAATAGGAACCCGTCCCCAATTAGCCTCAGCAACTGAACATCCTCTTTATAATCGTAAAGAGGGATGCATTCTGGATTCTCATAGATCTGCCTCTGCAGAAAATCCTCTTTAGGGATACTGATTTTATCTAATTTTCTTGCATTCTTTCCTTTTTTTAAAATTATAATAGCCATGAAACCTCCTACACGTTCAAAGGAAATACCTTTTCCGCTAGTTAATGTGAACCCGTGACTTACCCATTAATTGAATTCTGAAGGTTTGACCCCACGTCTTCTAATAATAAATGGATCTTCTGTGACCTTACAATGGAAGTCTTCTTCACAGAGACAATTAAGATCTATGGAATAGTCCTCAGATTCGCGAAAGAAAATATTTAAGGCACATAAAACAGTCGATTTCCCAGAACCGTTAGGCCCAACTAAACACGTGTAGTCATTTAATTCGATAGTCTCATCTTTGAATGAGCGGAGGTTTTCAATACCAAGGGATTTAATCTTCATTGGGTCTTATCCTCTTCTTTGAGCTTATTTCTAAACATTTTTCTATCAGAAAAATAGGAACCCCTCCCCAGTTATTCCTTTTATCGATGGAAATTATAGATTGGCCCCTTGACCCACCCCATTTTTATGTTTTTGACAACTCTTGCATAAGTGAGGACTTCCAATCCCTATATCTGTCATCTCTTAAGGCTTGAAAAAATTCAGTAATATCTTCAGGAGATAAAAAATAGAAATGATAAATCCAATTAACACCATTTTCTTTTAACTTTTGATTCAATGAGGCAAAATGTTCTTTCCCATCTCGATATTTTGCTCTATTCTTCTGCTCTGTGTCGCCATCGGCCTTCATTTCCACAACGAGAATTTCGTTCTTGTCTTTCAATTTTAAGAAAAAGTCAGGGTTAAAGTTTTCTTGCTTTACGTGAGTACTTGCTTTTTCGCTAGGCTTGTAAGAGTATGGGAGGCTGTAAAACCCCTTGTCAGGAGATTTAAAAATCGAATCGAATAATTCGCAATTGTTGAAAAATGATTGAGCAAAACGGTATTCTGGCTCGTAAGAGACAAACACAAAATTCAAAGGGGTCTTGAACCTTGCTTTGTCTATTAATATAAGATTTTCTAATAAGAAACGAATTTCAGTTTCACTTTTGCCATACTTAGTAATGGTTTCTTTGACCTTGGGGTAATTCGCTTTGTCTTCCAAGAAACCGTAAAGAATAGTTGCCTGCTCTTTTGGTAATGTTTTCGGAGAATCTTCTGCATAAAATAAATATCCATTACTTTTTATTGAACTTTCATTAAAGAATTGAGGCGTCTGCTCTCCTATCTTGACTTCAAATGTCGAATCAGGTTTCATTTTCATTCGCGGAGTTTCTTTCCCAAGTTCTCTCAACATTGGACCAAAAGCTTGCTTTGCTTTCGTAAGATTTTCTCTGCTCAAAAAGGATGAATCATAGCCATCCTTTTCCAGATTTGTATTTATAAAGCTTTTGATCTTATTGATGGGCCATTTTCGAGCGACAATAGGGTCTTTATCTTTTAAGAATAGTTTGATTTCCCTTACCGCTTGATCTATCGGCACAATATCTTTCATTTCAACGGTAAACCGGAAAGAACCACTTTCAGAGTAAATGCTTGTTTCTTCCCATGTTCTACTCTGCGGAAAAAACTTAACATTTTCCGGGTCCTTGGCAGGTTTTTCCTTGATTTCGACTGTGTCTTGAACGGAAGCATATTCCAAATTGTAAAGAGGAAATGAGAATTCAGCCTTGCTCTCATCAAAACCCCATGAAAGTTTATTTTCGATCTCAAGAATCTCGTTATAGAGGTTGATGATATTCGAGGTCCATTTCTCATGGTTGTTAATTTTCACAAGCACAGGATGTTTAAGACCCTCAGGTATTCGCAGGCCCCTACCTAAAACCTGAGAGATGAGTAGTTTTGAATTAAAGGCCCTTTGCTCGTGGGGGACTATCTGAAAGACATTCTTTACATCCCAGCCTTCAGTCAACATACTGACAGAAACAATCCACTCAACTGGGTTCTCGGCCTCATCAACAGTCTTTAAAAATAATAGATTCTCTTTCCGTAGCTTCTCAGGATTTTCCAAAATACTTTCAACAATTTCTTTTTCCCGATTGTCAGACGGCAGGCCAGATGTAACCCAAATTACCTTCTTGGCTGCTTGCTCGTAGGTCAAGGCCTCTTTTCCCGAAATATATTTCACCAGTCCATTCCAGACCTGTAAACATGTGACGATCTTGTCAGTCACA
>Ga0210016_1001292_pt1 | contig 23245 bp, 8 predicted proteins | sample CryGeyCG2014_300_FD_185454 | JGI IMG/M metagenome (GOLD analysis project Ga0210016, IMG submission 185454) | Groundwater microbial communities from aquifer - Crystal Geyser CG02_land_8/20/14_3.00 (SPAdes) (version 2) | ecosystem: Environmental > Aquatic > Deep subsurface > Groundwater | place...
GGGAAAACGGCGGTCGGCGCTCGCTGAAATGAGAGGCTAAATGCGGGAGGCTGATGGCTCGTAGAGCGGAGAGTCGGAAGTGAGAAGTCAGGAGATGGAAAGAGGGATAACCCCTCCTCGCCTCCCCTTAAATAAGGGGAGGAAAAGATAACTCCCCCCGGCCGTCAGAGGGATAACTCCCCCCGGCCCCTGTCAGAGGGATAACTCCCCCCGCCCCCTCTTAAATAAGAGGGGGGGCGCATAGACACAAAACTCTTGAAAAAGTCAGGCTTGTGAACTATATGTCGGCTATGCTTTTGAACTTGTATTTGTTCTTTTTTTGCGTTACACTACTCAACTATAAGAAATCACAAAAGTTATGAATAAATAGGCAGACAAATATGGCCGAACAAGGGCGGTACATCCAGGAAGGTTTGCGGATGGTTCCGGATGATCAGTTTTTTGATCGTACGGAGGAGATAAAAGCCCTTATTGGCAGGATACTCCCCTTAGAAGATTTGCCCGTTCAGAACTGCTTCCTCATGGGACCGAGACGTGCGGGGAGCAGTGAGATGGCGAAGCGGGTTTACCGGGAACTTTTCCTCAAGCAAGACAAGGTCCTTCCCTTTTATTATCGTTTCGAGCGGATCTTTCATGATCCCATGCACTTCGTCAGGGATTATCTGACCACCCTGATCCGTCAATACATCTCATTCAGGGAGAGAGACCCTGCGATCCTGCTCCCTGAAGTCATCTCTTTCCGAACGGTTGAAAGAATGTCTCGTGACCGTTCCGATCCCGGATTGGAACGACTTTTTAATGACTATGAGGAGGCGAATCAGGATCCGGACAAGGAAAGAGCGGTCCGTCTTGCACTCCATGCGCCTTCGATGCTGACTTCGATCTCCACCGGATTCGGGTTCATGATATTAGACCATCTGCACCTGATCCTCCGGATGAAGTGGACCTCCTGCGCCAACTTGAGCGAACTTTATCCGATCGCCATGGGGTATCGGAAGGTCTCTTATCTGTTTACCGGTTTGAAAAGTCTTCTGCTCCGTGAGTTCTTCAGCCAGGAGTCCCTATCTGGATCTGTCCATCGTATGGACCTCCCCACTCTGGCCGGGGAGGCAGTCGAAAAGGTCTTCTGCGGTCTTTGTGAGCGTTATAAGGTCAGGACGGATATTGCTGCCGTCCGGCAGGAACTGCGTCGTTTTTACGGGATTCCTTTCTATATGGTTTGTCTGATCCGAAGGGCGGCTGAATCTAAGATCGAGCTGACCACGCCGGAATCCATCCGTGATCTTTATGATCAGCAGGTCTCGTCCGGGGAGATCGCATTCTATTACGAGTCGCTTTTGAACCGCTGTTTCAAAGACCCCATGGAGAAAAAGGACGCCATCCTGATCTTGTCTCTCATGCCGTCATCTTCGGATGTCAAGATCGGTCTTGAAGAGGCGGCCAATAGGTTATCGCTTGATTTGACGAGGGTCCGTAAAATCACGGAGTCCCTGATACCGGCCGGGCTCCTTGAAGGGAACTACGGGATGGTGACGGGGATCCCGGATCCTGTATTCGGGGATTTTCTCCGGATGACGAAGCGGTTCTGGCTGTCAAAGGGAGAAAAGGATAGCGGAAGGCGTGAAACAAAGAGGGTATTTCCTGAGGTTCCTATTCTCACGGAAATGAAGAGCAACGGGAAGTCCGACGGAGGGGAGAAGGGTGAAAAGATCTCCTTCGGTCTGGTCCTTCCCATGGTTTCGGAGACCGAACTGGTGGCCGCGCGGGCCCTGGAGCAGGTCGCAGAGCGGGTCGATTTTCCCGATGAGGAGATCGGGAAGATCCGTATGGCCTTGATCGAGGCCTGTATCAACTCTTTTGAGCACAGCGGAAGCAAAGACGGGAAGATCTATATCACCTTTACCCTGGACAAGGAGAAACTCTCCATTGTGGTCGAAGACAAGGGGGTCTCTTTTGACCCCGACAGGGTTCCGGTTCCTGACCGGGAAAAGATCATGGCCGCCCCAGGAAGAGGATGGGGGATCGAACTGATCCGGAATCTGATGGATCAGGTCATCTTTGAGGACGTCCCCGTGGGGACGAAATTGAGGATGATCAAGTATTATCCTAAAGAATCTTCGAAGGCACAGGCGGGATAGATGGCCGAAAGAGGAGATGTCCTGTCTTAACTGGACAGGAGAGAGGTCATGTCAAAAGTTTTACAAAAAAAAGGATGAGAGATGAAACCACAGAACCACAGAGTGCACAGAGAAATGCTCTGTGTTCTCTGTGGTTAGGTTTGATAACACGTGGGCAGAGCCAAGGAGATCATCCATGGGACATTTCCAGGTGGACATCCAGTTTGCAGATGACGTTGCGATTTTCAAGACTTCCGGATATATCAACGACCTCGGCGGAGAAAAGATTGAAAAGCAGTGTGAGGACGTTCTGCGGGAAGGGTACCGGAAGGTCATCATCAATCTCAGCGATTCCCCCATCATCAACAGCATAGGGATTTCTATTTTGATCGGCATCGTCGACCGGATCAACAAGGCCGAGGGGAACGTATTCTTCACCAACGTGACGAACAGCAACAGCAGGGTCTTTGACTTCATGGGGCTCAGCAAATACGCCCCGATCTTCCGGACCGTAGAAGATGCGGTCCGGCATGTATCGGGTCAAGCATAGGTTCTCCCTGAAACGGACGGAGCGGGAACGACTCGGTATGGGAAAATACAACCTGCAAAGAATTCTTTACGTCTTCAGTTCACTGAATGATCTCGGCCGGGTGATTACCTCGAACGGGAGCGTGGACGACATCACCAAGTCCGCCTTGTATCTGATCCTCGGGACCATATCTTCATCCGAGGGGGCCGTGTTTCATTACGAACCGTCCTCCTGCGCCATGGAGAACATCGTCCGAAAAGGCTTGGACGGGACCACGCCGCTTTCTTTTACTCTGTCCGACGGGGATTTGAACGAACTCCTCCTTGCTTCGCAGGTCTTTGAGACCGGCTCAGGCCAGGAGCCGCTTCAGGGGTTTACCCCGTTACAACGGGAAGTCCGGACCTTGGGAGATGGGATGGTTGGCATATCCAATATCCGGCCATCAGAAAAACTTGACCATGCAGAACGGGGTGTAACGGGGTTTACCTTCAGACACAGGGAGCACCTCAAGGCGGTCAAGGCAGCCTTGGCTGCCCCTCTCCGGGTCGGCGATAAACTCGTCGGACTCCTGACCGTCGGGAAACGTTTCAGCGGAGGGGAGTATGGCGGGGAAGACCGGGAGATTCTCTCCATGATGTCTCAGCAGCTTTCCGTGGTCATGTACAACCAGCAGCTCTTTTCCAGGCTCCAGCGCAAGGTCGAAGAGAACCGCAAGCTCTATGAGAACCTGAAACAGATTTATCACGATACCATCCAGGCCTTTGCCGTGGCCATTGATGCCAAGGACGATTATACACAGGGCCACTCCGCACGCGTGGCTCAGTACGCCATGGCCATCGGTCAGGAACTCGGCCTGCCCGGCGACGAGTTGGAAGGCCTCCGTTTCGCTGGTCTCCTTCACGATATCGGAAAGATCACGGTGGACAGTTCGATCATCCGCAAAAAGTCATCCCTGAATGAACAGGAGATCATGCAGATTCACCGGCATCCTTCAGTGGGATACGACATCCTTTCCCATATCAAGTTCCCGTGGGGGGATCTATCAAAATTGGCGCTTCATCACCACGAAAAGGTCGACGGGCATGGGTACCCGGACGGGATTGAGGGCAAAGATCTTGTCTTGGGGGTCCGGATCATCACCTTGGCCGATTCCTTCGATGCCATGACATCGGACCGGCCGTACAGGAAGCAGATCTCTCTTGGAGAGACCATTGAGGAGATCAGACGGTGCATGGGGACGCATTTTGATGTCGAGGTCTGCCGTGCGCTGTTCCGGGTTCTGGAAAAGGAATTGACGGGTGAGATCGCAGATCCGAAGGTCATTCCCTGTCTGAACAGGCTGTTCGATACGCCGTATGTTCTTCAGGTTTTGAAAGCGGCCGACGGCCCTTGCGAGGCGGCGAGACATCCGGTGTGAACTCGCAGATGAAAATGGGTTTATGATTTTTGATGTTTTTTCTTTTTTAGCTGCAGGATCAAGAGGCAGGGGAGCGGTGATTATTAAGATTTTGATGCTCTCCGTATCGTTCTATGTTTTGACCCTCGTCCTTTCATGGCGGTTTCTGGGTCTATGGGCTCCCCTGTTTTCTCTTCTGATCACCGCATCCGCCCTGATTTTCAATCTCTGGTTCGGACGGATGGTCAAGGGGAAGAAGGATGAGACCGGCCGAGCGGGTTCTTTCGTGGATCTTTGCCGGGTTCTTTCCGGAAGATCCGGCAAAAAAAATCTTCCTGAGGAAATCCTCGTCTGGATCAGGAAGCATCTGAAACCGGCCGAGGTCTCTCTCTATCTGCAGGGGCCGAATCAGGATTATGTCAGGGATTCAGGTCGAAAGGAACAAGAAGCGGAAACGCCCTCGGACCGTATTCTGAGCTCCGGCGCCTTTGTGGGGTTCTTGAAATACTCAAAGCGCCCTTTGTTTCGTCCTCATGCCGCGCCCTCAGGGGTTCTCAGCCGTGAAGAAGAGCAGATACGGGATAGGATGTTGAAGCTCTCGGCCGAGGTGACGGTTCCTCTCATAGCCGGAGACGATCTGGTCGGGTTTATCAATCTAAGATACGGGAAGGAAGGGTCCGTCCCATCTGAGAAGATGATGGACGGGATGTCGGATCTCTTTTCTCAGATCGCCGTGGCTCTTCAGAATCGTCTGCTCTGTGATCAACTCCGGAGTTCACAGGCCCGGATGCGCAGGGCAGACCGGCTTGCCCTGATCGGCACCTTGACGGCGGGCATGGCGCACGAGATCCGGAATCCTCTGGTCTCCATCAAGACCTATTTCCAGCTCCTTCCTGAAAGGTATCACGATCAGGAATTCAGAGACCGTTTCCAGAAGGTGGCCTCGCAGGAGGTGGACCGGATCGGGAGGTTGATCGAAGAACTTTTGAAATTCTCACGTCCTTCGGATCCGAATTTCCGGCCGGTGAACCTTCATGACCTGATTGAGGAGGTCCTGATTCTCCTGGAATCCACGACGGCGGCCAGCGGGGTGGAACTCAGGCGCTCTTTTGATGAAGATAACGCCTCCGAGATCATGTGCGATCCGGAACAGATCAAGCAGGTCCTGCTCAATATCGCCTATAATGCCCTCGATGCCGTGAAGGGAAAGGGAGTCGGAGTCGTCTGGTTCAGGACGCGTTACGACAGGGACGACGGGACAGGGTTCGTCCACCTGGAGATCGAAGATACGGGGACCGGCATGACCTCCATGGAGATCGAGAAGCTCTTCACGCCTTTTTATACCAACAAGTCCTCCGGGACCGGTCTGGGTCTGGCCATTTCAAGGCAGATCATTGAAGAGCACCTGGGGAGCATTACCGTGGAAAGTGAAAAGGGGCGGGGGACCACCTTCTGCCTGCACCTGCCCAAGAACCCTATCCGTCATGAGCGCAGGAAAGAGCATAACATCAACGGCCGGCTGGAGAGGAAGTTGACTTTTCAGCTTAAGTCATAATAAAATATAAACAATTCCATTTATCAAATCCGATAGACTTCAAAAGCGGGGACTATTCGTGACTGAGAAGCGGAGCAGCAGCCATAAGATCCTGGTCGTGGACGATGAGCCTGGCGTGCGGGAATCGATACGGATGATTTTTGAGAATGATTATCGCATCCTGGTCTCGACTACAGGGATGGATGCCATCAAAGTCATCGAGAAGGAATCTCCTGAGGTGATTCTCCTCGATGTGAAGATGCCCCAGATGAACGGCATAGAAACCCTTCGCAGGATCAAGGAAATGAACAGTCTTTCAAAGGTGATTATGATTACGGCCACGAAAACCGTGAAGAATGCCGTGGAGGCCATGAAACTCGGAGCCGAAGATTATATCACCAAACCGTTTGACGTGGATGAGATCCGGCTGATCGTCAAAAAGGCCATGGAGAATATCGACCTGATCAGAGAGGTGAAGGCCCTCCGTTCCGAGGTGGAGAAGCCGTACAATTGCAACCATATCATCGGCCGGACGGACAGTATGAAGAAGATATTCCAGACCATCAAACAGATCGCGGACAAGAAATCCACGGTGGTGATCTACGGCGAGAGCGGGACCGGGAAAGAGCTGATCGCCAGGGCCATCCATTATGAGAGCAATCGTAGAAACAAACCGTTTGTTGCCGTCAATGTTGCAGCCATCCCTGAAACCCTGATCGAGAATGAACTGTTCGGCCATGAGAAGGGGGCCTTCACCGATGCCCGTGAGAGGACCATCGGGAAATTTGAGATGGCCGAAGGGGGGACCCTGTTCCTGGACGAGATCGGGGAACTCCCCATGACCACCCAGGTGAAACTCCTTCGCGTACTGCAGGAAAAGGAGTTCACACGACTCGGTTCATCCGTGAATGAAAAGATCGAAGTCCGCTTCATCGTGGCCACGAACCGGGATCTTGAAGAGGCGATGAGGAAGAAACTCTTCCGTGAGGATCTCTATTACCGGATTAATGTGGTTCCTATCAAGATCCCCCCTCTTCGAGAGCGCAAGAACGACATCCATCTTCTGGTTGAGCATATGCTGCAGAAGATCCATGCCGAGGAGAAGATCTCCGCAGGTCAGGTCGCTGAAAACGACAGGCGGGCAGGGCGAGGGGGCCGCAGAAGCGAAGACAGGATCCTTCCGGCCAAGAAGATCTCCAAGGATGCCTTGGAAATCCTTATGGAATACCACTGGCCCGGGAATGTCCGGGAACTGGAGAATGTGATCGAGAGGTGTGTGGCCTTCTGCGACGGAGACACCATCATGCCCGAAGACCTTCCGGCTAAGATCCGCTCGTTGGAGGTGGATGACGGATGTCTGGAGAAGGAGTTTTCCGATTCTGGAAATTCCCTTCCGGAAACCATCGAGAAGTTTGAAAAGAAAATGATCATCAATGCATTGAAGAGATGCCGGGGAAACAAGACCAAGGCTGCCGAGATGCTTCGTGTCACACGGAAGATCCTGCGTTATAAGGTAGAGAAATATGGCATAGAGATTTAAGAAGGTGTTTTTTAACCGCTGTTGAACCTGTTGCACGAATGATTGCCGTGCGCTTCAAAACTACCAATCGCGGGAAACTATTTATGATTTGCCCAAAGACCGGTTCGCGGTTGCATTCAATCAGATAATGTAGGCTTCCTGATCAGAGGGAAAAAGGGCCTGCCGCGCCCGCGTCATCCCAGCACCAATCCTTGTGCTATTAAAGAACACAAAAAAAGTGTCCGTTGTGCAACAGGGGTCTGACGAACCCGGCACCTGCCCGAGACCGGTGGCATATTGTGTTAGGAAGGGCAAGAATCGTCCGCGTCACTTCGTCTGCGAAGGATATTCTTCTGCGATGGCTTGCTTCTGGACAAGAATGGCCGGCATACAATCATGAGATGGTTTATGATAATTTTGTGGCTTTTAAAATTTTTTTCTTGACATTAGTCTTTATTTTATGTTTGTTATATTCATGGCGGGTTAAATCAGCTAATTTTGTTGTATTGTACTTTCTTTATATACCATTGTACGTATAGACCTATCTTATGCTGAAAGAGGATTATCCATGTATTTCTTGAGGTAAGAAGTTCTTGAGATCTCGGGGCTTGGCGAGGGGGCTTGCCTATGTTGTTTAGAACTGCCTTATCGACTGCTATTATACTGGGCATTTCATGCGCCCTGCTTTTCGCCGATAATCAGACTTTAGACGTTCTTTTCAGAGATTATCTATCCGATTTGGAGCACAACAATTCGAGGGTTGGATTAGTCATTTATGACCTCAAAGAAAAGAAGATGATCATTGATCATCATTCCGAGCACTCCTTTCCCCCTGCGTCTCTTGCCAAACTTGTCATTACCGCCGTATCTCTTCGTGAATTTGGTCCTGATTTCAGGTTTCAAACAAGAATTGTTTCTGATGGGACTGTCAACAGCGGGGTGCTAAAAGGCAGCTTGGTCATCGTGGGCTCAGGAGACCCAAGCCTGAATACGTTATCTTTGAGCGACTTGGCAAGACAAGTGAAGAGTGCAGGGATCAGACGCATAGAAGGGGATCTTGTTTTTGATGATACACTTTTTGGCCCATCAGTACCTAAAGGATGGCCAGAAAATACCAAAGCGGACGCAAATTTTGCGCCGAGTTGTGCCCTCTCATTGAATTACAATACCGTCTTGGTCAATATCGTCGAAAGACCGGACGGAACAACAGCTATTCAATTCGAGCCTCAAGACTCTATCACAAGGCTGATAAACAATCTGAGAACGGGCCGAGCCATCTCCCTCAAGTGGACCACAAATGGGTGGCTCATAGCATCTGGAAGACTGGGAAGCGACAAGCAATATGAGCGTCGAATTTCGGTAGAAACCCCCTCATTTTACACCTGTACTGTCCTGAGGAATCAGCTTGAACTTGCCGGAGTTCATGTCGACGGGGATATACACCGCGGGACCGCACCATCAAATGCAAGAGTCGTGGCTCAGTGGTATTCGGAACCGCTGACGGAAATGCTGGCCAAGATGAACGAGTATAGCAATAATTTTATTGCCGAACAGGTTCGAAGGACTTTGGAGGCAAGAACCAATACGTCCATCCAGACTCTTGCAGCGTCAATGTTCGAAAACGCCGGCATAGACAATGGAAAGGTCGTGTTAGTGGATGGATCTGGATTAAGCAGTCTCAATCGGATCACCCCACGGACCATGGCAGACCTCTTGATCGCGGCCTCGACCGGGGAAGAAGGCCCGGATTTTTTCAGAACGATTGCAAGACTTGACGAGAACCCGATTTACCGGAATTGGGGTGTCCATGTGAACACGGAGGCTGATATCCGCGTTAAGTCTGGGCGCCTTCCGGAAACTTACAATATGGCCGGTTTTGTTGGAGACAGGGATTCGGGGCTGGTATTCGTTTTTATGATGGAAACGGCGGCAATCTCTGAACCGACAATAAAACAGGTGACCGAGGACGTCATAAACCGGCTTGTCCGACTCCTGTAATAAGTGGACCAAGCGCTGATGAGGAGAAAAAAATGAAGTTCTGGAAAATGACGCAGGGCTTGTTATTTGTAACGTTTATCGTATTTCAGGCGTGTAACCAAGCAAATCAGAGCGGACGCGCCAAGCAGGATGCGAAGACATCCGGCAAGAGCGCGGATCCGGCGGCCGTCGTGGCCTATGTCAATAATTCCAAGATCACGCGCGGAGACATTGAACAAAGATTTCAAATGCTGCACCTGGATACGGATGCCCACGAGCCCTCCAAGACTGAAATGAAAGGCTTGCTCACAGAATTGATCAAGGAAGAGCTTCTCCTGCAGGAGGCCAAACGCCGGAATATTCACAAGAAAGAGGAACTGCAAGCACGTTTGCGCCAGTACGAAAAACGTTTGATCGTTGAAGAACTCAAGAAAGACCTGTTGGATAAAGTTCAAAGCGAGAAAATAGATGATAAGGAAGTCTCACAATACTTCGAAACTTACCGTGACCAATTCGACATCCCGTCTCTGGTCAAGCTCAGACAAATCGTGGTCGCGGATAAGGTGACCGCGGGCAACCTTTTCAACAAATTGACCAAGGACGACAGCAGTTTTGCCGAGATGGCGCGAAGGTACTCCACAGACGCAGCAACCAAGGAACGAGGCGGGCTGATCGGTGTCTACCGAAAAGGCACCAAGGAAAAAGCCTTTGAAGACGCTGTCCTTGGGATCAAGGAGCCGATGCAGTTTGCGCCTGTATTCAAGACAGAAGCAGGGTATCACATCGTGCAACTGCTGGAACGAAGAGAAGGCATTTCTCGCCGCCTCCAAGATGTGGAACCTCTGATTAGACGGAGAATCTCAATAGAGAAAGAAAAAAAGGTCCTGGCCGATATTCTGTCCGGCTTGGAAAAGACGGCGAAGCTCAAGATTGTAGAGGATACGGATGCTGAAAGGTCAAAGCCTTAGTGGTCTTGAAGGGGCTTGAGAATCTGCAACTGCCAAATCAGTGAGGGGTCTCATGGAACGCGTCAGGATGTCCATCCGTGCACTTGTGCTCTTTGGTCTGTTGTTCCTATTCCATGCAAATCATGTCTTCGCAGCCACACCCGTGACTGGAAACATCACCACCAACACAACCTGGACCACGGCAGGCAGTCCTTACCAGGTCACCACTGCCATAAAGGTGCTGGGAAACAGCACAACCAATGTGACACTGACTATAGAGGCAGGGGTTGAGGTGCAATTCAGCGCCGGGGCGTCCCTGACCGTCGGCGATGAGACCAATAAAGGCTCCCTGTTGGTCAATGGCTCCTTGGCAAGCGAAGTCCTATTTACGTCAAGCGCACCAACGAAAACCAAAGGGAGTTGGGGCGGAATCACATATAATTACACGCCGGGCAGTTCCTTCACGGTCTCCTATGGAATCGTAGAGTATGGCACCTACGGAATCTACCTAAAGACGGCCAACAGCAACGGCCTTCCCTCCATTCTTATAGCAGACAGTATCATCCGTCAGAGCTCAGGCAAAGGCATTCAATTGGACGCGAGGGGAGGATCGAAACCTTCGGCACAATTCTTCAGAAACACGATTCATGATCATAACAGCAATGGAATCTACACGGATGCGAGAGAAGCGAATACGGCGGCAACAATAGAAATCAGCGGCAGCAGCATATACGGGAACGGCGATTCAGGAATTTACGCGTATACCAAGGACAATACCGCGCGAACAGATCTCTTGGTCAGGGACAATCCTGAGATTCGGGATAATGTGAACTATGGAATCTATACCTACAGCTATGATGGGACCTTGAACGCTTCTATCTACAAGAACGAGATCTACAGGAGCGGTCGAGGCATTTACGTTTACAACGATAGTTATGCCAATTCGAGCAATGTGCGGATCTCCGACAATAATATCCATAACGGGACGCAGGGGATCGAGGTCTGGCGCGGGCCCTATGCAGAGACCTTGACCGTGGAGGTAAGCCGGAACCGGGTCTATGCCAACACCGGGGACGGGATCAAGATTCATCGGAATGAGACGTACGACAGCAACGGAGGTCTTACGGCCACGGTCATCTACAATCACGTTGAGACCAACAACGGGGACGGGATCTTTCTGGAGGCGACGAATGTCGCGCCCACGCACCATAACAATATTTTAGTGGGAAGCGGATTCGGAAGCGGCAAGTACGCCTTGAACAACGTTTCTGCAATTAGTGTGGACGCCCGTTACAACTGGTGGGGGGTGACGTCATCCTCTGATGTCGCGGCCCGGATCTATGATCGGCAAGACAACAGCCTCCGCGGTCGTGTGATTTCTGAGCCTTTTATCGGCGCCCTTCAGGACCTGTCATCCTTGACATCGGTCTCCCATGTTACCAATCCGGAAGAAGGGGATTCCCTTCATGTCAATTCCTACCGAATCAGTGGAACAGCCTGGATCGACCCGGATATAGGTATACAGAGGGTTGAGGTCTCAACCGACGGCGGTTCCAACTGGGCGCCCGCCGCGGGAACGGCTTCATGGCAGTACGTATGGGCGGCTGCAACGGACGGACCGCACCAGATTCAGGCCCGAATTGTGGATACTGCCAATCAATATGTGGGCTTCAGTGCGATCCGGAACGTGACCGTGGACGGGACCCTTCCGACCACGTCCGGGACCTTGAGCACGGATGAGACCTGGAGCGGCTTTGTGAGTCTGACCGGGGATGTGACCGTGCCTCAGGGGAAGGCCCTCACGATCCAGGCCGGGACGGTCTTGACATTGCCTTCCGGCTCGGACGATCAGGGGTCAAACAATGCCTCTTTGACCGAGTTGATCGTGAACGGTCGTTTGGAGATATTGGGCACAACCGGAAATCCCGTGACCCTGACCTCCTCGAATCCGGTTCCGACAGCCGGGGATTGGGGCGGGATCACGGTCACGGATACGGGATTTGCCGGGATGACCGTCCAGTATGCCGTGGTCTCCTACAGTCAGTATGGGGTGCAATACTCGGTGACCGGAGCCACAACAACGCCAGTGCCGGTTGTTGTGGACCATCTGTCCGTGGATCACAGTGCCGGAGACGGACTTTATTTGGATGCCCGTACGGGATCGGACGTGGTCTTGACCTTGACGGACAGCACGTTTTCCACGAACGGTGACGATGGTGTTTATATTTATCTTCGGGACAGCGGGACCACGCTTTCGGCGGATCTTTCTGGGAATAGTTTTACGACCAACGGCAATGACGGGATGGAGGTATATGCCCAGTACTCGGCCCAGGTGCTTGCGGGGAGCCGGGTTTCCGGGAGCACGGTCAAGAACAACCAGGGCCGCGGAATTTCGATCCGGTCGGACAATTCGGCGATTCAAGACTGGGCGATTCAATCGAGCGTTGAGATCAGCGGAAACGGCGGGGATCTACGTTTACACCTATCACAATGGCACAAGCAACATCGTCGACATCAGCGGAAACGTGATTCATGACAATCAGGATAATGGAATCTTAGCCTATACCTACGATGGAACCCTGACGCCCGTGATCAGCAATAACGAGATCTATAGCTCAGGACGGGGTGTCTATCTATACAGCTATTATTATGCAAATGCAAGCACTGTGATGATCACGGACAATGAGATCCATGAGGGAACGCTGGGCATAGAGATCGATCGTAATTATCGCTCCCAGACACTGACTGTGGAGGTGAGCCGGAACAAGGTGTATGGCCACTCCGGAGTCGGCGTTAAACTGCACCGTGACGAAACCACCGACAGCTACGGGGGGCTTGCGGCCACGGTTCAATACAACAGCATCTTTCACAACAACGGCAATGCCCTTGAACTGGAGGCCGCGTCCGTTGCCGAAGTTCACTACAATAACTTACTGCGAGCCGGTTCTTCGGTCTATACCCTTTCCAATCAGTCCACACAAAATGTGAACGCACAGGAGAACTGGTGGGGAAAGACCACGACGAGTGAGATTGCGGCGGCCGTCTATGACCGGTACGACAACAGCGCAAAGGGGATCGTCGATTATTCGAATTGGCTTACGGAAGCCCTGGGAGACATATTGGTTGACATATCCAGGATGGCCATCTCGCCGAACAACGACGGTGTTGCGGATTCCACCACGATCACGGCCAATTTCCCGCAATTGGTTGACTGGAATCTTGTGATCGCAGGCACCGCGGTGAATGAGACACGGACGAACAGCGACGTCTTCTCCTACACCTGGTACGGTACAAACGACGGCACCGCAGGCGGAACCGTCATGCCCGAAGGAAACTACAACGCGACCGTGGAAGCCCGCTCCCCCGCTGATGGAAGCCTGGTGGGCAGTTCTGTGACCAAGACGCTTACTGTGGACCTGACCGGCCCGCAGTCAGTCATCACCAATGGTCCGGCGCACGGGTCCGCGACCTCCCAGTCAAGCGTGACCTTTGTGTGGAGCGGCACGGACAACTTTACTCCGTCAGCCAACCTCGAATATGCCGTGTCCTGGGACGGGGCGCCGTTCAGCGCATATTCTTCCGATACCACGTCCAACCGGTCCGGATTATCCCAAGGTCTCCATACTTTTACGGTCAAGACACGGGACAATGTGGGCAATGAAGAGACCACGCCGGAATCGAGAAGCTTTACAGTGGATTTGAGCGGCCCTGATCCTGTGGCCTCGCTTTCGGCCGTTGTTCTCAGTGAAGCGCGGGTTCGTCTGGATTGGACGGCCTCGCCATCCACGGACATCGGGAGCTACGTGATCTATTGGGATAACGGAACCGGGAACGTCAATTATGGAACCCCGCTGGCGACTGTCGGCTCGACGACGATCAACTGGACAAGCATTACCTTGGCCGAGGGGTCCTACCGTTTCGGTGTCCGTGCGGTGGACGTCGCCGGGAACTCAAGCCAGCCGGTTGAAGTCGGAGTCACGGTCTATCTCAAAGGATTGGTGGACCCGATCAGTTTCCTCTTCGCCGACTCTCACACGGTCGCTCTTTGGAAGATGAATGAGCCCAACCCGACGGACACGGTTCTTGATGTCATGGGGCTTCACCACGGGATTCCCACCGGCACACGCGTGATACAGAGTCAAAACGGGAATGCCCGTTTATTTATTGACGGCGACCATATCCGAGTCCCGGCGGCCGCGGCTTTGGACCTGACGGAGACCATGACCGTCGAGTTTCTCTTCAGGAATTCAGGCGGAGCAGCCAACGGGATCCTGATCGGCAAGATGGATGCCGCGAACACAGGATGGGCCATCCAGCTTGACGGCTCCGGTGATCTGGGAGTGAATATCAACGGCTCCGTGATCACCACGGGGCAGAAGTATCAGGACGGCAAGTGGCATTATGGCGCCATGCTGAGAAAGGGTACGTCTCTCACTCTTCTGATAGATGGGCAGCCGGCGCTTAACGCTGCCATCGTGCCGGGTCCGATCAGCACTTCCGCCGATCTCTACTTCGGCGCCCGATACCTTGCAGGGAATTTTGAGGGCCGTTTGGACCAGGTGGCCGTCGATGAGGTCCGGATTTCCGATACGGTCCGCAGCAACGAAGAACTCGCATCTTCAGCCGCCCGGCTGAACAATGAAGGTCTTTTTGTCATGGATGACGACACCCTGGCCCTGTGGCTCTTGAACGAAACTCAAGGGACCGTGGCCGTGGATCAGACGGGCCTGCATTCCGGGACCTATGCCGGGACCCAATTTGTCCAGTCTTCTTTCGGTTTCGGCCGCGCCATATATTCCGGCACGGACCGCGTGGTCATTCCTGCCTTTGCCTTGAGCGGCAGCCGGCTCTCTCTCGAAGCCGTATTCTCCATCAAGGCGGTCACGGCCCATACGCAGACCGTGATCGGAAATTTCGCGAACGGGAAGTCCTATGCCTTGGATCTTGTCTCCGGTAAACCGCGCTTTAGAATCAACAACCAATCCGTAACGGCCCCGTCTGCGATCACACCCGGTCAGTTTGTATATGTTGCGGGCACGTATGACGGGTCCGCGATAAAACTCTTCGTCAACGGGACCCAGGTGGCGCAGTCCGCCTATAGTCTGCCCATAAATCAGGATCCCGTGGATCATATCCTGGGCGGCGCCGTAGCCAACAGCACGGACTTTCTCGACGGCGTCCTGGATGAGGTCAGGCTGTCTGGCCGCCCGCTGACCACCCCGGAGATTCAGGCCACCTATGCCCGTTTCGCCGAAGACCACAAGGCCCCGCAAGTGAGCGATGTCGTGGTTGCGGACGATAAGGATCTTGCGCTGCTCACCATGACCGTGAGCTTCGATGAGGATATGGATTCAACTGTGCAGCCGGCCGTGACCTTCGGCCTCTCAGATCCTTACGATGCCTACGCCCTGACGGGTTCGTGGCTGGATCTTCGCACCTGGAGAGGGACCTACTCGGGCGCTCTCGCCGACGACTCCTACAGGGCCTCCATATCCCGGGCCGCGGATTCTGCCGGAAACGTCATGGGTGCCGATACAGGCCACGGCTTCGTTCTCGATCGTTTCACCACCGCACTCATGGATCCTCTGGACGGGACCACAATCGGGACGATCACGGGAGCGCAATATGATTACGCATTTTCCGGCCAGGGCCTCTTTTTCACCCCATCCGACCGGCTTGAGTATGACGCTTCGGTGATCAATCCCGAGTCCGGCACGGTCGAATTCCATCTCCTGTGGTATGGGACCGATGGACGAATTCTCACCATTACCGATGGAAACGGAGCGCCCGTCATCCTCGACATCCAGGCAGGAACGTTGATCCTGGATATCAACGGCCATGCGCTCCTGTCATCAACCGTGCTGGTTCCCGGGGTTTGGTACCACGTGGCCTTCACGTATGGGGCCGCAGGTTTCGGCCTTTACGTCAATGGGACCCTTGAGGCAGGCAGCACGACCCCGGTTGATCTCTCGGCCGCGACGGGGCTGGTTATCGGCGAGTTCGGCGGCCACGCCTCCACGGATATGACCGTCGACAATATGCGGACCTCCACGAATGAGGCCGACATGCGGCTCGACGTCCCCACGGACTTTGTGGCCCCGGCCTTACTTTCCTCTCGGCTTTCACCGTCTGCACCTGTTCGCGCGGAGACCGTGACATTCACCGTGGATTTCTCGGAACCCATGGATCCATCGATCCTGCCCGCTGTCTCCCTCATCGCTCCGGACTCGGTTCGTTACGACGTGACCGACGGAGCATGGGCCGACTCCGACACCTATCAGGGGAGTTTCACCTTCACCACGGGAATGACCAACGGGACCTGGCGGTTGTCCGTATCCGGCGCCCGTGACCTGGATCAGAACAGAATGGGGCTTGTGGACTCCTACTCCTTTGAACTCGACACGGCGCCTCCTGACGATCCCACCGTGACTGTGGCTGTCCCGAGTATGACTCGCGTGGTCATGCTTCCCCTCTCCGGGACCAAGGATGCGTACGCAGACATCCGCATCAACGGTGTGCAGCGGGTCGCGGCCACGGTCAATACCACCTGGTCCTATGATTACCGCCTGAGCCAGGGCGCCCAGAGCCTGGTCATCACCAGTGAGGACGCTGCCGGCAACGGAAGCTCCGCGCTGACTTATGCCGTCACTCTGGACACCATCCCGCCCGCGCTCACCATCAATCCGGTGACTTCGCCCACGGATCTGGATTCCCAGACCATCACGGGAAGGACTGAAATAGGCGCCGCTCTGACCGTGAACGGCACAACGCACGTCGCGGTGAATGCGGACGGCACGTGGTCCTATCAGACTCCGGTCATGAGTGAAGGTGTCAATCAGTTTACTTTCAGGGCCGATGACACGGCCGGGAATTTCGTGCAAAAGAGCGTTTCCATCGATTACGACGTTTCCGCGCCCCAACCCATCCCGGCGAGCCTCCTGCAGGTGGACGGAAACGGGGACGGGAAAACCGTGCGTCTCTCCTGGGCCGGATATGCAGAAGTGGACGTGGCCTACTATCGTATATACCGGGAGTCGGGAAGCTTTTCCAATGTCACCAGCCTGAATCCTGTCCAGACCGTCAATGCCGGGACCTCCGGAACGGCCGTGTCCGGACTGACCAAAGGGCAGACCTACTACTTCGCTGTCGTGCCGGTGGATGATCTCGGTCACTTTGATCCGAACGTCAATGCCAAGCCCGGCACACCGGCGGATACCCAGGCGCCCGCGGACGTCACCGGGCTCCACGCCGTATCGGTTACCGAAGATGTGAATCGCGTCAATACCATTGTCCTGGGGTGGACCCGGAACCAATCCGATCCCGACGTGACCGGCCAGACCCTCTACTTTAATGCCGGAACCGGAGAGGATGGAGGCACGCCCTTGGGTGCGGGTGTGAACAGTTACACCAAGAACGGACTCTCGGATGAAACCCAATATACCTTCCGAGTTACAGTCAAGGACACGGACGGGAACGAAAGCGCAGGGGCGTTCATACAACCCGTTACCGTGCTCAGGAACCCGGCCAACCTCTCGGCCGTGCCGTGGAACGGCAAGGTCACGTTGACATGGGACGACCTCCCCAGCAATCTGCTTGGATACGTGGCCGGTTACAACGTCTACTACAGCCAGAATCCATTCTCATACGTCACCGGGTTCACACCCGCTGTCAGGGTCTCCGCTACGGGCATGGGCGGGCAGGCCGTAATCACCGGTCTTACCAACGGCGTCCCATATTACTTTGCCGTGACTACGGTTAATGTGAGCGGCGGCGAACGCAAGACCGTGACCACGGTATCGGCGGCGCCGAGAAGCGACATGGAGCCCCCTGTCATCGATTCCATTAATATTACCGAAGGGCAGGTCATCACCGAACCTTACACCATTAACGTGAAGGTCAAGGATGCGGAAAGCGCGGTGGCGTCGCTTGCCGTCGACGTAGACGGGGTCAACCTTATAACCGGTACATCGAGCTCCATCAGCGCCTTCTATAACATCGGGCTTCAGGGAGCCATATACCAGAACGGGAACCACTCCATCCGGATCCGCACCGCCGATACCCTGGGCAACCAGGCGGCCTATTCCTTCGGCGTCATGGTTAGCGGGGCGGCGCCCAGGCCTCCGGTCCTGACCGGGACGATCCCCAGCGGTACGGTTTCCACGCCTACCCTCACCTCAGTCAACGGCACTGCCGAGGAGGCACAGACCATTACCCTCCTCGTGAACGGCGTGCAGTGGAGCCAGACGGCCGTGGTGAATGGGGCAGGCCAGTTCACCTTTGCGGCTGCCGCCATCTCCGAAGGCGGGAACGAACTCAAGGCCATTGCCTCGGACCGGAGAGGCAGCAGCGCCCCTTCGAACTCCCTGTACGTAACGCTCGATACCGGCGCGCCCGGCGGGCCGCACTCTTTGAAGGCAGAGGCCCGGGCCGGCGGAGTGGTCCACTTCGCGTGGTCTCCGGCTGCCGGAGAAATACCGGATCGTTATCACCTCTATCAGAGCGTGAGCGCCTTCAGTTCGGCAACGGCGCCGGGCGTGAGAGCCGTGGATAATCCCGGAAGCCCAATCACCGTGGCTGAGACCACTTATCTGCCGGACAACGACCTGGTCTACTATTATGCGGTGACGGCTTTGGACGAAAGCGGGAACGAAAGCCCCATCTCCAACGTGGTCTCGGTTGCCGGAGATCGGGTCTCACCGGATGCCGTTCTGGCCGTGGACCCGGACCGCCTGATTGAGGGTTCCGTGATCATCACGGTTGCGACCACCGAAGATCTATCCGAACTTCCTTTTGTGAGCGTGATTCCTGCAGGCGTCGCTCCCATACCCGTTTCCATGAAGGCATCCGGGGCCAATAGATGGACCGGGACATTTACCGTGCAGAAGCAGATGGCACACGGCGCGGCTGCCATTACCTACTCAGGCAAGGACTTCGTGGGCAACCGCAGCGCCGTGGCCACGGGTGAGACTTCGTTCTTTATAGACCATCAGAGCCCGAAGACCGTGATCACCTTGTCGCCCTCTGCTCCGTTCAGTGTAAAGACCGACCTGAACGTGGGGATTACTGTCCGGTTCGATGAAACCGTCTCCGGCACGCCGCTGCTTGATCTCAATACCCCGGACGGGAGCCGGAATCAAATCGCCTTGACCGCACAGCCCGACGGTTCCTGGACCGGCACGCAGCGTTTCACTCTTTCCATGCTCGGCGGCCAGGAGATCGGCGAGTGTTCATTTGCTGTTTCCGCGGTGGACCTGGTCGGCAACATGGACACGGTAATCATTCAGGGAGAGACCTTCTTCATCTATAACAATCAGCCCCCGCCCCTCGATGCCCCGATTCTCACCGCGGTGGTCGAGACCGGAGGCCGCGTGGACCTTGTGTGGACCGGAGTGCCAGGGGCGGCAGGAGGCTACAATCTCTACAGGAGGACTGCGGCGCAGCTTCCTTCGGAGGCCGTTCCCGTCATCATGGGCTGGACCGAAACCGAACTCACCGACGGGCCTCTCCCGGACGATACCTACTATTACAGCGTCGAGGCCGTGGACATTCAAGGCTATCCCGGTCTGCTGTCCGCCGAGGTCCCCGCGACCACGGATGCCACGCCTCCGGAGCCCCCGGCCACACTGACCCTGAAGGAGTTGGGGAGCGGGATCAATGCCTCGTGGCCGGCCTCGGCGGGTGCGGCCGTCTACCGGCTCTATCAGTCAGCGACCGGCACGATTCTGCCGGGGATCAGCCGCAAGGTTGCGGAGACCACGGCGCTCAGCCGGGTGGACAATCAGCCGGATGCCGGGGCCAACACCTATGGGATCACGGCCGTGGATGCCGCGGGCAACGAAAGCGCCGCAACCACGGCTCAAATCGGCGTGGCTCTGCCCCCGGTTTCTCAACTGACCGTGACCCGCACCTCTTTGGGAAAGGCCGTACTCAATTGGACCTCAAAGCCGGGCATGAGCTACCACGTGTACAGAAACGGCGCCAAGGTCACGGCTACGGCTTTGGCGGGCGGGCCGTATACCGACAATTTCTACAACGGCGGGACCGTGGTTTACGGTGTCTCGGCCACGGATGGCGTGCATGAGAGTGGGGTGCGGGAAATCACGCTTCCCAAGGTCTCGCTCTCCATGGATTCGAACCAGACCTTGCGCCGAGGTGCGCCCACAAAGCTGAAACTCTCGATCTTGAACAATGAGACGCAGGATCAAAACTTCGATGAGCTGCAAGTCGGAATCGGAACGGGCGCCCTCAACCATGTGCCGCTCGTAAGCCCGGTCCCGGCCGGTTCGCAATTGACCGTGGAGAAGGTTGTTGCCGCACCGGTGAGCGCCGCCTCTCAGGAAACGGTCAATGTCACCCTTGTCGGGCGCCCGGAACCCGGAAGCGAGGTCCGGATTGAATCCGTGTCCAAGGTGTACATGGTCGATTCCGGAGTGACACTGGAGATCCTGAATCATCCGCTGATTCGCGGGGGCCAGGCCGAGATCCAGCTCAAGATTTTCAACAACACCGACCTGCCCATCGACATCGTGACGGCAACCGACGGCGGCAAAAAACCCTCGCCGGATGTAAAGGTGGACCTTGCCGACGTGAACGGAAACGTCCTCGCCTCAGGGTCCCTGATGCAATATATCGGCGGCGCCGAATTCGTGACAAAGACCAACGGCGTCACGCGGGCACGGATCGAGCCGGGCGCCTCTTTGACCTTCGATTCCATCCGGTTTGTGATACCCACCGCCTCTCCTCACCTGGTTTATGTTAACGCCGTGGTCGGCAAGATCTATTACGACTACGCGGGGGCCGATGAAGTCGCGGCCTCTGGGCTCGCTTTGGAAAAAGAGGTCTTCCTATCCGATACAAGCTACAGCGTCACGGCTCAGGTGGAGGGCGAGAAGAATCTCTTTTCCGCGGGCCCGGTCCGGATCACGGGATCCGCCATCAGCAACACCACAGGAAATCCCATGGCCTATGTACCGGTCAAGGTCGGGGTCTCGGTCAAGGGATTCGACCGTTATCTCACCGCCACCACGGACCAAAGCGGCCAATTTGTCGTGAACTTCATCCCCGGTCCCAACGAGGCCGGGGTCTATACGATCTGGGGCGCCCACCCGGACATCTACGACCGCTACGTCCAGGACACCTTCACGATCTCAAGTTTTATCGTGACGCCGAGTCTTACCACCTGGCGCGTGAGCAAGAACGACTCCATCGTGGTGCCGATCAAGCTCACAAACCCCGGGGAGACAAAGCTTACGAATCTCACCTATTCCGTGGCGGGTTCCAATGCCGAGATCACCGGCGCCGTGAATGGCGCGGGCGACCTTCAGGCCGGCGAGACCCGGACCGTGAATGTCACGATCTCCGTGGGCAATCCCGCGGTCAATACCGGCCTGGCCACGGTTACTGCCCGTACCGCCGAAGGCGCCCAGGCCTCGATGAAGATCGAGCTCATCCTCTACGAGGCGCAGCCGTATCTGTCAGCCTCGCCCTCGTTTGTTGAGGGCTTTGTCCATCCCGGCGAGCAGGCCATCCGTGGCGTGACCTTTACCAACGAGGGCTTTAAGGATTTGATCAATGCCCGTATTTCCGGCCCTTCCACCTCCTGGATCGGTCTGGACCGAAGCCGTGCGGTGGGGACGGTGCCTGCCGGGGCCGGATTCACCTTGGGCGTGGTGATGACCCCTCCCGCCGGCACCCAGGACGGCATCTACACCGATTCCTTTACCGTGGAGGCGGATAATCATCCTCCCTACATCTACTACGTGCAGGTGCATGTGACCTCGGCCAACACAGGCAACGTCACCTTCTCGGTCACGGACAGCCTCTATGAAAATGTCGAGGCTGCCGACGTCTCGATTCAGCATGCCCAGGTCCTGTCCATCCGTCAGGATGCGAAAACCGATGCAAACGGCTCCGCAACCTTCACCGATCTCCCCACCGGCTCCTACAACTACACGGTCAGCGCGCCGGGACACAAATCCTGGATGGGGACCTTCCAGGTCCAGCCCGGCTATACCACCCCCGTCGAAGTCGTGCTGGAGAATGTATTCGTGACCATCGAATGGTCGGTCGTCCCCATCGTGATCGAGGACCGCTACGAGATCCGGATCACCACGACCTTTGTGACCGATGTCCCTGCGCCCGTGGTCGTGGTGGAACCGGCCTTTGTCAATCTGCCCCGGCTGGAAAAGGGTCAAGTCTATTACGGCGAATATAAAGTTACCAACCACGGTCTTATCGCCGCCAAGGATGTCACCCTGCAGCGGCCCGCGTCCAACCAGAATATGGCCTTCGAAATCCTGGGCACCCTTCCGGATCGCCTGGATGCCATGGAATCGGTTCCGCTTCCGTTCAGGATCACGTGGCTTTCGGACACGCCCTCCACAGAGCTTCAGACCCTTGCCGCCCTTTCCGTAGGCGATGATCCGCTCCTTTCCGAGATTACCGGCTACGGAGGAGGGGGTGGATGCACGATCTGCGGGAGTATTACCTACCGCTATCCGATTTGCCCAGGATCAGGGGCGGAAAGGACCGGATCCGGATCCAGCTCGTACTGCGTGGGGACCGGCGGCTGTGGTGTTAGCGGAGGCGGCTATACCGGCGGCGTCGGCTATACCGGCGGAGGTGTCCAAGGCTGCTGCGGAGGCAGTACCCGGCCGCCAAGTTACAGCACCATCCCCAGTTCAAGCGACTGCCCGCCGGATCCGCCGCCCGATCCCTGTGGCGATAACACGTGTTGCATAAAATCCAGCAGCCAGTCAACGGGATCCATGGTTTCTATGATCCCCGGCACCTACACCTTTGACGTGGATGAGGATCTCCAGGTCCAAACATCAAGCGGGGAGAGTATTGGGCTGGGATTAAGCTACGGTTCCAATCGTCGGGTGCAAATCTTAACGGGCGTAGGCAGCCCTAATGGCGGTCAAGTACACGCCTTATCTAATACGGCGTATGCGGGGCAAACCACCCAGGTTCCAAGCCTATCCTGGACAACTCAAATATCTACGGATGGCCCCTTTGGGTACAACTGGTTTTCAGACTGGTTCGAATGGGTGCAACCGCTCGGCTCGTTTTCTGAATATGAGTACGAGAGAAAATTCTTTGATGATAGCGGCAATTTATCGGGCGCAATCATTTATCACTTAGAAAGCACAACCATCGTTTTCAAGCGCGGCTCGGACGGGAATTTTCTTCCGAGAAACGATCTTGGCTATATCGCCCGGGCCACG
>Ga0210016_1001301_pt1 | contig 23177 bp, 21 predicted proteins | sample CryGeyCG2014_300_FD_185454 | JGI IMG/M metagenome (GOLD analysis project Ga0210016, IMG submission 185454) | Groundwater microbial communities from aquifer - Crystal Geyser CG02_land_8/20/14_3.00 (SPAdes) (version 2) | ecosystem: Environmental > Aquatic > Deep subsurface > Groundwater | place...
CACGTCCAAAGGCGGAGTGAGCGTCAAAATGGAATTGGCCGAAAGCTCCAATTGCAGGCCTTTAGCCGCCAGGAACGGCCAGGATTCCGATGACCAGGACTCAAGGATCAAAGGGGCGGTTTTGCGTCTGACCGTGGCGGATACCGGCATTGGCATTCCAGTCACTGAATTGCCGTATCTTTTCTCCAAATTTTCCCGCGGCAAGGATATCGGGCGGCTGAACGCCGCCGGAACCGGACTGGGATTATACGTGGGCAAGAGCATGATTGAAGCCAACGGCGGAAAAATCTGGGCCGAATCCGAAGGCGAAGGCAAAGGTTCCCGGTTTATAATGGAATTGCCCATGGAGCAATCCGAGGAAATTTTGGCGAAATGGGGGAAGTAAAATCGGAATGACAAATTTCCAATTTCTAATGACAAATTTTTAAATAAAACAGGTTTTCTTTTGGAAAAGGCTTCCCGGAAGGGAGGCTTTTTGGTTATACTGACAATTCACTAAATTAGGTATAAAATAGTGTTGTAATTCACTAAATTACGAAGTAATTTTACCCCGCAGCTTGTTGCGGTTGGGCAATTCATCTTGGAAATAGCCGTCAAAGAGGGGCGATAACATCAAACCTCTTTTTTCTTGACTAATTATATCAAAAATGATACAATTAAGATATAAAAATGATATAAAAAGCTATATGAAAATCAGTGAATTAAATAAAAGACAAGACGCTATTTTAGCCTTTATCTCCGAAAAAGGAGCTGTTTCTATTGGTCAAATAGTTGAATATATTCAAAAAGATTTAGGCAAGATTGCCAGAATAACCATTTCCAGAGATTTGGAAAAATTGCTTAAACTCAATTTGATTGAGAGGCAAGGGGCCGGGCGTGCTGTCGCTTATCAGCCATCTTTCCAATATTCAATCGTAAAAGAGATCGATGTAGAAAAATATTTTACCATAGATATCGATAAGCGAGAGATAAAAGAAAAATTCAATTTCAATATTTTTGAGAAGCTAACCGGAATATTTACCGAGGCGGAAAAAAATAAACTTGCGCAGTTGAATGAAATTTACAGAAAGAAGATTGAAAACATTTCTGCGGAGGGACTGAAAAAAGAAATAGAGAGGTTGAATATCGATTTTAGCTGGAAGTCTTCCAAAATTGAGGGCAACACTTATGACCTTTTGGAAACCGAACAATTAATCAAAAATAGCCAGCCAGCCGTTGGCCATACGCAGGAAGAAGCCAGGATGATTCTTAATCACAAGGTCGCGCTGGAATATATCCGTGAAAGTAAGGAATCCTTCCGAAAAATAACGGTTAAAAAAATAAAAGATATCCACGCGCTTTTGACCAAAGATTTGGAGGTGGCGAAAAATCTCCGAAAAACACTGGTGAGAATTACCGGAACAAAATATACGCCATTAGATAATGAGTTTCAAATCAAAGAGGCTCTGGAAAAAGCTTGCCAAAGAGTCAACGCGACAGAAAATGTTTTTGAAAAAGCGGTTATTTTGATGTTGCTTATTGCCTATATCCAGCCGTTTGCGGATGGCAATAAGCGCACCAGCCGACTTTCCGGCAATGCTATTTTGCAATCATTTGGTTGCTGCCCGCTTTCTTATAGAAGTATGGATGAAGTGGAGTATAAAAAAGCGATACTTTTGTTTTATGAACAAAATAATGTTGCCTATTTCAAGGAGCTGTTTTTGAAACAGTTTGAATTTGCCGTGGAAAATTATTTCGAATGATCCGTAGGCTAATGTTGAGGTCTGGCTCCAACAAGGTTTCAAGCGGCAATAGAGTGGAGGAAAGAAATGGAGGATTCTGCTGTAAAGCACATGAGATAGTGTTTTTCATTTTTGCTAATTTTTTGACATAAAATAATTTTGTGCTATCATCAAACCATGGATACGAAGATTGTTTATAATATGGAAAGTAATTGTTGTTGCGCTCTCATGAAGTCGAGAGCTTGTTGTTGCATCTAGAGATTTTTAAATGTAATTTCACAAGACTCTCGCGATTACCGAGAGTTTTTTTATTTAACTTTTTAAAATAATAGTATGATTTATGAAAATATCTTAGAACTTATAGGCCACACCCCGATGGTGAAAATAAAGTCGCTTAACTCCAATAAAAATGTAAAGGTGTATGCAAAATTGGAAGGCGGAAATCCTGGAGGAAGCATTAAAGACAGAATCGCTTTGAAAATGATCAGTCAAGCGGAAAAAGAAGGGAAGCTGAATAAAAAGAGAACAATCATAGAACCCACTTCGGGGAATACCGGGATTGCTTTGGCTATGATCGGCGCTATTAAGGGATATAAAGTCGAAATAATTATGAGTGAAGCTGTTTCCGAAGAAAGAAGAAAAATGATTAAAGCTTTTGGCGCAAGGATAATCTTGACTAGCGCAGACAAAGGGACTGATGGCGCCATTATGAAAGCCAGAGAGACGGTAAAAAAATATCCTAAAAAATACTTTATGCCGGACCAGTTTTCTAACGAGTATAATAAAATCGCCCATTATGAAACAACTGCCAAGGAAATCTGGGATGATATGAACGGCAAGATCGATTATTTCGTTTCTTCAATCGGAACAGCTGGGACGATTATGGGAGTGGGAAAATATCTTAAAAAATTTAATCCCAAAATAAAAATCGTCTGCGCCTATCCGGAAAAAGGCCATTATATCCAAGGACTGAAAAATATGGAAGAAGCCATTGTCCCCAAAATTTACGATAAAAAAAGCATAGATATTTTTATCGATATCCAAAGTGAAAGAGCATTTGAAGTCGCGAGAAAAATTGCCAGAAAAGAAGGAATTTTTGTCGGGATGTCGAGCGGTGCGGCAATGTTGGCCGCCATGGAAATATCGCAAAGAATCAAATCGGGAAACATAGTGGTTATTTTTCCCGATTGTGGCGAAAAATATTTAAGCACTAAATTGTTTGGCCAATGACGGTGTTTTTTGTTGACAAAAAGCTAAAAATACAATATTATTGCAAGTCAGTTCTTTTTATTTTTAATACAAGAAACAAGTGGCTTAAGGATGGTAAATTTTTATACAACACAGAAAAAAACAGGAGGGACAAATTATGTTGACTGTGGATCAAATTCAAATTGCGGCGAAGATGTTTGAGCACGACGGGATTGAATGTTTCTCTTCGGTCAAAGAAAAATTTGGCAAAGAGGTAGCTTTGATTCTTGTCGTTGCTCATTTAAGGCATAAATTCGGTAGCGAGAGGGCGTGTCCGTCAGAGAAATACATCAATGTCAGGGTGGTGAAATTTTTGAAAAAGAAAGGCATTATCAGCTAAGATGATTATGGTTCCGGAACTGAAAGGCAGGTAGAGCATCACGCTCTTCTGCCTTTTTTATTTTCCCCTTTCAGGCTCTTGCCAAAATCTTCGAGGTAGTATATAATCCTTGCAGGGTTAATTATTAAGAAAATTGAATAGAGGATGCTCCCGATTGATCGGGATAAACTTAATCCTCGTCCAAATTCTTGGTAATTTCCTTTGTAAGGAAATTTTTTTATTCTAAATTTTTCCTAAAAGTATCATTAATTATTAAACCAGTGGTTTGATGCTGCCACGCAATATTTAAAAAAATAGCTGACATTTTAGACAAATTAGCCGAAGAAATTGATAAAATTTCTGATGACAAGACGCCAACTGACGATTCTGCCAGCGCTTCTTCCCCGGATGAAGTTAAAGAAGAAAAAAGAGCGGAAACCGTATCGGAAAAAAGCGCGGAGGTTTCTTCCATGGAAGACTTATTGGCTGGCGAAGAAATAATTTTTCCCAAAATAGGCGATGTGGTGGAAGGGAAAATTATTGAAATAACTCCCAGTGCCGTATATCTCGACATCGCGCCTTTTGGCACCGGCATCGTTTTAGGCCGGGAAATGAAAGACGGCATGAGTTCCGGAAAATTAGCCATCGGCGAAAAAGTGACGGCCACCATTACCGATTTGGAAAACGAAGACGGTTTTATCGAGCTTTCCATCCGGGAAGCTTCGCACGAAAAAGCCTGGGAAGATTTGGAAAGAAAACTCTTATCTCAAGAAAAAGTAAAAACCCGAGTCATTAACGCCAATAAAGGCGGACTTTTAATTGAAGTAAACGGCATTTCCGGATTTTTGCCGGTTTCCCAGCTTTCCAGCAAGAATTATCCCCGCGTGGAAGACGGAGACAAAAATAAAATCCTCGGCATGCTGAAAAAATTGATCAATCAGGAACTGGAAGTGCGAGTGCTGGACGCCGACAAGGAAACGGAAAAATTGATTGTGAGCGAAAAAGCGGCGCAAAAAGAAAAAGACCGGGCGGTTATTTCCAATTTGAAAGTCGGCGATGTGGTGGAGGGCGAAGTGAGCGGCGTGGTGGATTTCGGAGCTTTTATCAAGTTTTTGCCTCTTGATAAAGAAGCCGGAGAAGTAGCAGAAGAGAAGAAATTGGAAGGCTTGGTGCATATTTCCGAATTAGCTTGGCAGCTGATCGAAAATCCCCGCGATATTATTAAAGTGGGCCATAAAGTTAAGGCGCAGATTATCGGGATTGACGAGGATAAGATTTCTTTGTCTATCCGCGCTCTGGAAAAAGATCCGTGGTCCATAATTGAGTATCAAGTCGGCGATGTAGTCAAAGGCAATGTGCACAAAATCAACCATTTTGGCGCGTTTGTCTATCTGAATAAAGATATCCACGGGTTGGCGCATATCAGCGAGATGGCGGAAGCTTATCCGGGAAAAAATATCGAAGAATTGATTAAGACGGGCGGGGAATACGACTGGAAAATTCTTTCCATCGAGCCCAAAGATCATCGCATGGGGCTGCTCTTGGAAGACAAAAAAATGAAAAAAGCAAATAAGAAGGAAACAAAAAAGGAAGAAAAAACTGAAAAGCCGGAAAAGGAAGAGATTAAGGAATAATACTTGTAAATTTCCAAGAAATCAAAAATGGACAAGAAAGTCCATTTTTGATTTAATAAAAAAGTAATAATTTCATTTTGAGCTTATGCTTGAGAAAAAAATGTTAACCAACATTTTCATTATTTCCGGCCCCTCGGGAGCCGGAGAGGATTCCATCATTGAAGGCCTGAAGGAGTATTTTATTTTGGAGAGGGTGATCACTACTACTACGCGGTCAATGCGCCAAGGCGAGTCGCAAGGCCATCCTTATTATTTTATTTCCCGGGAGCAGTTCAAGAAGGATATTCAAGCGGGAAAATGGGCTGAATATGCCAAGCAGTATAATGATAATCTTTACGGAGTTTCCCAGGAAGAATTGGAACGAGTGGCTAAAAGTGGAAAAACAGGTATTTGGAAAATCGAGTATAAAGGAGTAGAAACGGTCAAAAAGAAATACCCGGAAATCGTGGCTATCTTTATCACGGTTTCCGATTTGGCGGTTTTGGAAAAAAGGATCCGCCGGCGCGATACGGTAACGGAAGCGTATATTCAAGAAAGAATGGACTATACGCGGGAATGGATGAAACACGCCGATATTTATGATTACGCGGTTTATAACGAAGAAGGCAAGTTAAAAGAAGCGATCGCCAAAACCGCTAAAATAATCAGGAAAAATTTAAAATGAAAAATTTCTTAAAAAAATTCCGCGAAGACTCTTTCCGCCAAGAACTATGGGAGAGAGAGGCAAAAATCATAGTGGCGGTTTCGGGCGGGCCGGATTCGGCCTGTCTTTTAGATGTTTTTTGCGAATTGAGGAAAAAATACGCCTTGGAATTAATCATAGCCCATGTCAATTATAATTTACGGGGGAAAGACAGTGCCGGAGATGAAAAATTTGTCCTCAAATTAGCTGAAAAATACGGTTTAGAAGCAGAAATTTTGCGTCCGAAAATTAAAAGTAAAAAGAATTTAGAAAATAATTTGCGGGATATCCGCTACGCTTTTTTGGAGAAAATAAGATATGAGCGGGATTTTCATTGGATCGCGGTCGGGCATAATTTGGATGATCAGGCGGAAACTTTTTTGCAAAGGCTCATTCGCGGCGCTGGCATGCGAGGACTTTGCGGGATGCAATTTAAAAATGGAAAAATTATCCGGCCGCTGTTGGGATTTTTGCGATGTGAAATTTCGGAATATTTAAAATTGCGCAAATTAAAATATCGAACGGACAAAACCAATCAGGAAAATATTTTTTTGCGCAATCGGATCCGGCACCAGCTTTTGCCTTATTTGGAAAAAAATTTCAATCCGAGATTTAGGGAAACGCTTTTTCAGACAGCTGTTTCTTTAGGAGAAGATTACGCTTTGATTGAAAACTGGTCCCAAGAATTTTTCCAGAAAAATCGCGATTTGAGCGTGAAAAAAATTTTATCTCTTCCCAAAGCCTTGCAAAAAAGAATCATTTTGAAATTTTTACGGGAAATTTCCGGCCAGCTTAAAAATGTGGAATCAGCTCATCTGGAAGAAATATTGAAAATTTTTAAAAGCCGGAAAAATAAAAATCAAAACATCCATTTTCAGGGGTTGAAAATAGAGCGAAAGGGTGATAAAGTTACCATAGTTAAGAAAATGGCTGAAGAATGTGAATTTTCTCAAAATTGAACTCAAACAGCGAATTTTCTGGCCAAAAATTTTCCCACATTCGACGGCAACCTTGGAAAATTTTTGGAGAAAATTCAGGTTCTCAAGCAATAATTTTTAGAAAATTAACATTCTTTGGTGGTTTTTGAAAATAAGTTAATTTAATAATTTAGTGTAAATTCAATGAAAAATTTAGTGAAAAATATTGGCTTATTGCTACTCTTTTTTGTGTTTATTTCGGGAATTTTGGTGCTTTATGGCGCTCCTAAAACCAAGCCGACGGATGTCTCTTTCAGCGTTTTAGTGGAAGAAATCAATCAAAATCAGGTAAAAAAAATCCTGGTGGACGATGAAAATCTGGAAATCGAGCTACAAGACGGAAATTTGCAAAAATCCATCAAAGAAAGGGAAGCCGGACTCACCGAATCGCTGAAAAATTATAATGTCGATCAGGAAAAACTTAAAGCCGTGACGATTGAGATTAAAAGCGATTCTTCCGCCAGTTTTTGGATGGGAACTTTTCTGCCTTTTATCGTGCCGTTTCTTTTTATCGGAATTTTTATCTGGTTTATGTTCCGCCAGGCGCAAAAAGGCAATAATCAAGCTTTGACTTTTGGCAATTCCCGGGCGAGAATGGTGGATCCGAAGGATAAAAATAAAAGAATAACTTTTTCCGATGTGGCGGGAGCCAAGGAGGCCAAGGAAGAGCTGATGGAAATAGTGGAATTTTTAAAAAGTCCCCATAAATTTTTAAAGATGGGAGCTAAAATTCCCAAGGGAGTTTTGCTTTTGGGTTCTCCGGGAACCGGCAAAACTTTGATCGCCAAAGCGGTCGCCGGCGAAGCTTGCGTGCCTTTCTTTAATATTTCCGGTTCGGAATTCGTGGAAATGTTCGTGGGCGTGGGAGCTTCCCGCGTGCGCGATCTTTTCAAGCAAGCCAAAAAGAACGCTCCCTCGATTGTTTTTATCGATGAAATTGACGCGGTGGGGCGCCAACGCGGAGCGGGATTGGGCGGCGGCCATGACGAAAGAGAGCAGACTCTCAATCAAATTCTGGTGGAAATGGACGGTTTTGACACCAACACCAACGTGATTGTAATCGCGGCTACCAATCGTCCGGATGTTCTGGATCCGGCCCTGTTGCGTCCCGGACGCTTTGACCGCCGGGTAGTGATGGATTTTCCGGATATTGAAGAGCGTCTGGCGATTTTGAAAATTCATTCCAAAACCAAGCCTTTGGCGGAAGGAGTGGAACTCCGAAAAGTCGCGGTGCGCACTTCCGGTTTTTCCGGAGCGGACTTGGCCAATCTCTTGAACGAAGCGGCTATTCTGGCAGTCAGGAGAGGCAAAAAGAAAGTCGATATGCAGGAGCTTCTGGAATCAATTGAAAAAGTGATTTTAGGCCCGGAAAGAAAAAGCCGCCGCATTGATGAAGATGAGAAAAAAATAATCGCTTACCATGAAGCCGGACACGCCTTGATTGGAGCTAGCCTCAAAAATGTCGATCCGGTGCAAAAAGTTTCCATAGTTTCCCGCGGCCAAGCCGGCGGCTATACTTTAAGTTCTCCCGCTAAGGATAAAACCCTTCATTCCAAGAGTTATTTTATTGACGAGTTGTCGGTTTTTTTGGGAGGCTATGTGAGTGAAAAAATGAAATTCAACGATGTAACCACCGGCTCTTCCAACGATTTGGAAAGAGCCACGACGATGGCGAGAAATCTGGTAACCCGTTTTGGCATGAGCGAATTGGGACCCAGAACTTACGGGCATAAAGAAGAAATGGTTTTTCTGGGAAGAGAAATTCATGAAGAAAAAAATTATTCGGAAGAAACCGCCCGGGAAATTGACAAGCAAGTTACCCAGTTTATCCAAAAAGCTTATCAAGTGGCGGAAAAAATTATCAGCGAGAAAAAAGCTATTTTGGAAAAACTAGTCGCGGTTCTGCTGGAAAAAGAAACCATCGAGCAGGACGAATTCAATGCCATTATCGGGGGATTAACTCCCGCGCCAGTTCCGGAAAAAAATATGTCTAACTCAAATCAAAACCGATAGGCGACTTCATCCCGCGATTTTATATTGCATAAATTCTTAGTTGAAATTAGCGCGGGGCAAAATCCAAAAAAAATGAACAATCAAATCAATTACATTGCCATAATCAAAGAAGCCTGGCAAATTACCTGGAAAAATAAATATCTATGGTGGTTCGGGCTTTTTGTGGCTCTTTCCGGAGGAATCGGTTCTAATTTTTCTTCCGGATGGAAAAAAGAAAATGGCTGGGAAGAAGATGCAAAACAAAAAATTTCCGATTGGGCGGCTCTTTATTGGGAGTGGCTTGTTTTAGGCTTAATCTTGCTGATTTTATTGATGATTGTCTTTTCGATTTTAAATGTTTGGGGCCGAAGCGCGCTGGTAGTATCTTTAGGCAGAATTACCGCCAAAGAACCAGTTCAAGAACCGATGAATTTTAAGGCGGGCATGAAAGAGGGAAAAAAATTTTTCTGGCCGATTTTAGGCTTAAATCTTTTTCTCTTTGGGATTGGCGCGGCAACACTGATTATTTTGGGAACGCCAATTGCCATTTTATTTTATCTTAAGGCTTACTGGACGGGTGTTTTTCTGGCTTCAGGCGGATTAATAATTTTCATCCTGCTCGTTATTTTGTTTTCTTTTTTACAAAAATTCGGAATTATTTATCTGATTTTAGGGAAAGTTTCTTTTTGGTCGGCCTTCGAAAATGCGTATGCGCTTTTTCGCCGCAATTTTTGGCCAAGCATAATCATGGGAATTATTTTTATTCCGCTGGGGCTTTTAGCGGGATTAGCCGCGCTGGCGTTTATTTTAGCGGTTTTGCTTATTTTTTTAATTCCCGGACTACTGGCTTATTTTTTAATGGGGAAATGGGCAATTATCGCGCTAATAATTTTAGGGATGTTGATTTTAATTGCGGGTATTTTGGCTATAAATTCAGTTTACGCGGTTTTGGCTCAAACTATTTGGATTTTATTTTTCCGCCAAATCGCCTTGCCAAAAGAAGAAGAAAAAGTGGTGGAAGTGATTAAGGAAATAAAGCCAGCAGAAATTACGGAGGTTGTAGCGTAAAAGGTTATAAAATTCGCTTGCAAATTTGTACATTTGACGATATCATGTATACATGATATCCAAGTGGTACGAATTAAAAGAAAAAGCTCGATTTTTAAGAAAACAAGGTTTTTCTATTGGCAAAATTGAAAATGATTTGGGAATTCCTCGTTCCACCCTAAGTGGCTGGTTGAGAGATATTGAACTTACAAAAAAGCAGAAAGGGATATTATTACAAAATCAAAAAGACGCACTAGTGGGGGCCCGAAAAAAAGCGGTTCTTTGGCACAATGCACAGAAAAACAAAAGACTACGGGAAGCAGAAGATGCTGCAAGAAAAACTTTAGAGAGTGTAGATATGGCCAATCACGCATTTCTGGATTTAGCGCTGGCATTCCTTTACCTTGGAGAGGGTTCAAAAAAACACGCAGAAACGGCCTTAGGTAGTTCTAATCCTGATATATTAAGATTTTTCTTAGCTGGTCTAAAAAATATCTACGATATTGATACTAACAAAATTAAATGCGAACTGTATTTAAGAGCCGATCAAGATCCATATAAAATAAGACGTTACTGGTCAAGAACATTGGGTATTCCTCTAGATAATTTTAAGCAAATTAATATTGATAAGAGAACTGCGGGAATCGCAACGTATCCATATTATAAGGGTGTGTGTAATTTAAGGTGCGGCAATGTAGCAATTCAAAGAAAACTAGTAGCGTTAGCTAATTTATTTAGTAAAAAAATAATATCTAAAAATATGGGCTTGTAGCTCAGTTGGTTAGAGCGTCTGCTCGACACGCAGAAGGTCAGCCGTTCGATTCGGCTCAAGCCCACCAAAAGTTGTCAATTTCTAAATTAAAATAGGGGACTGTAGCTCAGTGGTTAGAGCGGATGACTCATAATCATTTGGTCGCTGGTTCGACTCCAGCCAGTCCCACGGATAAATACTTTAACTCTCAACGAATCTACTGAGCATTAATTGTTGGAAAATTTATGAGCAATCCGTGGGAACGACAAAAAACATCTCATGATGAAAAGTTAAAGACGCAAGAAACAGTTATTGATATGAATCATGCATGGAGCCTCGAAGAAAGGCAAAATGAGAGAAATTTGGCAATTTTTAAAGAAGTAGACACTAATATTAATCATGAGATAACTACTGGTTTTAACGCTGAAAGAAATTTACCTACAACAAAAAAAGTCAAAGAAGGAGATTTAGTTGAAATATACGGAAAAAAATATCTTATACTCGGATTTACCCATTCATCAGAAGAAATAGAAGGTGTTTATAGAATCAAAGACGTAGCGCACACAAAAGAAGTGTCAGAAAAAGAAGCTCTAGAAATAGCGGGGAGGAAAGAAAAACTTGATGAGGTATCAAAATTTTCTAATTTATTTTCCGACTATTTCAAACTGCGAGATGAAAGATATAACGCTAAGGCAGATAAAAAGGAAGAGTTAGGGAAAATAATAACAGAGATCCAAAATAAAATTGACGCAAGTTTTCTTCTTAGACTAGAGGAAATTCAGGGTTCCATTCTTTCGCCTAGCGAGAAAAGGAATTTAGTTGGTTTATTCCATAGCTATAATCAGCAATATTTATATAAAAAAGATCCCTACGATTATTTAAAAAATAAAAATCGGGCTAGAGCTGTGGAATTAGTGAGTTCTTTGATAACTGACGGTGCTGACACGATGAGGGAAGAAGAAAAAGAAAGGCTGAATGAAATGGACCTTAAGGCATCAAGAGATAAAAATTTAAACTCTAATGAGATATGGAAATTAGCTTATTTGAAGAAAAAAGATGAAAGAATTGAAAAATTGTTAATGCTAAAAAATTGGCAAGAGTTAAATTATGCGCCTTTCGATCCTCAATTAGAAATCAGAAAAATCAGGCATTTTAGAGAAGATGAGATGGCGAGCCTATCGCCTAATGAACGATTAACCATAGAGAAAGAAAGGCTGACTAATTACAAAAAGAATTTATTGGAACAAAAAAATAAAATTGCCGAGATTCAGGCGGATATTGAAAAATCCATAAGACTTAATCCGGATGTTGATGCAATTGAATTAATGGACAACATATATTTAAAAGCCAGTGGTGCCAAAATGACAGAATATCAAGTAGAAGCTTTTAGGAAGGGTATAGGAGAATATATAAAAAAACATCAAGCAGTTGAAAATAATCGCAAAGAACATCCTGACGATAAAATGCTTTTCACGGCTTGTTTCGGTCGTACTCCTAAAGGAGATGTGGAAATAATTAAAGGGCCAATGACTTTATATTTTCGCTGTCATGACTTAGAGGATTATACGCTTATTCATGAACATAAATTTAATCAAAGTGATAAGGTTACCGATATTGATAAAAATCGAGCCAACTTGTCTGCCGGAGTTTCGATTAAAAGTTGTAATATAGACAATTTACAAGATTGTATAATTGCAGAAAACTCCCTTGGACGACCATTTCGAAAAGATGTATATATTCATGAAGAACAGCATAAAATAAAAAAATTGTTCAAAGATCAAATGATGAGGCAGAATTTAATGAATGCGATGGAAAAATCTCCTATTGATGAAAGAACTAAAATTGTTGATGATTATTTAAGAGCCAAGAGAGAAAATTTTGAAAATCGGGCAAAAGATGAGATTTTGGCTTACTTTAAAGATGGTACCGATTTAGGTGAATTGAAAAAAATTATGTTGAAAACTAAAGAGCAGGGAGGGTTATATGATTATTATGGGGAATGGTATAATAAGGAGGGAGTGAACGAAAGAAAAAATCTTATTAAAGAAGGTGCCAATGATTTTTTTGTTAACTCTCAATTTTTGAAGGTTTTTAGAAATGAATACAGCAGAAATATAATTAATCCGGCCATTGAATCAATGTGGTATTTAAAAAATCATGGATGGAAAACAGAAAAAATATTAAATTTGATGATTAATGAACCATTAGCGAAGTGGCCAAAATTAGTCAAGAGAATTGAGGAGGGTAATAAAATAAAAACCTTTAATGATTTACGAAAAGAAGAGAGTTCTTCAGAAAGCGTAACTGTTGATGAAAAAAATAAAAAGGGATCAATTAAGATAAACGAGGCTCAAGAGAAAGTCGATGATAAAAAATTAAAAGAAGTTCGTCAAAGATTGCAACAGTTATAAATCATAAGGTAAATTATCAAAAACATAAAATTATCTAGAGAAAGAATAAGGGATAGTTTTCAATGAGTATCCTTAATTATTTAGCATATTGAGGAAGTCGTATTATTTTTAAAAACATCTTTTTTCAATGATCATCCTTAACATTGTCCTTCCAGTTTTTTTGCTTTTTTTGCTGGCGTTTATTTTTGTAAACGCTTTTTATTTTTTCTTTTTAGCGGTTCCCTCGCTATCTTCCAATAATAAAATTGTGGCAAAAGTTATTGAAAATATTAGTTTTAAAGAAAAGAAAAAGTTTTATGATTTGGGCTGCGGTAATGGCAGTTTTATCGCGAAAATAGCCAAAAATTATCCTAGCCTGCGATGTATCGGTGTAGAGCGCAATTTGGGAATTTATTGGTGGGCGCTTTTAAGAAACATTTTCGCCCGGCAAAAAGTCGCTTATTTCAGGAAGAATTTTTTTGAAATTAATTTAGGAGACGCGGATATTATATTTGTCTATCTTTTCCCGGGATTTATGGAACGGCTGGATGTAAAATTCAGGCAAGAATTAAAAAGAGGAACATGGGTTATCTCAAATTCTTTTCCTATAAAAACAAAAACTCCTCTGAAAATTATTTCGGGGAGAAAAGGCGCTTTGGAGACGCTGTATATTTACGAATATTAAATTGGGATTTACTTTTTCGCGTGGAAATTTTTGTGGATTTCTTTCAGACGGGGATTGGTGATGTGAGTATAGATTTGAGTGGTGGTGATGGAAGAATGGCCAAGCATAACTTGCACGCTGCGGATGTCGGCTCCATTGGACAAAAGATCGGTAGCGAAAGAATGGCGGAAAGTGTGCGGATGGACATTTTTAACGATGCCGGCTTTGGCGGCGTAATATTTAACAATCCTCTGGATGCTGCGGGGAGTGAGACGGAGAGAATCGGGGGGACTCCCACCCCTCTGTCCTTCGGACATCTTCCCTCCGGCAGGGGAGATTTTTTTTGAAGAGAATTTTTTCAAGCCCTGGACATCCCGCACGAAAGCCGCCGGGTCGATGTCGGTCCTCCGCGCTAAATATTTTTCCAGAGCCATTTTGGCCGAATCGGAAATAAAAACCAGGCGGATTTTGTCGCCTTTTCCCCGGACACTGAATTCCTGATTTTTAAGATCAATCTTATCCCGGTTAAGATTAGTCAGTTCGGAAACCCGGAGTCCCGAAGAAAAGAGCAGCTCTAAAATGGCCCGGTCGCGAAGGGATTTTAAAGTGTTTCCTGCCGCGGACTCAGTAATCCTTTTTATTTCCACAGGCCCTAAAAATTCAATTTCTGGCCGGATTGTCTTGCCAATTTCAATTTTTTCCGCTTGCAAGCTGGCGATATTTTTCTTGGCCAGATATTTGAGAAAGCTCCGCAGGGCGATAATATAATAGTTTTGCGTAGCCTTTTTTAGGCTCTTTCCGGAAGAATTTTGGTAGTGGTTGAGAAAAAGGCGGAACCGGCTCACCAGCTCTTCGGATATTTTTTCCGGCTGGCTGATTTTCGCCCAATTCAAAAAGCGGTCTAAATAAGCTCGATAATTAGCTGTAGTCTTAACCGAACGGCCTTTTTCTATTTCCAAATAATCCAGAAATTGGTTTTTTAGTCTATGAAGATCCATGAAACTTTTTATTAAATTTTGCGACATTTGAAGCTGTTTGTATTTTACACTAAAAAGAATGATTTGATAACCAAAATAAGGGATTTTTTCCAAAATGGGAATCTTTTTTGAAATAAAGGTTTGTTTAAAGTATTTATTCGTGAGACTCAAATTTTTAGAATGCAGTGAATAGAAATTTGTTAGTCGAACAATCCCGCCAAAGGCGGAGGGTTAATACTCCGCTGCAAGCAGCGGAATTTGGGTCCGGGGTCTGCCCTGAAGTTCATGCCCGTGATTTGCAAAAGAGTTTGACCCCGTAGCAGATTTTTGGCTAGAGACTTAGCCTCTAAAAAGAAAGGCCGAAAATTCACTACGGGGTTGACAAAAAATGCCTCTCGAGCTACGATTGAGAGTGGTTATTTCCAAGTTCTTAACTAAGCAGAGATAACTTTATATCAGTCTGAAAGTGCCTATTTTAAAGGCATTTTGTCGTTTTCGGAAGTTTCAGAAGAATAATTAAGAAATTAGGGTTTTAAGCCGATGAGCGGTTTCTGCCAGCCGATAGAAAGCTCTAAAACTTAAAACCAAAAAGAAAGAATAATCTTATCAGTAAGTTTATTAAATTCAGAGAACGATTTTTTTTCCAGAAAGCGGATTTTAAAAGTCTGAACAGCCAATTTTACATCTGGCAAAAAGACATCGTCAGATTCATTAAAGAGCATCGGACAGTAAAGATTCTTCATCTTTTCAGAAATTATTCGGCTTTGGGGGTTGTTTTAAGCAGCGCTTTTCTAGTTTCAGCGACTAATTTATCAGCGGGAAAAGGATCCAGCGGTTTTTTGTTTGGCTATTTCGGAGAAGAAGAAAATTATAAAAACCCGCTGGAAAATAAGATTTTCGTCATTGCTAACAACCAAAAAGACAATCTGGCTTTAGTGGAATTGCAAGAAGCGAATTTGACTCCGGATTCTCAATTGGCCCGGGAAGCGGAAGAAAAAGCAGTGATGAATATCCAGGGCCAATCTCTGGTGGCGGGAACCAGCCCGGTCAGAAAAGATCCGGAAGAAGAAGGCGGAGTTCAAATTTACGAAGTGCAATCAGGGGACACGGTGAGCGGAATCGCGGAACATTATAAAATTACGACCAATACTATTTTATGGGCCAACGCTATTGAGGATGTCGATTCCATAAAACCGGGGGATAAGATATTTATCCTGCCCACGGACGGAGTTTCTTACATGATTGCTAAAAACGATAATTTGGACGCCATCGCGAAAAAGTATAAATCTGATAAAGAAAGAATCATCGCTTTCAATAATCTTCCAGCCAACGGTGAAATAAAAGAAGGCCAGTCGATTATTATTCCCGGCGGGCAGAAAGACATACTGGCGCCGGCGGCTTCAACGGGTAAAGGAATCGCGGCGCGAACTTACGAGCCGTTCGCTGTTAGCGGCAAAAAACTTTCCGGAATTCCCGGAACCGGCCATCGTTTTCCTTATGGTTATTGCACTTGGTATGTATCGCAAAAAAGATATATTCCCTGGGGCGGTAATGCCGGAGCCTGGCTGTATAACGCCAAGTCTATGGGCTATGCCACGGGAAAAACTCCCCGGCCGGGAGCTATTATGGTTTCTTCGGAATCCTGGTGGGGCCATGTGGCTATCGTGGAAAGCGTTAAAGGCGGTCAGATAACTATTTCGGAAATGAATTTCAGGGGCTGGGGCAAAAGATCGACTAGAACTTTAAGCGCCAGCAGCCGGGTGATTAAGGGATTTATTTACTAAATTATTTTAACTTTTCTTTACCGAAAGAAAAGTTACAAAAGAACTCTCAGCCCAACTGCAGACTTGGACAAATTATCACCTCCTTCACTAAAGCTCCTAATTTTTGCTTCGCAAAAAAGTTATGCGGAGCTTTTTTTACGTTCAGTCGGCGTAATTTGTTTCCAAGTCTTTCGTTAAGGCTGAAGTTTTTTAAATTTATAATAGATTAAGGCGGGGAAATTTATAATATTTATCAAATTTTTTTGATCGGCGCGATGGAGGCGGAGATTTTCTTGAGTCCGATTTGAGAAAAAGCCACGGTCAAAGTGTCTCCCGCGGAAGCGATAATCAAACCCGGTCCGAATTTTTCGTGCCGGATCCGGTCTCCGTCTTTGAAAGAATGTTTTGCGGATTTTTTCTCTTTGTAATTTATCTTAATTTCCGGAAAACGGTTCCGGCGGTGATTATCGATCAAATGTTCGGGGATATCGCCTAAAAATCGGGAGGGAGGGTTGGCCTGGACTGAACCGAAAATATTCCTTTCCCGGGTAAAAAGGAGATAAACTTTCTCTTTCGCGCGCGTAACACCGACATACATCAGCCTTCTTTCTTCTTCCATTTCGGATTCATTGAGAAAGCTGCGCGAATGGGGAAAAAGGCCTTCTTCCAGACCGGCGATAAAAACAAAGCGGAATTCCAACCCCTTGGCGCTATGAAGGGTCATTAAATGGATAGCTTCCGCGTCTTTTCCGATATCGTCGGTTTCGGAGGATAAGGCGACTTCTTCCAAAAAAAGTTCCAATCCGGCGGCGCCGGCTCGCGAATCGTATTTTTGGGCGACAGTGAGCAATTCGCGCAAATTTTCCTGGCGCGCCAGATTTTCCGCGGTTCCGTCCAATAATTTTTTTTCATAACCGCTTTGGGTAATGACAAATTCCAGCAAGCGAGAAAGTTTCTCTTCCCGGGATTTGATCCGGCCCAGATTTATAAAGTCGCAGAATTTTTTGATTTCGGAAATTTTAGCGGGATTAAGGCCGGAGCTCTCGTCTATTTTTTTTCCGGCAGCGACAGGATCCATGTTGTTCAGATGGGAAAAACGCAGCCATTTTTTCAAAGTGATTTCGCCGATGCCTTTGGTGGATTCGTCGAGGATTCTCTTCAAAGAAAGTTCATCGGAGAAATTTTTAATCAGACGCAAGTAAGCCACGGCGTCTTTGATTTCTTTCCTTTGATAAAATTTTACTCCGCCAATGATGCGGTAAGGCAGGGAGAAGCGCAGCAAAGAATCTTCAATCATGCGGGATTGGGCGTTGGTGCGATAAAGCACGACAAAATCATTCAGACCGGCTCCTTCTTGTTTAATTTTTTTTCTGATGGTTAGGGCGATAAAATCAGCCTCGTCTTTTTCGTCCGCCGCCTCGTAAGAAGAAATCAGCTGGCCGCCTTTTTGCGCCGTCCAAATTTTCTTGTCTTTCCGGCGGATATTTTTAGAAATAACTCCGTAAGCGGCGTCCAGGATGTTCTGCGTGGAACGGTAATTCTGTTCGAGCTTGATGACTTTAGCTTCCGGATAATCTTTTTCAAAGTCCAGGATATTCTGAATGTTAGCTCCGCGCCAGGAATAAATTCCCTGCCAATCGTCGCCCACGACGCAAATTTGGCGGTGTTTTTGAGCTAGAAGTTTAACTAAAAGATATTGGGCGTAGTTGGTGTCCTGGTATTCGTCAATCATTATGTATTGAAAGAGATTCTGGTATTTTTCAAGGACCAAAGGAAAGTTTTGAAAAATTTTAACGCTGAACATAATCAAATCGTCAAAATCCAAAGCGGACTGCGTTTGCAGTTTTTTTTGGTAAAGAGTGTAAACTTTGGCCAGAGTTTCTTCATAAGGATCTATCGCCTGCCGAGCGAAATCTTCCGCCCCGATTAATTTATTTTTCGCTTTGGAAATAACTTCCGCCGCGCTTTGGGGACGAAATTGTTCCGGTTTAAGAGAAAGCTCCCGGCAAATATTTTTTAACAGAGTTAATTGATCCGACTGATCCACAATGGAGAAATTTTTTAAATAACCGATCTTATCGATTTCCCGGCGCAGGATCCGGGAACAGATGGAGTGAAAAGTTCCGATATGGGGCAAAGAGTTGAAAGTTCTCCGCAGGAGAATCGCGACACGGGTTTTCATTTCTCCGGCGGCTTTGTTGGTGAAAGTGACGGCTAAAATGTTTTCCGGCTGGATATTTTTTTCCAAAATAAGATAAGCCACCCGACAGGTGAGAGCCCGGGTTTTTCCCGATCCGGCTCCGGCAATGATTAAAACCGGTCCGCTGGTGGTTTCTACGGCTTCTTTTTGGGAAGGATTGAGTTTCTCCAGGAGGTCAGGCATAGTTTTAATAAAAATACTATTCGTGTCATTCTGAAACCTGCCTGCCGGCAGGCAGGTTTCAGAATCTCTGACAAGTTAACTGTAATTAGATGTCAAAACAAGTTCAGCGGGACAATTATTCTTTATTGTAGCATAGTTTTATTCTTTCTTGAGGAAGTTATTTCAAGCCCCTTGTTAGTTTTTGGGTTTTATTGTAAAATATGTTCAGAAGCGAAAACATAAAAAATATTTTTTCTATGCCTTTAAACTCCAATCCATCCAAACAAGAAAAATCCCAGCGGAAATCTTTTTTCAATTTGAAATTTGCCGATCCCCAATCGATCATAGATCAGCTGGAAATCAATTCGGGAATGACCGTTGTTGATTTTGGCTGCGGCGCCGGTTTTTTCTCTTTGCCGATCGCCAAAAAAGTAGGAGAAGAAGGAAAAGTTTACGCGCTGGATGTGATACCTGCCAAACTGGAATCAGTCGAAAGCCAGGCTAAAACTTTGAATTTGATTAATATTATTACCCGGAGAGTCAATCTGGAAGCTTTCGAGGGCTCCAAGCTGGAAGCGGAAAGCGCGGATTGGGTCATTATGAAAGATATTCTTTTTCAAAATAAAGGGAAAGATAAAATTTTAGAAGAAGCCAAGAGAATTCTGAAAAAAGGCGGGCGGGTTTTGATTATTGAATGGAACAAAGAAGACGCCAGCATCGGCCCGGAAAAAGAATTAAGGATTTTTAAAGAAACACTGGTCAATTTGGCGAGAAAAAACAGCTGGACGATGGACAATGAAATTGAAGTCGGAAATTTTCATTACGGCTTGATTTTAAAAAAATGAAAGAAAAAAAAATATTTATCGGAATTTTTATTTTGCTGGCTTTAGCGCTGGTTTCCGGTTGCGGTTGCAAGGGAAAATCCGTCAAACAGTATGATTTGCCGCTGGAAGTCTGGGGCTTGTTTGACGACAGCGACGTTTTCAGCGATATTTTTGACACTTACACGAAAATCAATCCCAATATTTCCCATATAACCTATCGCAAGTTCGCTTCGGATACCTACAAAAAAGATTTATTAGAAGCTTTGGCTTCCGGACAAGGCCCGGATATTTTTCTCATTAGCCACACCTGGCTGCCCGGATTTCTGGATAAAACTTATCCGGCGCCGGACGCGATTTTAAACGAACAGCGGTTCCGGAATAATTTCGTGGACGCGGTAATCAGTGATTTTCTTTTTGAGGGAAAGGTTTTTGCCGTTCCTCTGACCGTGGATTCCCTGGGCCTTTATTATAATAAAGATCTTTTTAACGAAGCGGGAATTACCGCCCCGCCCCAAAATTGGGAAGAATTTGTTGAAGATTGCCGGAAGCTTTCCAAAGTTTCAAGCGATGGCCGGATCTTGCAATCAGCCGCGGCCATAGGGACGGCGGATAACATCAATCGTTCCACCGATATTTTGAGTCTTTTAATGCTGCAAAACCAGACCGAGATGGCGGATGTGAACAGTTCGCAAGCTACTTTTGACCGGTCCGTAAACCGCCGCGGCGTGAGCGTTTCTTCCGGAGAAGATTCCCTGAAATTTTACACCCAGTTTGCCAGAAGCGGGGGCGACAGCCCTTATTCCTGGAACCCGCAGATGCATTATTCCATTGACGCTTTTACGGAAGGCAATTTGGCCATGATGTTCAATTATTCCTGGCACCGCGACACGATTGCCGCCAAGGCGTCCAAGCTTAGTTTTGAAGTGGCGCCGGTTCCCCAGCTAACTGGCAATCCGGCGGTTAATTACGCCAATTATTGGGGTTTCGCGGTGGCGAAAAATAAAAAAATCAGTAATTCCGGAATACCCAATTCGGCATACAAACCGATAACGGATGAAATCCGGGTGGCGGAATCCTGGAAGTTGCTTAATTATTTAACCACTCGTCCGGAACAAAGCTTGAGCCAGGCGGCGACAGCCGTCGGAATAAAAAATACCATCGCTTCCGATTGGGATCCCGCCAAAATTTATTTGCAAAAAACTTCGAAACCTTCCGGACGCAAAGACTTGATTGAATTGCAAAAAACCGATCCCAAAATCGGCGTGTTCGCGACGCAGAATCTGATCGCCAAAAGCTGGTATCAAGCCGATCCGGAATCCACGGAAATAATTCTGGCCGAAATGATCGACAAGGTCAATCGCGGCCAAGCCGGAACGGAAGAAGCCATTCACGCGGCGGCGGCGCAAGTGAGCCAATTAATGAGCCGATAACAATGAAAAAAATTTTTAACCGGAAAATTTTAGGAATAATTTTATTGGCAGGGTTGATGCTGGTTTTTGTTTCACCGGTTTTGGCGCAAGGGATCGTGCCTTGCGGTTTAGATAGTGATTATATGCATAGATGCGATCTAAGCGATTTAATCATCGGCCTTAGCAGAATTTTTAATTACGGCATAAAAATCATCGCGGTTATCACGCTGGCTTGCGCCACTTTCGCCGGAGTGATGTATGTGGTTTCTTCCGGCAACGAGAGCGCGATGGAATCGGCCAAAGCGTTTCTCAAAGCCAGCCTGATCGGATTGGCGGTGGTGCTTTGCGCCTGGGTGATTGTCAACACGACCATTGTCTGGCTGATGCCGACGAAAGAAGGTCTGGGCATTGGAAAAAAGTGGTGGCAGTTTTAAGCACGATGAGTTTTAATTATTTTAGAATAAGTAAAAAATGAACAAGCCAAAAATAATTATATTTTTAATCTTGCTGGTTTTATTTTTTTCTTTAGTCTGGCCAAGCCACTTAGAAGCTGTCGGTCCAGGAGAAGGATCATTTGTCAACCCGCTTGAACCCGATACCGTTGAAGAGGTTGTCACGAGCATATTAAACAGCCTAAAGAATATCGTGGCCGTGTTAGCGGTTCTTTTTATCGTTATCGGCGGACTGATGTATATCTTTTCCGCCGGCAATGAAAAGCGCATTGAAACGGCCAAAAAAATCTGGACCGGCGCGGTTATCGGTCTGGTGATTGTTTTAATTGCTCCATCATTATTGTATGAAATCGGGAAAGCTCTGGGATGGAGTGAGGCTCCGGTAGCCACAGAGTTAAAGACAATTGCTATGAATATCTTGAAACTATTGTTGTCAATTTCCGGAATTGTTGCTATAATATTCTTAATCGTCGGCGGACTCACTTATGTCACTTCTTACGGCGAGGAAAAAAGAATCGAAACCGGCAAAAAAATCATCACTTACTCGATTATCGGCATCGCTTTGATTATGGGAGCTTTGGTGATTGTGAGTCAGATTAACAAGTTGTTTTGATAAATTGGCAATCTCTGCCTCTGCCTGCCGAAGGTTAGACAGGTCCTGATCCCGAGTATCCGGGACTTGAAATAAAAAATAAAAATAGACAGGAGGTGTTCTATGAAAAAGACAATCAAAATTATATTCAGTTCCGCCACGGCGGCCATTCTATCTTTTCCTGTTTCCGCTCTGGCGCAATACACGCAGCCAGCCGGAACCAATTTGCCTTCCAATTCCATTTTCAAAATCATCCAGGGAATTATGAACTGGCTCTTGGCGCTGGTGGGAATTTTCGGCGTGATCGGTTTTGCCATCGCGGGCATCCTGTATCTGACCGCGGCGGGAGACGAAGATCGCATTAATACCGCCAAAAAAGCCATGATGTATGCCATTATCGGAGTAATCGTGGCGCTGGTCGGTTTAGTGGCCCTCAAAGCGGCCGAATCGATGCTGGGCGCCAATTCCAATTTTTAACAGCAGAGGTTTAAATTATAAAAAAATGTCTCAAATAAAAAAAATATTCCTGGCACTGGTAATCCTGGTTTTGATTTTTCCCGCGGGAGCCGGCGCCCAAAGTTTCGGCTTTAGCAAAAGTGGCAGCGGTTTCAGTTTCAGTTTCAGCACTGGCGGCGGTTCGGGGGCCGGAGGCGTGGGGTTGCCTTCCGGCAGTATTTACGGAATAATCGAAAATGTGGTTTTTTGGCTTCTGGGAATTTTTGCTTTTTTCGGAATCATCGGTTTCGTGGTTTCCGGCATTATGTATCTGGTTTCCGCCGGCAACGACGAAATGATCACCAAGGCCAAGAAATACATGATGTATTCCATCGTGGGAGTGATTGTGGGGCTGATGGGGTATGTGATTCTTCAGGCGGCTTACTGGATGCTGGGAGGGAGTAATCCGACTTTCTAGAGCGCTAATGGATTAGGATTAAAAAATGGAAAAAAGAAAAAAAATAATCCTCCGGGGGGCGGTTCTGGTTTCTTTCTTGCTGTTTTTGGGTTTGGCCAAAGCGAACGCGGAATGGAATGTCAAGTCTCTCGATTCTTTTAAACTTCCCGAAGCGACCGTTGCGGCAATAATTACCAACATTGCCACATGGCTTCTGACGGCCCTTTGGGTGATTTCCGTCGGCGCGTTCGTGGTTTCCGGCATTATGTATCTGATTTCCGCCGGCAACGACGAAATGATCACCAAAGCCAAAAAATATATGACTTATTCCATTTTGGGAGTGGTTGTGGGGCTTTCCGGTTATGTGATTATCCAAGCGGCCGATTTAATGCTAAGAGCCACTTATCCATTTTAAAAGTTTATAAATATGAAAAATAGAAAGATATTATTTTGGTTGCTGGGAGCGTTGATAATTTTTACG
>Ga0210016_1001305_pt1 | contig 23144 bp, 29 predicted proteins | sample CryGeyCG2014_300_FD_185454 | JGI IMG/M metagenome (GOLD analysis project Ga0210016, IMG submission 185454) | Groundwater microbial communities from aquifer - Crystal Geyser CG02_land_8/20/14_3.00 (SPAdes) (version 2) | ecosystem: Environmental > Aquatic > Deep subsurface > Groundwater | place...
GGTCACTCATGGCTGTTGCGGCTTCCTCGAATGAGACTTTGTGTTTTCGTAAGTTTAACCTGGCCTTCTTCGGGTCCCATTCGATTTTCATTTTTTATTATACCCTAATTCTGATATTAATGCCTAACGTTAGAGGTCAGCGGTGGCTGTAAGCCATCCGCTGGAGTGTCTTGTTAGCCCTTCATCAATCTTTCTCTTGTCCAGCTTGGGTTGCGACGGCAATCAAGGACAGCAAAAACCACAACCACATCATCGATAATGCGGTAATATACAGCGAACGGGAACCGTTTGGAGAGCTGGCGGTGGTATCCGAAAACTATCTGGTGAATTCCTCCGAAGTAAGCAAGTGATTCAATATCGGAATAAAGGGAATCCAGGAAATATGATCCAAGACCAGGAAGTTGAGACTCATAGAATCGAAATCCTTCCTCGAGATCCTCTTCAGCTACACTTAGGATTCTCACCCTCATGAGACCTTCTTCTTAATCCTTCTTTTAGCTTGTTCCCAATCCGATACGGTCGCTTTGCCGGCCATAAAGGCTTCCTCGCGATCCTTGAGGACGGTCTCATGCCAAGCTGGTGACTTAAGTTTCTTCTCGTCTCGGCTCAGGTCCGCCCAGAGAGCCTCCATCAAGTTCAGTTTTTGCACAAATGAAAGTTGGGAAAGAGATAAGTCAACTCGCTTCATAGTTTTTCCTTTCTTGAACCTAAATTACTGGCGGCGGCGTTTACGCCGTCCGCCAAGGTATTGGCCCGTTCCAGGTTCTTATAACCATCAAGATGGAACCTTTGCAATAACCCTAGCTATAAATACTGGGCAAAGAAATTTTTCGATTAATAGAAATAGGACTTTCTGGTTATCTGTTATTTGATCATTTTCCTTCACTTCAACAAAGAACCGGTCTCCCGTACTCTCATTATAAACGAATAAATCTGGATCTCCAGAGGCAACCTTTTTCCCGATAGAGCGAAAAGCCTTATCAGCTTCAGCTATTAGCAGACGAACTTTCCCTTCGCTTAAGATATGGCAAATCTTTTTGAACCCGGGCATTCTTTCGCGCTTATTTCTATTTCTGACAAGGTAGTAATAGCTTTGAACATTATACCCCTGCTCCTCAAAATATTTCTTTGTAACCGTCTCTACGAAGTTGCCTTTATTTATGCCGACTTGTCTTGGAAACTGATCGTAAATACACCTGGGATCCTTTTGCAGGTATAAAATATGCTGCTCTTTTGAATAGGGGATTTGAATTTCTTCCCCTGTTTCCCATGTGCCACAACGAATCATTAACCGTCCTATTTCTTCTATATCCTTTATTCTTGGGCTAACGAGGGGCGGATGAGCAGCCCCGTAGGGGTCTGTTCCATCCGCCCCTCGTTCGGTGGGCGAGAACCCGCCGAACGATGCGGGTCACCGGGAGCCGGATTTATTGGCGATCCGGCGCACCCGTTTGTTATGACGTCTTTTGTCATCATTTGCGTTTAGCCATCATTTTATTTTGTTCTGATTTAGCGCTGAATTTTGAAGATATTCGAGGTCTTGGAGCGGGAATACCATAAAGCATTCCTTCGGCGCTGATATCCTCATCGATGTCAGGCCAATGCACCCCATGGCCGTCTCCAATAATTCTCCAATTTGCGCGCTGTTTGGGCGTCGCCTCCGACAATCGCCATGACCAGGCAAGCGGAACGCTGATTATCCGTCCATCCATGAGTTGAGCCGTAATCGTGTCTTCGGTGACGCTTATATCCTTAATCCTCACTTCTTGTATTTTTACCGCAGTGTTCATACCATGCCTCCATTATTTTGTTCCTGTTAGGCAGTTTACATTCCTCCAATAATCTTCTTTGCCTCTATTATAGGCTTGGTTAAATCTGCTTGTTCAAGCAATTCTATCTCTGGCGGAACTTTCTCTTTTATACCAGAGAGTGCTGCTTCTACTGCACAACCGTATATAGTTATTCCAGCTGCCTTAGCTCCTTTTAACAATATCATGGGATCGGTTGGTATTCCCATCTTTTTCGCATTTTCTTCGGTTATGGCAGCACACTTTGCTACCGGTGATGAATACTTGAAGTCTTTCTCTACAAATGCAACCAGAGCTCTCCACTCAAGAAATACTGCCACATCTACTCCCTGTGCCTTGAGCATTGAGGCCATAAATAAGTTAGGTATTAGAGTGTCTATCTCCCCTGAGTGTACATCAATAAGTAAATCCATATTAGTTCCTCCTTATTGGTATTGATATTTTGGTCCTTTAGAGTTTTGCGCAGGTGAATCTACAAATAGTCAAACCCCTACAAGAGGAAAGGCTCCAAAGGAATATCGGAATTCCCTGGAGCCGACATATCGGCATTTTCAAGAAACTCCTCTTCATCGTAGTCTCCAAAGGATCACACGTTAAGTCGTTAGTTCGATTTGCCTAACAATTATTGAACTGCAGGGTGTAATTTCTTGCAATGTTATATTTGCTCATCAATTTTGTCAACCAAATTCTGGAGAGCTTATATGACCTAAACGGGACAGTAAATGACTTTTTATCCATGTAATTTCATATACTTACCGTTTCGTGGATTGCCATGACCCTTCTTTTTGACTTTGAATAATTTGTTTGAAAATTAATGTTATATTGCATATAATTAAATCCTCAAATTCATTATTTTGAATGATGATGGACAGAAAAAACGGTATGATTGGGGATTTTGAGGCGTTTCTTTCACAATTAGGAACCGTTACCGAAAATGGCAAGCTGCCATACATTGCGCCACAGCTTTGCAACGCATCTTCTTGAAGCAGGACACAGTAAATACGACCATGATTTACACCCATGTGATACGGAAGAAACCATCTGAAATAAGAAGTCCATTAGATAGTTTGTAAGGATGGGGATTGGGATTTGTTTGGAAATTGGAATTTAAAGTTTGGAATTAGAAATAGATCCTCTTTAAAAAGCCCCTTTTTATATATATTTTAAATCAAAGGCATCCCTGATCAATTCAATCTCTTCTCCCTTTTGACCGAGGAGAATCGCTACGACATCAAACCTTGCCTTCACATCTTTGAGTCGCTTTTCGTTCAAATAATTCAAGGCGACCTTAGAAAGTTGTCTTTGTTTTGAGGAATTGACGGCTAACTGAGGGGGACCGAATAGGGTGGATGTCCGAGTCTTCACTTCGACAAAAACCAGAGTATCCTTCTCTCTGGCAATGATGTCCATTTCACCCATTTTACAGACATAATTTTTTTCAATAATACGATACCCTCTCTTCTTCAAAAATCGAAGGGCTGCCTCCTCGCCTTTCTTTCCAAGTTCCTTCTTTTCTCTTCGTGGCTCGTGTCCCTGCTCGTCCGGCAGGCGGGCGTGATCCGTGTCCGTGGTAAATCTCCCGGAAAATAAGGTTTATCTTTTTACGCTATGCCCTTTGCTCTTTGCGCTTAAAGATATTCTTTGACGCCTCGGAAGGTTTTGCGGTGGAGTTCGCAGACGCCGAATTTTTCAATTGCCCTCCGATGTTCTTTGGTTCCATACCCTTTATGTTTGGCAAAATTATACTGAGGATACTTCTGATGGCAATCCAGCATCATTCGGTCTCGTGTCACCTTGGCTACAATGGAAGCTGCTGCAATGGAGTTACAGAGCTGATCGCCTTTTCGGATAGGTTTTTGAGGAATAAAAAGTCTGAGACCGTGAGGACCATCGATAAGAATAAAATCTGGAGGGGTGGGAAGGTTTCCAATCGCCAAGGCCATGGCTTTTAGCGTAGCCTGAAGAATATTAATGCGATCGATCTCCTCCTGTCCAATCATTCCAATTCCTACTCCTTGCGCTTCTGTAAGGATCGTTTCATAAAGATGTTCTCGCTTTTTTGATGAAATTTTTTTTGAATCGAAAAGTTTTTCACCGATACCGTCTCTGGGTAGGACAACGGCCGCAGCGACAACCGGCCCGGCTAAGGGCCCCCTCCCCGCCTCATCCACGCCGGCAATCCGATGGTAACCTCGGCGAGTGTACATCTTTTCGAAATAATCCATGGGCTGGGGTGGAAGAGATGGAAAGAGCATGATAACGAATTATTGTAAATTGCAAAATGTAAAATGCAAATTCAGAAAAGCTCTAAGGACCGGAAATTTTGTAATTTGCAATTTGAATTTTTCATTTTGCATTGAGCATTTTTAGGCGACCTGTTTCTTTTCGCCTCGAATACGAGCTGCCTTCCCTTTCAGGCTTCGAAGGTAGAAAAGTTTAGCGCGTCTCACCTTTCCTCGGCTGATCACATCGATCCGATCGAGCCGGGGTGAATGGAGGGGGAAAACCCTCTCAACGCCAATCCCGTAAGAGATCTTTCGCACTGTGAAGGTAGATCGAATCCCTCCCTTTTTCTTACGAATGACCGCTCCTTCGAAGGGCTGTATTCTTTCCTTCTCTCCCTCCACAATCTTCACATGGACCCTTATCGTATCTCCCACCCTGAAATCCGGGAGATCTGTCCTCAATTGTTCTTTCTCAACCAATTCCATCAGATTCATCTCCTTCTCCTTTTCCAAATAAGGGTTCTAGGATTCGAGGGTTCATGGGTTCAAGCGTTTATCTTCTAAATTTTTACTAGAACCCTCGACCACTTGACTCCTTGAATCCTTTTAGTTAATTCACACAATTCGGTCCCCTAATAACCGATCTAAAATGATGGCCACTGCTGAGCGAACCGAGAGATGATTATATCCTTTCCCTTCGATTGGCGCCAGTACATAATCAGAACTCTCCTTCACTTCCTGAGTCAAACCCCATCCTGTTCCAAAAAGAATCAAGAAGGGGGTGTTTTCATCATTCAGTAACTTCCTTAAGAATCCAAAATCAATACTCTTTGGATGAGGAGAAGCCCCTGTCGCCACTCTCTTCACCTTTGTCCCCCAGAGATCGGAGACCTCTCGATCCGCTTCGTCAATGGTCCGTGAGACCCGGACGAGAGAAAGAGATTCCTTTCTCGTAGGATTGTAAACCGACCCAATGCCCTCCACCCAATGGCGAATAATCCTCTCCGCTAACTGAACTTGGCTTTCCAATGGGGTAATAATGAAAAATCCTCCTACGCCAAATGTCTTTGCACAGCGGGCAATATCGTGAATATCAAAGTTGGTGATGGCTGTTGCCACCACCTCTCTCCTCTTATCATAAATAGGATGGTGGACTAATCCTAAATAAAGATTAGATCCCATTCCCGGCCTTCTCTCTTCTATTCTGCTGAAGGATCTCCTCCAGAAGTTTTTTATCTTCCTCGGTGAGATTAGCTTTGCCTAAAAGATCTGGTCGTCTCAATGATGTCCGCCTGAGCGCCTCTTTTCTTCTCCAGAGAGAAATTGCCGAATGATTTCCCGAAAGGAGGACTTCTGGAACACAACTCCCTCTGAAATCAAAAGGCCGGGTGTACTGAGGATATTCTAAAAGGGAGTTGAAGAAGGAATCCTCCTCTGCTGAGCGATCGGATCCCAAAACCCCGGGTATAAATCTCGAGACAGCGTCGATGAGAACCATCGCTGCCAATTCCCCTCCTGTCAGAACATAGTCCCCAATCGAAATCTCTTCGTCTATAAAGAGATCCCTCACTCGTTCATCCACCCCTTCATATCGGCCACAAAGAAGGATGAAATGGGGTTGAGTGGAAAGCCTGCGAGCCAAATCCTGGTTGAAAGGTTTCCCCTGGGGAGTCAGATAAATTGTCCAGGCAGATGGGTTTTGAGACTTGACCGACTCAACGGCCCGAGCAATGGGTTCCACTTTCATCACCATGCCCTGGCCTCCTCCATAAGGGGGGTCATCCACGACCTGATGTTTATCCAAGGTAAAATCTCGGATGTTAATGGTTTGGATTTGGATCAGCCCTTTCTCGATGGCTTTGCCTAAAATGCTTTCCCGTAGGGGGGAGGCAAACATATTGGGAAAGAGGGTAAGAATGTCAAACCTCATCCTCATCCTCCCACAAACCTTCCATTCGGACGACCTTTATCACCCCTTTTTTAAGGTTTATACTCTGAACCACCTCCTCTGTCGCTGGCAGCAAGATCTCTCCCCTTTTTCCTTCAACAACATAAACGTCATTAGCTCCCGTAGAAAAGATCTCTCTCACCTTTCCGATCCTTTTGCCTTCCTGGGTTTCAACCTTCATTCCCAAGATGTCCACCCAATAATATTCCCCTTCTTCTAATTCAAGAAGGGCTTCTTTCTCGATGAAAATCTCCTTCCCTATCAGAGGCTCTGCCTCTTCAATCTTTTCAATCCCTTTTAATCGGAGGATGAGACGGGGAGGTTGGGGAATTGCCTCTATAATTTCGTAGGGCTCAGGTTTGCCCTTTTCGCCCTCGACGAAAATCTTACGATAGAGAGAAAAATGGCGGAGGTCTTCTCCAAAATACTCTACCTTTACTTTCCCCTTGACTCCGTGGGGTTTAACCACCCTGCCAATGGAAAAAAGATTTTTCTCCATAGATCATTATTCGATGATCTCTAAAACAGAACGTTTCCCAAAATTCGCCGAGGCAGCACCCAGGATGACCCGGATGGCCCCGGCCGTCCTGCCCTGTTTTCCGATCACCTTCCCCAAATCTTCTTTGGCCACAGAGAGTTCGATGACAGAAGTTTTTTCACCCTCGATTTCAGAGACCTTAACTTGATCTGGATGATCGACCAATGCCTTTGCAATATACTCAATGAGCTCTTTTGTGTTCATAACCCCACCTCCACTTTTCGCATCAGTCCTGTAAGAGATTCTTGATGGGCAAGGGTTTGGGAAAAGGCGGCTTATTCAGTTTTTCCTTCCGCCGACTTCTTTGAAATTCCAGATCGTATTAAAAGTTGACGAACGGTCGGGGTGGGCTGAACTCCCTTTCTCAGCCACTGAATCGCCTTTTCTTCCTTGAACCGAACCTCCGCTGGATTTTTCTTCGGATCATAGGTTCCCACCTGGTCAATAAATTTACCACCCCTGGAAGAACGACGATCTGAAACCACAATGCGGTAATAAGGACTCTTCTTCCCACCAAATCTCATCAATCTCATGGATGCAGCCATATTGTTTTCTACCACCTCCTCTGTCAAAGAATCGCAAAGAGCATAGAGCAAAGCGCATAGCGAAAACCTTGTTTGAAACTGAATCTAAGACGCTATGCTCTAAGCCTGCCCGCCAAACAAGTTCTATGGCAGGCGGGCGCCATGTACTATGCCATTAAGAAAAGAAAGGTGCTCTCCCCTTTCCGAATCCCTTTTCACCCATTTTGGTAAATTGCTTCATCATCTTTCGAGCTTGGGCGTATTGTTTAAGAAGTCGGTTGACATCTTGAACGTTCGTTCCGCTTCCTCGAGCAATCCTTAATCTCCGACTTCCATTGATGATCTGATAATGGGTACGCTCCTTAGGCGTCATGGAATTGATGATGGCTTCCACCCTCGCCAATTCCTTCTCATCGAAATCGAGGCCGCCTATCCCTTTCATCTTTTTTGGAAGTCCCGGGATCATTCCCAAGATTGATTCCAATGACCCCATCTTTCGAACCTGTTGGATTTGGTCCCGAAAATCTTCCAGTGTAAAGGTATCTTTTCGAATCTTTTTTTCTAATTCCTTTGCCTTCTCTTCATCGAAGGCGGCCTCTGCCTTCTCGATCAGGGTGAGGACATCTCCCATCCCCAGAATTCTTGAAACCATTCGATCAGAATGAAAAGCCTCTAAGGCATCCAATTTCTCCCCTACCCCGATAAATTTGATGGGTTTTTGTATTACGGATTTGATGGAAAGGGCTGCTCCTCCCCGCGCATCGCCATCCATTTTGGTCAGAATGACTCCGTCAATGCCCAGACGCTCATTAAAATTTTTTGCAATATTGACCGCATCCTGGCCGGTCATGGCATCTGCTACCAAGAGCACCTCTTTGGGCTTGATCTGGGTTTTGATCTCCCGGAGTTCCAGCATCAATGCTTCATCGATATGAAGTCTTCCGGCGGTATCGATAAGCATCAAATCATACCCTCCCTTCAGAGCGATATCTTTTGCCTTCAAACAAATATCCAGTGGCGTTTGGGAAGGTTCAGGGCGGTAAAAATCGACTTTTAACTCTTCCCCTAATTTCTGCAATTGTTCAATGGCGGCGGGTCGGCAGACATCTGCGGGAACGAGGTAAGGTTGTTTCTTTTTTTCTTGAAAATACCGCGCGAGTTTAGCGGCGGTGGTTGTCTTCCCACAACCATGGAGACCTACCAGCATAATTGGAACGGGAGGGCTTCCCGAAAGATGAATCTTCTGCTCTTCACCGCCCATCAGGGAAGTCATCTCTTCTTTTACAATCTTGATCAATTGTTGAGCGGGTGTGAGGCTGGCCATCACCTCCTGACCGACCGCCCTTCCCTCGACCTGCTGAATAAAATCCTTGACGACCTTGAAATTGACATCCGCTTCCAAGAGGGCAATCCTCACTTCTTTTAAAGCCTCTTGGATATTCTGCTCCGTCAACTTTCCATGGCTTCTCAGTTTCTTAAAAATGGAATCTAATTTGGTTGAAAGATTTTCAAACATACCCAAATCCAAAAAGATTTAAAGGTTTCATTTTATTAGTTTTTCTTCAAATTGTCAATTTTGTTGACCATTTTGTTGACCAAGCCTAAAAAACAAACGCCCCACCGGGGCGTCTTTGCACTCTCTCATCCATTTCTGGTTCTCTTTTTAATTATTATTGTTACTGCCTTCTTCCCACTGCCTACTTCCTAAGTTTCGGTTTTTAGGGTTACAGTCCCTTTATAATTTTCCATTCCCTTCCCTCTTTCTTGAAAAAGAGGGCCTCTTTACCCGTATAGCTATTTTTCTTCTCTCCTTTTTCTACTTCTAAATAAAATGGCTGGATGACCGTTGCTGCTTCTCCTTCGATTTGGATGGCTCGATCCCAACTGGAATAGGAAATTCGATCGAAGTTTTTAAAATATCCCTCGATCCGCTTTTCAAGTCGGTTAAAGTCTTCCTCCTTATCTTGATAAGCTTTGGAGATACAAGAAAGGTAAAGGGAGAGGTCCTTCTTCTGTAGGGCTTCTTGCCTTCGATTCAAAATTTGATAAATTTTCTCTTCTTCGGAAACCTGGCAGGCTAAGAGGAAAAGAATGGGGAGCAGAAAGGAGAGGAAGGGTCTTCTCATTTCAGCTTCTCAATTTCTCCTCCAGGATAAATCTTCGCCTTTCCTCGCCCACTCGACCCCCCTTTTACCTCGACTCGATTCTTTTCGATATCAAAAATGATCTCATCTCCTGAAACGATATTCTCCCCTTCTGAAACTTTCGGTTCACCAGTCAAAACCACTTTTTGGTCAAGATTGTAAAAAACCGCTTTCTGACAATTGGCGACTCGAAGACCCTGTTGGATCTTCACATTTCCCCCAGCAATCACCCGCTCAATTCCCTTACCGTCTTCAATGACCACTGCCTCTAAAGAATCAGAATAGATCACCATATCCTTCTGTCGAGCAATGACATTGCCTTTAAAAATAATCAAATTCTCCTTCCAGTAGGCCTCTACTTTGTCGGAGGTGATATCTATGGGTTGGCTTTTATCCACAAGCTTGGCCTCCTTAGTCTCTGGAGGAATCCCTTTCTTAACTTTTTCTTTCTCCCTGGAAGGTGTCGGGGGACTTGGTAATGCGGCTATCTGTTTCTCCTCAATAGGTTTCACCTCTACCTTAGGAGCTGTTTTGGCAGGAGGGGGAGATGGAGGAATCTGAGTTCGATCTTCCTTCATCGGTTCTCCAGTCGGGATGGGCTCTACCTTTTTAGCTTCTGGGGAGGGGGAAATGGCTTGGGCTCGATCCTCTTGAATGGGTCCAATCGCTATAGGAGGAATAGGCTTCTTGGCTTCTTCTTTAGGAGGAATTGCCTTAGCCGACTCGCTCGGGGCAGGGAGGGAAGTTAATCTTTCTTCTTCCTTTCTCAAATCAATCTTTTTCTCCTCCTTTAGGGAAACAGGCTGTTTCCCTTCTTCTTCAAATTTGGCCAAGGCAATCCCATCAGGTTCTGCCTCAACTGCCTCGCCTTTCTTCTTGGACTTCTTGGTTTTGGTTTTACGAAGAGAAACCTTCTTCTCCGTTGCGCCTTTATCAAGAATGGCTCTGGCTTCTTTGTAGTGAGGGCCTTGGGGATATTCATTGACAATCTTCCTAAAGGCTAATTCGGCCTTCTCCCATCGATCGAGTTCAAGATAACTCTTTCCCAAGAAGTAGAGAGTTTTATCCTCTTCAGGCTCTTTAGGAAATTTTTCTAATAACCCCTCAAACCGCGAAGCAGCAGCTTGAAATCTTCCCTTTTTATAATAAAAATTTCCAATATAGAATTCATGGTCAGCCAACCGTTTTTTGCAGATGCCAATTTTCTCCTTTGCCTTCTCAGTAAAAAGACTGGGGGGATAATTAGAGATTAAATATTCAAGGCTGGAGAGGGCCTTTTTCGTGGGAGTCTGATCCCGATCAAGGGAGAGCATCTGATTGTAATAGGACATCCCAATTTGATACTGAACATAAGGTATCTCTTCATGGCCGGGATGAATCTTCTTAAACTCCTCATAAGCCGCAATCGCCTCTACATATTCCTTTTGCAAGAAATGACAATCACCGACCTTCAGTTCTGCCCACAGGGTATGGGGTGGACTATCGGGGAAACTCGACTTCAACTCTTCAAACTTCTTTAGGGCCTCGGGATAGTCTCTTTTATTGAATCGAGCCAATCCCTGTTTATAAAGGGTTTCAGGATCTCCTTCAATTTTTTTGACATCCTTCCCTTTCCCACCACATCCAAAAAGAAGGGAGAGGGCGATGGGCACCAAAACCATCCGCTTTAAAAATATTCTTTTTTTCATATGAAAAGTTTCCAAAAGTCCCATTATTATGATAGGAAGTGCTTAGGATGTCAATATAAAAATCCCTTGCGGGGTGAAACCAATAGGTAAAGGACGATTTTGTATAAAGCATCTTTTATCTTGAATTTCGAATGGAAAGCCCTTAAGATAAAAAATAAAAAACCTTTAGGTTAAGGTTGAAATTAAGGTTAAGAAGAGAGGTTAACTATTCAAAGACTCACGAAATATTAAAATAAGGAGCGACGGATGCGGATCGAGATGGCAAAAAGAATTGATCAAATCCCTCCTTATCTTTTTGCAGAGATAGATAAGAAGAAAGAGGAGATAAGGAACAAAGGAATAGATCTCATTGACCTGGGGATTGGAGATCCAGACCTCCCCACCCCCAAACCAATTATTGAACGATTAAAAAAGGCAGCGGAAAATCCCAAGAACCACCGGTATCCTTCCTATGAAGGGATGATTGAATTCAGATCGGCAGTTGCCCAATGGTACGAAAGAAGGTTCGGCATCAAACTCAACCCCGGGACCGAGGTCCTTTCCCTGATTGGTTCCAAAGAAGGAATTGCCCACATCCCCTTAGCTTTTGTCAACCCAGGAGATGTGGCACTGGTTCCCAGTCCTGGCTATCCTGTTTATCGTGTCTCTACCCTTTTTGCTGGAGGCATTCCTTATTTTTTACCACTTCGTAAAGAGAATGGATTCCTACCTAACCTCTCTGAAATTCCCAAGACAATAGCCAAAAAAGCTAAACTCCTATTTATCAACTATCCCAATAATCCTACCTCCGCCATCGCTGAGAGACCTTTCTTTGAAGAGGTCGTAGCCTTTGCCCGGCGTTACCAGATCATCGTTTGCCATGATGCAGCCTATTCAGAAATCGCTTTCGATGGATACCAACCCCTCAGTTTTTTGGAAGTGGAAGGGGCCAAAGAAGTCGGAGTCGAATTTCATAGTCTCTCAAAAACCTTTAATATGACGGGATGGAGAATTGGATTTGCGGTGGGTCATTCTGAAATACTCTCTGGGTTGGGAAGAGTGAAGACCAATATCGATTCTGGCCTCTTCCAAGCCATTCAAGAGGCAGGGGCAGAAGCCCTCAATCATCTTGACACTCCGCTTCCAGAAATCATTGCCATTTATGAGAAACGAAGAGATGTGATGGTAAAGGGTCTTCAAGAGATGGGGTTGGAAGTGGATCGGCCGAGGGCCACCTTCTATCTCTGGATTCAAGTTCCAAAAGGATACACCTCCGCCCAATTCGCCACGCTCTTGATCGAGCAGGGAGGGATCGTCACCACTCCAGGAAATGGTTTTGGAGAGGAAGGAGAAGGTTACATCCGAATGGCCCTTACGGTAGATGAGAAAAGGTTGAAAGAAGCAATCGAAAGACTTAAACGGATCAAGTTCTGAAGGTTTCTCCTTTTATAAACCTATTGGATGGAACTCGGTAGTTTGCTATTCTCTTTTTGCCTCTTCATGGGTTTCCTAACAATAAATAGGAGGGGATGAAATGCAAGGACTTATGGGGGAAATGTTTCTCATTGCCATACTTATCCTCTTAAGCGGTTATCTAGCCGGGACAGAGATCGCTGTGGTGGCCGCGAGGAAAATCCACATTAAACAGATGGCCGAGAATGGAAGAAAGAATGCAAAAATCCTTTTAAACCTCAAGGAAGACCCGGACAGGTTTCTGGCCACCATCCAGATTGGGATCACCCTGATGGGCGTTCTTGCATCGGCGATTGGTGGCGCCACATCCGTAAAGGTGATCCAACCCTTTCTTAAAGAAATTCCCATCAGGGCAGTCTCATTAGCAGCCGAGCCTATTGCCATAGGGATTGTTGTCATCATCATCACCTACTTTTCTATGATCTTCGGTGAACTCGTGCCAAAATCCATTGCGTTGATGCATCCTGAGACAGTTGGATTGTGGACCGCAAAATCCATTAATACTTTTTCAAAGGTGGTCTCTATCTTTGTTAAATTCCTTACCTTCAGTACATCCATTGTGCTCATCCCCTTCGGCAGAAAACTTTTCACCGAAAGAGCGTATATTACTGAGGAAGAGGTGAAGATGCTGATCAAAGAAGGAAGAAAACACGGTGTATTTGAACCCACGGAAGAAAGAATCCTTCAAAGCGTTTTTGAATTCACGGACATGTCCGTAAAAGAGGTGATGATTCCGGATACACAGATGGTGATGATTCAGATTGATAAATCGGTTCAAGAAATCGTTTCACTTATCGAAGAGGAACAGTTTTCTCGTTATCCTGTGTTCGGAAGAGAACCTAATGACATCAGGGGAACTCTTTATGCAAAAGAGTTCCTCACCACTCTTGCGAAAACAGGACAGGTCGATATCCGAAAGATCATCAAGCCTCCTTATTTTATTCCTGAGACGATGAAAATCAGCCTCCTCTTAAGGGAGATGCAAAAAAAGAGGATCCATATGGCCTTGGTGGTGGATGAATATGGCGGGATCTCGGGTTTGGTCAGCCTCGAGGATCTGATTGAAGAGATCGTTGGGGAGATTAGAGATGAATATGATATAGAAAGCCCTGTGATACAGCTCTCAGACGGAACGATGCTGATCGATGCATCGATCAATTTGAGGGACTTAAAAGAGGACTATCACGTTCCCCTTCCAGAATCACCGGAATATGAAACCCTTGGTGGATTCTTGATGACAACTTTGCAAAAGATTCCTCAGGCCGGCGATATGGTAGAAATCGAAGGGAAGCGGATAAAAATTGTGGAAATGGTCGGGAAGAGAATTTCAAAGGTAAAGTTAGAAAAACTGCCCGAACTCGCTCCAGAAGAAGCATAGCGCATGGAGCAGAGCGCATAGCGAATGCAACAGGGTCACATCTCTTCAGATGTCATGAATTTCTCCCATGTTTTTTCGTTTTCTCCCCGTGTTCGGGCACTTCCTGGTTCAAAGAATACACCTCTCAGATTTCTATGTCAAACATAAGTTTTCATTCGGGGAAACAAGCGTTCGGGACGTACTCAAATTATTTAAATATCTTTCGGAATCACTTTGGGGGCAGGTTTGGATCCTCTTTCCGATAGGGAATCGTGAATTGCTGTAGGTCACTCCCTATTTCCGTATTTCCGAAGCGTTTTTTCGCGGCATCAACGAACTTTCCCATATCCTCTTCTGTGTACCGGGGGCTGATGTGGACAAGCACTGCACGCCGCGCACCCGCTCTGGCAGCGACCCGTGCTGCATCGTTGGCCGTCATGTGTTCCTTCGCCTCTGCTTCCTCGTGGTGCTCGGGTAAGAACATCCCGTCGAGGAACGCCAAATCCACATCCTGACATAGTCGATAAAGAACTTTGTTGGGCCGCGTATCGACGGCGTAGCAAATCTTCCGTCCCGGCCTCGGGGGCCCGAGCACAAGGTTGGGAGATATGGTATCTCCTCGGTCAAGGGTAACGGTTTCCCCGCGCTGTAATTTTCCCCACAGCGGACCATAGGGTATCCCCAGGGTCTTGGCTGCCTCTGTCTTGAACTTTCCCGGACGGGGATGCTCTTCAAAACGATACCCAAGACATAGGGTTGTATGTTTTAAAGGCCCCCACAGGATACGGACCAGGTCGTCTTCATAAGCCGCCTCCGGAGATCCTTCATACCATTCAAGAAAGGAAAGGGGATAATTAAGAAAAAAAGCCAGGGATTCGTGAAGCTGCCGGATGAAGCGTTCGATCCCGGGCGGCCCGAGAATCGTGAGTGGACCCACTTCCGGCACCTGAGCCCGCATCATCAGAATTCCCGGCAACCCGAGGCAGTGATCTCCATGAAGATGACTGACAGCCACAACCCGGAGAGACTTGATCCCGATCTTCGTCTTTTTCAAATTGATCTGACACCCTTCGCCGGCATCGAAAAGATAAAGCTGCCCTTGAAGCCTTACCACTACGGAGGTAAGAAACCGTCCGGGCATCGGCATCATCCCCCCTGACCCAAGAAGCACACATTCCATTTTATGCCTATTTCATCATTGGCGAAGAGCGACCAGGATTGAACCTTTATTGAAAGTTGACCGGGCACTGATTCATATTTTTCATTGCTGAAAACGAGGAAAGCGATTGTTTTCCAACAAAATGATAAATAAGAATTGATTATACTGCCTATCTATAATTTCGCTGCATATTATTAAGCAGTGCATAACAATGTTTACATCCACCGCGGAGACGCAGAGAACGCAGAGTAGCATTTTTTTATTTGGCGGGCCGAAGGTTCCGGGGACCGGAGAGGTACCGTCAATTAACAAGCCTTATGGTCGCCCTGTTGTTTATCCTAAAGAAAGTTCTTTTTGGGTTTTGGTTAAATAGTCAATAATTTGCTGTTCTCGTTGCTGAATTTCCAATAAAACAGGTTCGGACATAGCTCTGTATTCTTCTTTAGAATGAATCTTTCGCGCCTCTAAAAGTATCTTTTGTAAATTCTCAACAGCTTTTTGTGCCATTAGAAGTTGTTCATCATTAAGAATCATGTTATTTTCACCTCCACAATTCCTCTCCGTTTAAAATCCTTTGTCATTTGATAAGTGTCCAACCAAAGACGAAGGGTTTCTTCTCCAATAGCAGACTTAGACCAGAAAATATCTATATGAAACCTTATACGGGCTGCAACATGATCGAATATGAATTTGCTATCTTCAGATATTCTTTCCAGTTGAAATGTCTCTTTCATTAATAGAAGCATATCAACATCATTGGGAGATTCTTTGGCACTTACAAAACTCCCCCAAACAAAAATACGATCGAGTTGACCAGTTGATTTAATCAAGGCTAAAAGCTCTCGCATTCTGTCGCCAAGCCACTTTCTTCTTGCAGAGCTTGAAGAAAAATGATTAATAAATTCCTCTTCTTCAACAAGATAAATGCCCTCGGGCAAGTTCCCGTCTATATTATAATCTGGAATCATTCTCCTCCTTCAAATTTGGGGCGACATGAGCAGATGACGTTGACCTCCGACCTTATACGAACTGGTTCGTTTATCCTCTCGAAAATGGGAGGATAGACGAAGTTCAGATATACCACCTAAGGATTACTACTTGGAGTATACACCTTTTTACAAAATCTGTGAATTATTTAGTTTAGAGAAAGAGTTAAAAAAGGGGGCTACCTCTTCAACCTACAAAGTTTGGAGATCAATCTGCGTTAAGAGCTGTTGATTTTAGATTCGAACACTGGATAACGACCAGAATGGGCTGGTTTGAAAAGGCTGCGGTTCGCACGGCCTTTTCAAAGTCGGGATCGATTCATTTGTTGCATGGTCACAGCTATTTCATTAGGAACGTTAGTTGATGATCACGACCCGCTTCAATTCCGGCAGGTAGTCTACCGTTCTTGAAAGGCATTCTGAATTTCTTTGGTTCCAGCCCCTCGGCAATGCCGTCAACCTTGCCCATCAATGCACTAGGCAAAGCGATCCGGCGCACACCGAGCCGCTTCTCTGCCATTGCCGTGTATTCCTCGGATATGTCACAGATGATCGAGAATCGCTCGTTGTTGTAGGCTGCCTCGCCGCTCGTGCCTGCGCCACTCATTAAGTCCAAAACCAGTTCGCCCCTAGCGGTGCCCATGAGGATGAGTCTCTCGATTACTGCAACCGGCTTCTGAGACGGATGCCCCGTTTGCTCATTTCGGCCGACGAACCCACAAAGCAAGGGCTCTTCAATCACGCTGGGTGGCCCAGGAATAAAGCGGAGTTTCCCATGCTTGAGCTTCTGGAGCTGGACTTCGTTTAGGAAATTCTCAACATGCATTTTGGCGTCGGGCTTTGACAGATGGAGACACGTCATTTGTGCCGATCTCCATCCACGTATCATGGAGGGTGAATTCTTATAGAACCATGTGAGCCAGCACCGTAGTTGTAGCGGAGGAGGAATTTTCTCTATGAAGTGGGCAACGATCTCAGGAAACCCCCATAAGAAGACATGTTCCGAAAGGGGTTGCATGGCATTCAGAACAGTCAGGATGTATTCGACGTAGTCGTCTCGTTTGCCACCGACGCCCTTGTTGTACCAGGGATCGAGTATCGTCGTCTGAGCGCTGATTCCCAGGAGATTCAAGACACGGGATGAAACGAGAACATCCATCGGGGGAAGGATCACTACCCCATTTTCGGAGAGCGAGGCCTGGATGTTCTCGCGAGTCTCCGAGAAAAGTTTTTTGGCACGATTACTGTTTCCGCTCATTTCTGCCTCGCTATGGTTCCGTCCCTTCTTATATTATACCCGAAATACGAGAGAAGGAAGTGGAAAATTCTCTTTTTTTCCGTCTCAGGGGCGAACTGCACGATTGCGTAGGTATTTAGCTTGCCGGTCGTCGTGTCCCAGTAGTTTTTCTTCGTTACCTGATGTCGACCACAAAGGGCTTGCCATTGTGCAGGGTCCTCGGGATCCGTATCTGGATGAAGGGAGTGCGGGTTCTTGTGGTCTGGCGTCAGCTTGACGCGGCCACCCCCAACCGGGTCGATTTCACCATTTTTCAGTCCGCAGACTATTCCAGCCTCCTTCCATTCGCATGAGTAGTTTGCTCTTTTCAGGACGGCAAGCCAAGCGGTGTCCGTCGGACGGACACGCTTGCCGGCATTGCTACGTTTTCGTGTGTGAGGCATCAAATACTCCTGAATCTTCAGGTCGCCCCGATTCCTCCAGGAAAGGATCGTGTATCCGTCGTCAGTGCGAAGTTCCGACAGCCGTTGATGCCAGTTCTCTGGTTGTTGGCCAGTTTTGGGGTCTGTGGCAGCCTTGATGATTTGCTCGCGGGTGACAACCTTCCCGATGTTGTCGAGGAAGAGCGCCTCAATTCGCTTTTTGACGCTTTTCTGGCGGTATTGTCCCTTCAGCTTCCCGTAGAGCTTGTGTGGAGTATCTTTTTTGCTCGCCATGCGGTCGTCCTTTCTTCATCTATTGCGTCTAACATTTATTTTTATATTGCGGTGTCGAAATAAACCTTCATTGAAATTTGACCAAGCACGGATTAATATTTCCCATTGCTGAAAACGAAGAAATATTTTCGTCTCCACCTTGTGGATTGTTGATTGGAATATACCCCTTTTCACAAAATCTGTAAATTATTTAGACAGGGAAAAAGAGTTAAAAAAGGGGGCTACCTCTTCTGCCTACAAAGTTTGGAGATCAATCTACCTTAAGGGCTGTTGATTTTAGATTGGAAGAGAGGGGACAGCAATGTCTGACCAGTCTTCCGCAGACTTAAGAAGCCCTGACGGTAGAGGTTGTTTTCCCTACCCCGCACTTCTGGTCCGCTATGGCCATTATTTCCATCGCTAATTTGACCTCATATCCGAATCCAATAGAATCTTTTTCTATTATAAAATCTGAATTAGACCCGCCTCTTGAAAGGCCCGTTATGGATAGACCGAGGTTCTGTGCTAATATCCAACGGTTTTCCCGCTAACCCACAATAACCATGTTCTCCAACCCATCTCGATCCCACGATTTTTTGCCATGCCATACAACCTGGGCCTTCGCATATCCATTCTGGATTTATTTGCCCTGACTCCTTACTTACAGGTTTCGAAAATTTAAATGGGCAATACATTTTATTAGCTTCACCTTTTTTGACTAACATAGGTTCTCCTCCTTTCTTTTAACCTTTCCATTACCGTCTTTGGGCCAAGGAATAAATCTGATTGAGAGGACGTAGGTTCTAAAACATTTTAAAGTATTTCTCAATATTTACCGTTTCTTTAAAAATGACCAACTGATGGCAAGTTGTTTCAGAATCTATGTCCCCTTCTCATCCCTATTTTCTTGGAAGTACCGTCGAACTTTCGCTGCAATTTGACGATCAGTCATCCTGTCAATTGTTTCAATACCGACGATGCGTCTACCCAGTTGGTTTCTCTCGAGACGTTTCTTCAGCTCGCCCTTGGCCTCACCAGGACCAAATATCAGAATAGATTCTGCATCACGAATACACCCAATGACCGCATTGTAGTAAATATTGAGAAGTCCCGTAGACCTTCTCTCGCGGCTATCATCTGCCGGTACTAGCTGGGATTCATAGGGCGTCGTATGACGTATGCCACCCGAACGTCCGGGCTGTTTTTCAACCTTTGATATGATCAGTCTTATTTCTTCCCCTTCGTCCGTAACGGCCACGATAAGAGCCTTCCTATGGTCAATCCACAAACCCACTTTTGTTCTCATCGATTTCTCCTTTATCTATTAGCTCCACCTAGACTCAAGTGATCAAGGCAGGTCTTGATAAGATGATCCCGGTTCATGCACCAGCTTACTAAACGGGCAATTTCCAGAAGATCCTGGTAACGCTTGACCAAGTCCTCTTCTTTAATTTTTGGCTTTTTAGGGCTCATCACAGTCTTTCTCTGTCTTTCCATGTCCAAAACCCTACTTCACAATTTTCAAGCTTTTTGATGTGCCGAAAGGGTTCTCAACAGAAGAACTACAATTGGAATCATTTTGCCATTCTCCATCCACAAAGAATCGATACTCATATTGACCTGGATTTAGAGTGAGTGAGATTCTCCAGATCCCCTTATCGTCCATTTTCAGGGGATGCGAAGACGGATTCCATTGATTAAAATCTCCAGCTATGGATACACTTTGTGCCTGAGGTACTGATAAGCTGAACTCCGGTTTCTTTGGTTCTTGTGAATTTGATGGCATTGGACAAGAGATTAACAAAAACCTGCCGAATCATTGACTGATCGCCACGAACAGGGGGAAGTGTTTTGATGTTCAGTTGCAGCGTCCGCTCAGTGTCGAAATATGGGGTCAGTCCTTGACATTTACCAATCTGTCAACTCAAGTCCGTCTTCCCACATAAAAGAAAAGTGTCAATTTTCAACTACGTTCCATCCCAAGCTTTCATCAATTTTACATTGTCATTTTAAGGGCTTGGTTTGGTCCGACCCACCACTCCGACCAGTCTAAATGGGTTCTTTCCTTAGACTTATGAGTACCACCTTTTCGCCAAGCAACCAGGTAATGGTTTAGTAAGTGAGAACGAAAATGGCTGTCAAAAAACTTCATCAGATAGGTCAACCACTGGCAACTGACGCAAGGGCAGGCAGCCGCTTGATTTTTCTGATTCGCTTAGCGGCGGGTGAATGGATCAGGTGATAAAGACCCCATGCCAGTTGCAGATTGAGCCAGAATTGTGCTTCCATACCAAAGAGTTGCTCAAGGCGAAGTGCCGTATCCGGAGTAATCCCCCGCTTGCCATGGATCAGCTCATTAATGCGCGGGTATGACACGCCAATTTTTGCGGCCAGCTCTGTTTGTGACATGCAGATCGGCTTCAGAAACTCTTCTAAGAACATTTCCCCTGGATGGGTTGGGGGACCGCTTGTGGGAATGCGAACCATTTTTTATCTCTCCTTTCTATGGAAGGCCTTAACCTCAGGAAAACCCTAAGGGATACACTTAGTGAAAATCCGTAATTTCTACCCTTTCCGGACCTTCGGAAGTCCAAATAAAACATACTCGGAATTGATCATTAATCCGAATGCTATATTGCCCCTGTCGATCACTTTTTAGAGCTTCCAATTTATTCCCCGGCGGAATTCGCAATGACTCGAAGGAAATCACGGCGTTCAATTGATCGAGCTTTCTACGAGCTACGGGCCAAATTCGTTCCGGACAGGTGAGGCGAGCCTCATATAACGAATAATTTTATACATGTCAACATTATACTCATTGGACACCCCCCTTGTCCATGGAATGACTGGCCAGGTACGGGGTTATTAAGTTTAACAAAATTTATAATTTTATGGACGTCCCCCCCTATTTTTCATGAACTGCCGCCGGGATAACCCTTCGATGGTCATGCGCTACTTTCATGAAAAATCCGTACGATATGCCGCAGTTTAAAACTTATAGCCCGATGTTACTTTAATTCTGGCCAACGTAATAATAGACCTGCCGTTCCATCATCGTGACCCCTTTGACCGGTTAATCATCGCCCAGGCAATGACGGAAGGGATACCGATAAAATCTCCTGATGCCGCTTTCTCGCAGTATCCAATAAAACTCATTTGGTAATAACCCAAAACTCAGCAAATTCATGGTCAAAGCAGAAAGAAATCGGGTTCATCTAGGAAATAGAGGGATACTTCCCCTCGTATTATGGTCAATTTCTTATCTCATCAAAAAAGGGTGCTCTTTTTTCTTCAACACATTTTACGGCATAGAGGTAAAGAGCAGCGCTCCATGTTTGCCAATCCTGCCCCATGACTTTGCCGTTTTGGGCTTTTAGCCACTCATTAAAACCGAAACCAACATTACTACTTTTGGCTTTTTTTATAATCTTTGTAAGTGCAATGAGCTTTTCTTCTGCAATACTAAACGCCTTAGCAGCAACTAAGGCTGCCACATAAAACCCGCATATAAAAGGCCAAATACCTCCATTATGGTATTCTCCCGGCTTGTTATATGTTTTATATCGCACAAGCCAGTCGGGATCTTCAGGTTTAATATAGGGGAAAAAATTAGGGGGTAGATCAACAGCAAGTTCACCCCTTTTTATCATGCTCGCACACTCCTCTTCAATCCATGAAACCATTTCCTCAGCCCGCGAGTGTGATGCAATTCCGGAAAGAATGGCAAGGCTGTTACCGAGCAGGTCGAACCGTTCACTACTATAAATTTTATATGACCAGAAAGCATAGTAAGGTTTATGTTTTACCACAAGACCTTCGTGGACATGACGGTGCTGTACTCCACCTATGATAGTAAACCGCCCCATTTCTTTGCGCATCATATCTGCTCTTTCGTGCTGATTCAGGAGTCGGAGATAACTATATACAATGGAATTTACAAACAGACCATATCCGGTCCCCCATTGTTCATCGCGCCAATCACTTGTTGGCTGCTGGGCAACCAGGTAACGGTCCGATGGACTTTGATACTCCATCCATGTTAGGGCTTTACGGACAGCATCCTGAAGAAAATCATGCTCACCCGTTATTTTTCTGAAAATGCCAACACCCAGCAAAAACAAAGGAGTTGTATCACTTGCTCCACGGTCCTCTTTGTCGTGCACCAGCGAAGGGATATGACCATGTTCTGTCTGATTTTTTGCCAGTGTTTCCAATACTCTCCGAATGCTCTCTAGTAGTTTCTGAGAATCAGAAACAGCAATTCCCAGAATAGAAAACATCAAATCCCTTGTATATGGCTCCGGATATCCCCAGCCAGCCGTGCGTGGAAGTCCATGGTATGGTCCGTGGGTATTATGAAGCAGCACTTCAAGGGCGGCCTTCTTTGCTTCTTCTATCTCTTGCCAGTTTGCGGTTTGCATGGTGTTAATTTGAAAATTACCTTATTCCCAATTTATCGTTCATTATCTGTACAAACCGTTTTGCGACTATCCTATAGTCAAAATACTCTACTACGCGTTCTCTGGCTGCTTTGCCCATTTTTTCGCGCAATGGTTTATCAGTCATAAGATCCATCAAATAATTGGCAATATCATGGACATTGGCGCGGTAATCCACCATCCGTGGCTCTTTAAATACCACTCTATGTTTATCTTCAAAGCCCGATTCGTTACCGACAGTCACTTCGTTCAAAACTATTTTCTGTGCTACATTTGCCAGGAATGCCGTTTCGCCATGGATTAGCGTATCCAGCATTCCCATAGCCTTAATACCTATAACCGGTTTTCCACAGGCTCCCGCTTCCACTTGCGGCATTCCAAAGCCTTCAAGCCGGGAAGGGGCTGCATATATATCGCATGCCCCAATCAGGTAAGGCATGAAATTTCGTGAAATGGTGTTGGTTGCATAAGTGACATTTTTTTCAATGCCTAAGTGTGTCGCCATTTCCAGATCGGCCAGGTTTTGAAGCTTGGTTCGCGGCTGAGGCCATACTTTGCAGACATATTTCCAATCGGGCGCTTTAGTATCAATGATAGCAAGCGCCTGCATTACTGCCTGTGCACCTTTTGATGCGGCGTCGCCGCCAACGGTGAGAATCATTATCTGATCGGGTGAAATTCCCAGCGCTTCGCGCACCGCCAAAATTTTCGGATCGTCCTTAGTGTAAGGGATAAAAGCATCCGTATCGCAACCGACAGGTAACACTTCAATTTTGTCGCCATTTATCCCATCACGGACATATATTTCCTTTACCCAATTAGATGTTACTAATATAAGTGGAAGTGCATTCAGCACCTCATGGTAATTGGCAATATAACCGTCGGCAACTAACCAGGGGACAGGCAGAACTCCATACCGTTGCGGATGGAGTACCAGATGCGGT
>Ga0210016_1001307_pt1 | contig 23137 bp, 23 predicted proteins | sample CryGeyCG2014_300_FD_185454 | JGI IMG/M metagenome (GOLD analysis project Ga0210016, IMG submission 185454) | Groundwater microbial communities from aquifer - Crystal Geyser CG02_land_8/20/14_3.00 (SPAdes) (version 2) | ecosystem: Environmental > Aquatic > Deep subsurface > Groundwater | place...
CATAGTTGCGAACTTCCGCAGGAGCGAAGAGGCTGTTCGTGTCCTGGAAGAATATTCAAAAATGATTTCTGCTTCTGCAGGGAGACAGTTTAAGGATATCCGCTACCGCCTCTACACCTTAGAAAAGAAAATGGGGTCAGACCTTGAAACTTGAAAGTTTGTTGATAAGGAACAAAAGAATCAGAACCGTCCCCATTTATTCTATAACCTGGTTGCCTCATAATGGCATAGGTTATGAGAAGATGGTGGAGAGTGCCTGTGAAGGCGGTGCTGATATAGTTCAATTTCGTGCTAAAGAATTGACACCGGCAGAAAAACTAAAGATTGCCCCAAAACTCAGGGCTATAACTAAAAGATACAATGTCCCTTTGATAATCAATGATGACCCTGACATAGCACTTGAGGTCAATGCTGATGGTGTCCATATCGGTCAGGATGATTTGTCATTAAAAGAAGCCCGTAAGATTGTCGGGCAGAAAAATATAAATTTTGTAATCGGCAAATCTACTCACAGTGTTGAACAGGCAGTAGAAGCCGAGCGAGAAGGTGCTGACTATATAAGTTTTGGACCTATATTTTCTACTGCTACTAAACCTGAATACAAACCTGTCGGTCTGGAACTGTTGCGTGAGGTAAAGAAAAGAGTAAAGATACCCATAGTTGCTATTGGCGGGATAAACGAGACAAACATTGATAAAGTGCTGGAGAGCAGACCGGATGCAGTTGCAGTAATCAGCGCTGTGTGCGGGAAAAAAGATATTAAAGAAGCAGTTAAGAGGTTGAAAGGGAGATTCTTTGTCCCAACAAGTTGGGGAATCCCAGTAGCGTCCGAATTCGGACGATTTTCTTGAAGGAAAAACTTCAATGACACAGGTAGAATTTGCAAGACAGAATAAGATTACAGATGAAATGAAGACTGTAGCCAGGGATGAGGGTGTCCCTGTTGATTTTATCCAGAGGGGATTAATTGACGGTACTATCGTTATACCAAAGAATAATACCCGCACCCGAACTTCAGGAGAAAATTTCAAAGTTGTTGGTATAGGCAAGGGCTTGAGGACAAAAGTTAATGCAAACATAGGGACTTCGCCCGATTCTATCAGTATTGAAAAAGAATTGAGAAAATTAGATATAGCAATAAAAGCCGGGTCTGATACGGTTATGGATTTGTCCACAGGAGGACAACTATTTAAGATACTAAAAACAATTATATCTAATTCAACGATACCTGTCGGGACAGTCCCTATTTACCAGGCAGTATGTGAAACGGTTACAAAAGGTAAATCAATAGAGGATATGGAACCGGAAGTTTTGTTTTCCGTTATAGAACAGCAGTGTGCTGAAGGCGTTGATTTTATCACAGTCCACTGCGGTGTGACTGAGAAGAACGTTAAAATTTTAAAATCTTCAAACCGTATATGCGGAATTGTAAGCAGGGGAGGAGCATTTCTTAGCAAATGGATTTTATCGCGGGATGAGGAAAACCCGTTGTATAAAGATTTTGATAGACTGCTTGATATTGCATATAAATATGATGTTGCCCTGAGTTTAGGTGATGGGTTGAGACCGGGTGCCATTGCTGATGCAAATGATATGGCACAGATTGGCGAGCTGTCGGTACTTGGTGAACTGGTGAACAGGTCCCGTCAGAGACAGGTCCAGGTTATGGTTGAAGGTCCCGGGCACATGCAGATTGACAAAATAAGTGACCATGTTATGTTACAGAAGAAACTTACTTCCGGTGCACCATTTTATTTACTGGGCCCGCTTGTTACTGATATTGCACCGGGATTTGACCATATAACTTCTGCTATCGGCGGGGCTATTGCCGCTGCGAGCGGAGCGGACTTTTTATGTTATGTAACACCCGCAGAACACCTGCACTTACCTGACGAAGAGGATGTTCATCAGGGCGTGATAGCTTCAAGAATAGCAGGACATTCAGGGGATATTGTTAAAGGTGTCCGGGGTGCAAAAGAATGGGACAGGGAATTTTCAATTGCGAGGGGTAGTTTAGACTGGGAGAAGCAGAAGATGCTTGCGATTGATGGAGAGAAGTTTAAAAAAGAAAGAGAAAAAAACAGACCTTCCGATGAACAGGTATGCACTATGTGCGGACAGTATTGTGCAATGCGTCAGGAAGTTAAGGGGTCAGGTCTCAACATTCAACAAAAACAAAAACGGACAACAACAAGCATACTATAATGAAGAAAATAAAAGTAAAAATACCGGCGACAACAGGCAATTTAGGGTCAGGATTTGATGTCGTAGGTGCGGCACTGAAATTATATAATACAATAGAAGTTCAACCGGATAATAAAAAATTGGTCATTGACATAAAAGGCGAGGGGGAAAACAACCTGCCCCGTGATAGAAGAAATATTGTCTATCAGGCGATGGAGAAAGTTTTTCGCAAAACCGGCTGTCCACCTGCTACAGGTTACAGGATAAGACTGATAAATAACATACCGGTAGCAAGGGGATTGGGTTCAAGTGCATCTGCAATAATAGGCGGACTGGTCTGTGCTAATAAACTCTGCGGTGACAAATTGTCAAAAGATGAAATAATAAAAATTGCTACTGAACTTGAAGGTCATCCCGACAATGTGATTCCTGCATTGTTAGGCGGTTTGTGTATCAGTTACAAACAGAAAGATACAGGAAAAATAAGATATGTCAGACTGGATTTACCTACCGGACTGGTTGCTGTTTTGTGTATCCCGGAGTTTGAGTTATCCACGGAAAAAGCAAGAAAGATATTACCAAAGAAAATATCAATGAGTGATGCTGTATTTAATTGTTCGCGGGTTGCTTTATTGATAAATGCCCTGACTAAAAAGAAGTATGAATTGTTGTCAGTCGCTATGGAGGATAAGTTGCATCAGCCATACCGGGCAAAGTTAATCGGGGGTATGGACGATGTTTTTAGAACTGCTGTTGAAAGCGGGGCGTTCGGCGCAGCACTTTCAGGAGCAGGACCAGCTATTTTAGCTTTCGTATCACCGGGAAAAGCTAAAAGAGTCGGTCAGGAGATGGTGAGAGTATGGAGAAAGAATAGAGTGTCAAGTAAATACGCCATATTAGGTTTTGATAATGTTGGGGCACAGATAAGTAAGAATTAAAATCCCCCCGCACCCCCTTTGACCGAAGTAGGTTCCGTAGGAATAAAGGGGGAAAATAAGGGGGATTAAATAAGGATTTTAGAGTGAGACTTGTTGTAATGAAGTTTGGCGGTTCATCGGTTGCTGATATAACAAAAATAAAAAATGTTGCAAACAGGGTTATAAACAAAAAGAAAAAATACCATAGAGTTGTTGTGGTAGTATCTGCTTCAGGAGATACCACCGATGAATTAATTGAGCAGGCACATGAAATTACAGATATGCCTGATAGCAGAGAACTTGATATGTTACTTGCAACAGGTGAACAGATTTCCGCTGCATTATTAGCCATAGCAATAAAGTCCAGGGGATATAATGCTATTTCTCTGACAGGACCGCAGGCAGGCATATATGCTGATGGTTCCTACACAAAAGCCCGTATAACGGGTATTAAACCACAGAAAATCGTTGAGGAACTTAAAAAGAATAAAATAGTTATTGTAGCGGGATTCCAGGGAATTAATCCATACAATGATATAACGACACTCGGACGGGGAGGGTCAGACCTGACAGCGGTTGCATTAGCAGCGGTGCTAAAAGCGGATATATGCGAGATTTATACTGATGTGGACGGTATTTATAATGCAGACCCGAGAGTATGTCCTTGCGCGGGGAAAATTTTAAAAATATCCTACGATGAAATCCTGGAGATGGCAGGTGCAGGCGCACAGGTTATGCAGGCGAGGTCAATTGAAGTGGCGAAAAAGTTTAACGTTAAGATAGAGGTTAAATCAAGTTTTTTAAATAAACCAGGAACAATTATTTCTTAAAATGGGGTCAGGTCTTGACATTTGACAAAAATTCGTCCGAATTCGGACGCTACAAACAATGGAAAACTCGTCCAGTTAAAACTGGACGCTACATTTTGGAGGAGAGAGATGGAAGAACCGGTTGTTACGAGTGTTACGTATGATAAAAACCAGGCGAAACTTTCTATTGTAAATGTACCTGATAGACCCGGTGTCGCTGCAAAAGTTTTTACTGCACTGGCAAAACAGAACATCAATGTTGACATGATAATCCAGTCATCAGCAACAGAAAAACGTAACGATATATCGTTTACAGTTACAAAAACTGAACTTAAGAAAGCACTGACTATATTAAAAAAAATAGGTAAAGAACTTAATGCAGGTGGTGTTATATATGACGATAAAATTGCCAAGGTTTCTATAATAGGTGTCGGCATGAAGAGTCATCCGGGGGTTGCGTCAAAAATGTTCACTGTCCTGGCAAAAAAGAACGTTAATATTGAAATGATTTCAACTTCAGAAATAAAAATCTCCTGTGTAATAAAAGAAAATTACGTTAAAAAAGCAGTTCGGACGCTGCATAAGTCATTCGGGTTAGGTCAGGGGTAAAAAGCATGGTTCAACAAGTTCACCGGGTAAAACTTTTAGATACTACGTTACGCGACGGTACACAGATGTCGGGGATATCTTTTTCCGTTGAGGATAAAATAAAAATTGCAAAGGCGATTGATGAATTAGGCGTCCACTATATAGAAGGCGGATGGCCGGGTTCTAACATAAAAGATAACCAGTTTTTTAAGGAAATCAGAAAGATTAAACTTAAAAATTCTGAAATCGTTGCTTTTGGCTCAACGAGGCATAAAAACAATAAACCGCAGGAAGACCGGAATTTGTTAGCAATAGTAAATACAAAAGTTAAAACATCCTGCATTTTTGGTAAATCGTGGGATTTGCACGTGATTCATGCTTTAGGTTGTTCATTAGACGAGAACCTGAAGATGATAGATGAGAGTATACGGTTCCTTCGGGAGAAGGGATTGAAGGTAATATACGATGCAGAGCATTTTTTTGACGGGTTTAAGGCAAAAAAGGAATATGCATTGAAAACAATTGAAACAGCAAAAAAAGCCGGAGCATTTAATATTACCCTGTGCGATACCAACGGCGGCACTTTGCCTGACGAGTTAAGGGAAATTATTCATCAGGCGAAAAACGCTATTGGTTTTGATGCCCCGGACGTTTCTTTAGGTATCCACACACACAATGATTCTGACTGTGCTGTTGCAAACAGTATAATTGCCGTGGATGAAGGTTGTACGCTTATCCATGGAACTATTAATGGTTATGGTGAAAGGTGCGGGAACGCCAATCTGTGTTCGGTTATTCCGGATTTGCAATTGAAATCAGGGATAAATTGTATTTCCCAGAGCAAGATGTCATATCTGACAGAACTTTCAAGATATGTTTCAGAAATAGCAAATATCGCACCGTCTAACCACCAGCCTTATGTAGGCTATTCAGCTTTTGCACACAAGGGCGGTGTCCATGTATCCGCTATGGCACGGAATGCGCACACTTATGAGCATGTTGACCCGAAGGTTGTCGGCAATGAGAGAAGGGTGCTGATTTCAGAACTTTCGGGCAGGAGCAACGTAGAACTCAAGGTTAAAGAATTAAGACTTGATTTTGTAAAAGATAAAGATTCCATGTCTAAGATTATTAATTTAATCAAGAAACTTGAACACAAGGGTTATCAATTTGAAGATGCAAATGCATCTTTTCTACTCGTGGTAAGGAAAGTCCTGGGTAAATATAAACCGTTTTTTGAACTGAAGGGGTTTCGTGTCATTGTTGAAAGTGACCCTAAAACTAATGTAATGCACTCTGAAGCAACTATTAAACTTGAAGTTAACGGTAAGGAGGAACATACGGCAAGTGTAGGAGAGGGTCCTGTAAATGCCCTGGACAATGCATTGAGAAAAGCTCTTGAAAAATTTTATCCGCAACTTGCCGAGATGTCCCTGGGCGATTTCAAGGTGAGGGTTATAAATGCTGAAGGAGGGACAGCAGCAAAAGTCCGCGTGCTTATTGAATCACGGGATAAAGAAGATTCGTGGGGGACAATAGGTGTTTCTGAAAATATTATTGAGGCAAGTTGGGAAGCATTGGTTGATGCAGTTGAATTTAAATTATTGAAATAATTGGTGACGGTCTTTACTTATTTACATTTGGGTAAACTCTAATGTCCCGCTTGTCGACGGGCAGGCAAGACCTGACCCCACATAGGAGGAGAAGTGGAAAAAACCATTAAGAAATTGCGGAGTAACGAGATTAAGCAGGGTGTCCCAAGGACACCGAATCGTGCACTGTTATATGCAACAGGGTTATCTCAGAATGATTTGGAAAAACCATTTATAGGCGTTATATCCTCATTTGCAGATATTGTTCCCGGACATACAAATATGCGTGACCTGGAACGGTGGATTGAACGGGGTGTATGTGCCGGGGGCGGTGTACCGTTTATTTTCGGTGTGCCGGCAATCTGTGACGGTATAGCAATGGGACATTCAGGAATGTACTATTCATTACCGTCGAGAGAATTGATTGCAGATTGTATTGAAAGTGTTGCAAAAGCACATTGTCTTGACGGACTCCTGCTTTTAACAAACTGTGACAAAATAACACCGGGTATGTTAATGGCAGCAGCACGGGTTAATATCCCGTCAATAGTGGTGACCGCCGGACCCATGTTTACAGGATTTTATAAGGGTAAAAGACGTTCCCTCGTCCGAGATACATTTGAAGCAGTCGGTCTTTACCAGGAGAAAAAACTCAAGTTAGAAGACTTACAGAAATTAGAGATGTGCGCCTGTCCCGGAGCAGGCTCCTGTCAGGGGTTATATACTGCGAATTCAATGGCCTGTCTGACCGAAGCCTTAGGTATGTCCTTACCGGGATGTGCGACTGCCATGGCAGGCTCCGCAGAGAAGAAACGAATAGCCTGTGAATCGGGAAGGAGAATAATAGACCTTGTCCGAGAAAATATTACTCCGAGGAGAATTATGACCAATAGTGCCTTTCATAATGCCATTGTTGTTGATATGGCATTGGGGGGTTCAACCAACACTGTCCTGCATCTAACAGCAATTGCATATGAATCAGGCGTGGAGTTACCGCTTGAATTGTTTGATAGAATATCAAAAGAAACACCACATATTGTTTCATTAGAACCAGCAGGAGATAACTATATGGAGGACCTTGACCGTGCAGGCGGTGTCCCCGCTGTTCTGTCAGTGTTGAGAAATAGATTAAAATCAAGTTTAACTGTTATGAGGAAGAACATCTTAGATATGGCGAAATCGGGTGAAGTGACAGACAAAAATATTATAAGAATGAGTGAACCTTACAGCAAAGAGGGCGGGATAGCAATACTTTTCGGTAATCTGTGTCCGGACGGTGCTGTTGTAAAACAATCAGCAGTCAGCCAAAGTATGATGAAATTTTCAGGTAAAGCACATGTGTTTGAGTCCGAAGAAGATGCTATGAAAGATATTTTGGGCAAAAAAATTAAGAAAGGCGAAGTTATTGTAATAAGATACGAAGGACCCGGTGGCGGACCGGGTATGAGAGAAATGCTCGGACCTACAAGCGCTCTACAGGGTATGGGGTTAGCTAATTCGGTTGCACTTATTACTGACGGAAGGTTTTCCGGCGGGACACGGGGTCCTTGTATCGGTCATGTCAGCCCGGAAGCAGCTGAGGGTGGACCGATTGCAATAATACGCAGCGGTGACGTTATTACCATAGATATCCCCAGGAGACAACTCATTGTCCGGCTCACAGACATAGAAATAAAAACGAGATTAGCAAAATGGTATGCACCACCACTGAAATTTAAGGTTGGTTACTTAGCACGCTATGCTCAGCAGGTTACATCAGCCAGTAGAGGCGCAGTGCTCGTGGGTGCGAACAAGTGACAATCCCCCTCAGTCCCCCTTTTATAAAGGGGGAGATTAGGGGGATTAGGAGAGGAGATTTAATGCAAAAAACAGGTGCAGAAATATTTGTTGAATGTTTGATTCGTGAAAATGTAAAGACACTTTTTGGTATACCGGGCGGAGTTCTTCTACCTATATTTGACAAACTTTACGATTCACCGATAAATTTTATTTTAACACGGCATGAACAGGGAGCCTGTCACATGGCAGACGGTTATGCGCGGTCAACAGGTAAAGTCGGCGTGTGTATTGCTACATCAGGGCCGGGAGCAACTAACCTGACCACCGGGCTTGCAACGGCACATATGGATTCTATACCACTCGTTGCATTTACCGGTCAGGTTGCGACAAGTCTGATTGGCAACGATGCTTTTCAGGAAGCGGATACAACCGGTATCACAAGACCCGTAACGAAACACAATTATCTTGTAAAAGACGTTAAGGAACTTGCTGAAACTATAAGGAAAGCATTTTATATCGCACATACCGGCAGACCCGGACCCGTGTTAATAGACATTCCCGTTGATATCCAGAGAGCGGTCACGGAATTTGTCTGGCCGGAGAAGATTGAAATGAGGTCGTATAAGCCTAAAACCTCCGGACATCCTGTCCAGATAGAAAAACTTGCCGAAGCAATTGCCAGGTCTGAACGGCCTGTGCTGTATGTGGGCGGTGGTGCAGTAATTTCAGGTGGATGGACGGAACTTTTGAAACTTGCAGAAACTGCGGATATTCCGGTAACTGTTACGTTAATGGCTATAGGTATTTTTCCGCCTGATAGTGAACTTTATTTAGGTATGCTGGGTATGCATGGTATGTACTGGGCGAATATGGCTATGCAGAATGCCGATTTAATTATATCTGTCGGGTCAAGGTTTGATGACAGATGTACGGGTAACCTTTCTCTGTTTGCACCTAAAGCCAAGACCATTGCACACATTGATATTGACCCGACGAGCATATCAAAGAACGTCCCCGTGCAGATACCTGTTGTCGGCGATGCAAAAACCGTATTGAGTGAACTCAATAAAATCGTAAAAAAGAAAAAACATACGGAATGGGTTAAACAAATCAATAAATGGAAAAAAGAAAAACCATTGACATATTCAAACGACAATAAACTCAGGCCGCAATACGTTATAGAACAAATAAATGAACTAACAAAAGGCGAGGCAATTGTGGCTACGGAAGTCGGACAGAACCAGATGTGGTCCGCACAATATTATAGAGCAAAACATCCCCGTCATTTTATATCCAGCGGCGGATTGGGCACGATGGGATATGGATTTCCGGCAGCCATCGGCGCAAAAGTCGCTAACCCGGACAAGACTGTTTTTGATATTGCCGGCGACGGATCATTCCAGATGAACATACAGGAACTTGCGACTGCAGTCATTAATAAGACAAATGTCATTGTTGCAATATTGAATAATTCATGTTTAGGTATGGTGAGACAGTGGCAGGAGATGTTTTATGACAGGAGATATTCGGCAGTACAACTCCACAGCAGGCCCGACGATTCGGGCTCAAAACATTCTAAAGAAATTTCTTCGCCTGATTTCGTCAAAGTTGCAGAAGCATACGGTGCGGAAGGCATACGCGTGGCCAGGAAGGAAGACGTTGTTCCTGCACTTAAAAAAGCGTTAAGTATAAAAGATAAACCCGTGGTGATAGATTTTATTGTTGAAAGAGAAGAGAATGTTTTTCCGATGGTGCCTGCAGGCAAGGCACTTGACGATATTGTCACAAGCAGTTTAGTATAAAAAACACTGGGGTCACATTTCTTCCGGGAGCGTTCAGACGGTTCTTAATTGGTATTTCTGAAGTGTGACAATGTACCAAAAATTGAAAAAGAGGTAAAAGATGACTAAAAAAATAAAAGTAAGTTATGTCCGCGAGACACAACCGAAATATGCAGCGAAAAGTTTTGCGAATTATACAATCGTTATTGTAAAAAGCGAGAATTGGTATGCAGGTTATGTAAAAGAGTTGCCGGGAGCACATTCACAGGGCAGGACCATTGATGAAGTGAAAGAGAATTTGAAAGAAGCGATAATAATGATACTTGAATCCAATTATAGACATTTTGTCAAAGGTCAGAACAAAGTTTTAGAAGAAAGAATCACTGTGAATGCATGAAAAGGGCTGAATTGATAAGACATCTTTTGGAAAGCGGCTGTGTTTTTGAAAAAGAGGGTAAAAAACACACAATATTTTATAATCCTGAAAGCTGGAAATCAGCAGCGATACCAAGACATAAAGAGATAAACACGTTCACCGCAAGAGGGATTTGTAAAGATCTTGAAATAGAAGTGATTAGAAAACGATAAAATTTTTTATAAAATTTGTTGTAGTAACAAAAGAAAAATTTAGATTTATACCACTATGGGTGATGTGAGATGGAAGAAAAAACGCTTCCGGAGAGAATTGATTTTCAAAATTCAGGAGGTTTGTGTATGATGAGGCATATAATATCGGCGCTGGTAGAGAATAAATCGGGAGTCCTGGCGAGGATGGTTACACTTTTTGCAGCCAGGGGTTTTAATATTGATTCACTGACAGTGGGTGAAACAGATGACCCATCGGTGAGCCGGATGACCATAGTCGTCCGCGGTGATGAAAAGATATTAGAACAGATTGAAAAGCAGTTGAATAAACTCATTGACGTGATAAAGGTGTATGAATACAGCGGGGCAGAGCATATTGAACGCGACCTTGTTTTGATGAGAGTTAAAGCGGACAAATCCAACAGGTCGGAAATATTACAGATTGTTGATATTTTACATGGGACTATTGTTGACGTATCACGGGAATCTGTGATTATTGAGGTTACGGGTGACGAGAGAAAAATACAGGCGTTTATTAATATGCTTAAACCCTTTGGCATAAAAGAGATGGTGAGGACGGGTGTTATTGCAATAGCAAGGGGAAAATGACCCCACCTAGTTCTGCTTTATAAGACAAAGCATAACTAACAGGGGGGTTAGTTAGAACGACGCTAACTAAGGAGGAAGAGGATGGTCGTATTAAATTTTGGTGGGACAAAAGAAGATGTCGTTACAAGAGATGAGTTTCCGTTGGCGAAGGCAAAAGAAGTTTTAAAGAATGAAATAATTGTCGTTGTAGGATACGGTGTCCAGGGTCCTGCACAGGCACTCAATATGAAGGATAACGGAATAAACGTTATCATAGGACAGAGGCCTGATGAAAAATTCTACTGGGATAAAGCAGTCCGAGACGGGTGGCAACCCACAAAAACTCTTTTCCCTATAGAAGAAGCGGTTGAGAAGGGGACTATTATTCAGTATCTTATCTCCGATGCGGGACAGATGGCTCAGTGGCCTAACATTCTGCCACACCTGAAGAAAGGCGACGCTTTATATTTTTCACATGGTTTTTCAATTGTCTATAAAGACCAGACAAAAGTTATTCCGCCGGAATTTGTTGATGTGATTTTAGTGGCGCCGAAAGGTTCGGGCACATCCGTCAGAAAAAATTTTCTTTCAGGCAGCGGGATAAACAGCAGTTATGCCATATTCCAGGATTATACAGGAAGAGCAAAAGAGAGGACCCTTGCCTTGGGAATAGCAGTGGGTTCAGGGTATCTGTTCCCGACGACTTTTGAAAAAGAAGTGCATAGTGACTTAACCGGCGAAAGAGGTGTCCTGATGGGTGCCCTGGCAGGAATTTTTGAAGCACAGTACAACGTTCTCAGGAAAAACGGTCACAGCCCCAGTGAAGCTTTTAATGAAACTGTTGAGGAGCTGACACAGAGTCTGATGCCGCTTGTTGCAGAAAAAGGTATGGACTGGATGTATGCTAATTGCAGTACGACTGCACAGAGGGGGGCCTTGGACTGGAGACATGAGTTCAGAAAAGCTGTTGAGCCGGTGTTTGAAAAACTTTATAAAAGCGTTGTCTCTGGGAAGGAAACAGAAATAGTTTTGAAGGCAAACAGTGCTCCCGACTACAGGGAAAAACTGGAAAAAGAATTATCCGAAATGAGAAATTCCGAGATGTGGCAGGCAGGGGCGGAGGTAAGGTCGTTGAGACCCGAAAACCGGAAGAAGGTGTAATATGCAGAATAAAATTGTAATTTTTGATACTACTTTGCGTGACGGAGAGCAATCGCCCGGTGCCAGTTTAACTCCTGAAGAAAAGGTTAAGATAGCAAAACAACTTGCTGTCCTGGGTGTGGATATTATTGAAGCGGGATTTCCCGTATCAAGCCCTGGAGATTTTTCTGCCGTGAAACTTGTTGCACAGAACGTTAAGGGACCTGTTATATGCGGACTGGCAAGGTGTACCAGGAAAGATATTGAAACCTGTGCTTCCGCAATTAAAGGCGCTAAAAGGTCAAGGATACATATTTTCATTGCAACTTCTGATATACACATGAAATATAAACTCAAAAAAACACCCGAGGAAGTTCTTGAGATTGCAAAAGAATCAGTGAAATATGCACGACGTTTCACCGACAACGTGGAATTTTCAGCTGAGGATGCGGGCAGGACAGAATTTCATTATTTATGTAAGGTGGTTGAGGTTGCAATTGGTTCCGGAGCCACCACTATAAACATACCGGATACTGTGGGATATACAGTTCCCGAAGAATTTTCTAAGTTGATAAAAAACTTAATTAACTCGGTTCCGAATATGGATAAAGCAGTCCTGAGCGTTCACTGCCATAACGATTTGGGCCTGGCAGTAGCAAACTCACTGGCAGCAGTTGTCAGCGGAGCGAGACAGATTGAATGCACAATAAACGGTATCGGTGAACGGGCAGGCAATGCGAGTCTTGAAGAGATTGTTATGACATTGAAAACACGCAGGAAATTTTTTAATTTAACTTACGGGATAAATACAAAAGAGATTTATAAGACAAGCAGGCTGGTATCAAGTCTGACAAGCATCCCTGTCCAGCCTAACAAGGCAATAGTCGGTTCAAATGCATTTGCGCATGAAGCGGGTATACATCAGGACGGTGTGTTGAAGAGTAAACTTACTTATGAAATAATGACCCCGCAGTCAGTAGGCATACCCAGAAGCACCCTTGTTCTGGGGAAACATTCCGGTCGCCATGCTTTACACAAGAGACTTATAGATATCGGTTACCGTCTGAGAAAAAATGAACTGGATACCATGTTTCAGAATTTTAAGAATTTAGCGGATAAGAAAAAATATATTTTTGATGAAGACATTATCGCACTGGTGGAGGAAAAAATAGAAAAAATACCCGAATGCTGCAGTGTTGATTACTATCACATTTCTTCAGGGTCAGGTATTATTCCTGTTGCAACCGTGAGACTGAGGCTATCAAAAGATAAGAAAATTAAAGTTGCACAGGAAGCTGCTAATGGCGATGGTCCTGTTGATGCCGCGTATAATGCGATAGATAGTTTACTGATAAAAGAAAAGGTTATAACTTCGCGTCCAAAACTTGTTGATTACAAATTACATTCTATATCAGTCGGGAGAGACGCCCAGGGTGAAGTTATAACAAAAGTTGACTATGAAGGTATGTCCTTTACAGGACGTGGTACGTCAACGGATATTATTGAAGCGAGTATTAAGTCCTATTTAAATGCTATAAACAGGATAGTATATAATAAAAACAGAGGACGACAAAGGCGCCCGCCCCTATGAACCACACTATTACAGAAAAAATTATTGCCGCACACTGTGCACCCAAGGGTGAGAAAGAAGTTTTTCCCGGTGAATTTGTAGAAACTGATGTTGATATAGCTTTGAGCAATGATATTACGTCTCCGCTGGCTATAAAGCAGTTCAGGAATATTGGCGTTAAAAAGGTTTTTGATAGAAATAAAACAGTAATTGTTCTTGACCACTTTACACCCAATAAGGACATAGCATCAGCGGAGCAATGCAAATTCATAAGGCAATTTGCCAGGGAACAGAACATAAAATATTTCTTTGATGGCGGCAATTGCGGGATAGAACATGCATTGCTACCCGAACAGGGAATAGTGTTGCCCGGAAACCTTGTGATTGGCGCTGATTCGCATACCTGTACTTATGGTGCCCTGGGTTGTTTTTCAACAGGCGTCGGGTCAACCGATATTGCATCGGTATGGGCATCGGGTAAAGTATGGTTGAAAATACCCGAGACAATAAAATTTATTTATGAAGGTAAAAAAAACAAATGGGTTTACGGTAAAGACCTGATACTTTATACAATCGGTAAAATTGGCGTTGACGGAGCAAATTATAAGGCAATGGAATTTACGGGTAGTGTTATCCGGAAACTACCTATGACAGAAAGACTGACAATGTGTAATATGTCAATTGAAGCAGGTGCCAAGTCAGGTATAGTAGAGCCTGACGAGATTACAATGGAGTTTGTAAGAAGAACTAAATCTGGCAGGAATTTAAAATCTAAATTTATGGGACAATGGCTGGACCTGAAATCGGACAGGGCTGTAGATTACTGTAATCTGGTTGAAATTAATGTCAGTAAAATAGAACCCCAGGTAGCTCTGCCCCACCTGCCGTCTAATACAAAACCTGTAAGTAAACTCGGAACTATTTTAGTTGACCAGGTGGTCATTGGTTCCTGTACAAACGGTTTTCTTGAAGACATGCGTATAGCAGCCGGGATATTAAAGGGCAAAAAAGTTCATAAATACGTGCGTCTGCTGATTTTTCCTGCGACACCGGAAATTTATAGACAATCTTTAAAAGAAGGACTGATAGACATATTCATTGATTCCGGAGGTATAGTTAACCCTCCCACCTGCGGTCCCTGTTTAGGCGGACATTCAGGTGTACTTGCTAAAGGCGAAAAATGTATATCTACGACAAACCGTAACTTCTGCGGACGGATGGGACATTTAGAAAGCGAAGTTTATCTGTCAAACCCGGCAATTGCCGCTGCAAGCGCCATCGCCGGAAGAATAACGGGGGTCAGGTAGGTCTTGCTTGCCCGTCGTCAGGCGGGACATTATAGTAGCGTCCAGATTTATCTGGACGATTCAAGGTAGTGTCCGAATTCGGACGGTTAATTTTTATGTTGAAAGGTAAAGTAATAAAATATAAAAGGGATAATATAAACACGGATGAAATAATACCGGCGAAGTTTCTCAATATATCCGAGCCCAGGAAGTTAGCCGAACATTGCATGGAAGGTCTTGACGGTGAATTTTCCAAAAAAGTCAGGAAAGGAAATATTATCGTTGCAGGTAAAAACTTTGGTTGCGGTTCTTCGCGCGAACATGCACCCGTAGCAATCAAGGCAAGTGGTATCAGTTGTGTTATTGCAGAGTCGTTTGCAAGGATATTTTTCAGGAATGCCATAAACATTGGTCTGCCGATTTGTGAATTGAAGAACGCAACCCCAGAGATTTCCGAAAACGATGAATTAGAGATAGATTTAACAAAAGGTGAAATAAAGAACGCAACTAAAAATAAGGTTTTTTGTATTAGTCCGTATCAGGATTTTATGGTCAAGTTAATCAATTCCGGCGGATTAGTTAATTACATAAGAAAGAGGTAAAATATGGCGAATAAAAAGTACAGGATTGGTGTTTTACCCGGGGATGGCGTAGGTCCCGAATGTATCCGTGAAGGGTTAAAGGTACTTGAGTCAGCTTGCGGGAAAACAAACGTCAAGCATGAACTTGTCAATTATGACTTCGGCGGTGACCGCTACCTTCGTACAAATGAAATCTTACCCGATTCTGCAATTGAAGAATTTAAAAAACTTGATGCAATTTACTTGGGTGCAGTCGGGCATCCTGAGGTCCAGCCGGGTTTACTTGAGAAGGAGTTGCTGCTGAAAATAAGATTTAAACTAGACCAGTATATAAACCTGCGTCCCGTAGTCCTGTATCCCGGTGTATGGAGCCCGTTAAAAGACAAGACACCCGAAGATATTGATTTTGTAGTCATAAGGGAAAACACGGAAGGTCTCTATTGTGGTATAGGCGGTGTATTCAAGAAGAATACAAAAGATGAAATTGCTGTCCAGGAAGAAGTAAATACATATAAAGGTGTTGAAAGATGTATAAGGTATGCTTTTGAATACTGCGAGAAGCGAAAAAGCCGTAAAAAAGAAAAAGAAGTAACCATGGTGGATAAATCAAATGTTCTGACATACGGACATGACTTATGGATGCGGATATTTGAAGAAGTAGGAAAAGAATTCAAAGATATAAAGAAAGGTCATGCCTATGTTGATGCGTGCTGTATGTGGATGGTAAAAAATCCCGAATGGTTTGATGTGATTGTAACAAATAATCTGTTTGGCGATATAATTACAGATTTAGGTGCAATCACACAGGGCGGACTCGGTGTTGCTGCGGGAGGGAATATAAATCCGGAAGGTGTTTCAATGTTTGAACCCATACATGGCTCTGCACCGAAATATACCGGCAAAAATGTGATTAACCCCATAGCAACGATTGCTGCCGGCGCTATGATGATGGACATTCTCGGTGAAACTGCAACTGCCGAAAATATTGAGAAAGCGATAAGAAAATCGTTATCTTCGGGGAAGTTTAAATCAATGGATGCCGGCAAAATGGGGATGAGTACTTCTGAAGTAGGCGATTTAATAGCAAAATCAATATGAAGAAATATAATGTAGGAATTGTCGGAATAGGGTTAGTCGGGGCTGAGATGCTAAAAGTCCTCAGCCAGAGAAAATTCCCTGCAAAATCTGTCCGGGTATTTGCCACAAGAGAAAGAATTGAAAAGATTGACGGTAAAAAATATAAAGTTGAAGTAGCGGGAGACAATTCTTTTTGCGGGCTTGACGTTGTCCTGTTTGCCGGAACAGAGGGAGCCAGGGGTGCATCTCAGAAATTCGGCTGGAAAGCAGTTGAGTCAGGTGCGTTTGTTATAGACAATGGCGACGATTATCGTATGGACAGCAGGGTAGCGCTTGTTGTGCCGGAAGTTAACCCCGAGGACCTTTCAAAAGAAAAAAAGTTTATTGCCAACCCGAACTGTTCAACAATACAGATGGTGGTGGCACTGGCGCCCCTGCACAGGGCTGCAGGAATAAAACGCATTGTAGTATCCACGTATCAGTCTGTTTCCGGAACGGGACGCGCTGCAGTAGAGGAATTGTCTGTTCAAACACAGGATATAATTAAAAATAAAATTCCGAAGATAAACGTATATCCACACAGGATTGCTTTTAATGTTTTTCCTCACATAAGCAGTCTTACTGATGAATTCAGGGGATATTACAAAGAAGAAATAAAAATGATAAAAGAGACAAGAAAAATATTTAACTCTCCGGACATGAGAATATCCGCAACCTGTGTCCGGGTGCCTGTATATTCAGGACATGCAGAGTCAATTAACGTACAATTTGAAAAGAAAATCAGCGCTGTTGATGCAAGGGAAATATTAAGCAGTTCGCCGGGAATAAAAGTTCTGGACGAACCCGAAAAAAATATTTATCCTACACCGATAGACGTTGCAGGGAAAGACGAGGTTTTTGTGGGTAGAATAAGGGAAGACTCATCTTCTGAGAATACCCTGGACCTCTGGGTCGTTGCGGATAACATACGCAAAGGCGCAGCACTTAATGCAGTCCAGATAGCAGAAGTGCTCATAGAAAAACAATATATATAATTCAATCCCCCATAACCTCCTTTGTTCCTACGGAACCTACTTCGGTAAAGGGGGAATATAAGGGGGATTTAGTGAAAAATATGAAGAAATTAATAGTTAATGCTGATGATTTTGGATTAGACCTAAAAATAAATCAGGGAATAATCCAGGCGCACAAAAATGGTGTTGTGACAAGCGCAAGTCTGCTTGGGACAGGCAATGCCTTTAATACAGCAGTCACCTTAGCTAAGGGACACTCCGATTTAGCAATAGGCATACATTTTGACCTGGATAAGTTTTTTGTAAAGAATCCTGAAAAGGAAAGTATAAGAGGATTCATCGTCCCAAAACCTTCAGTGGACGAGATTACCTTTGAGTTAAAACGGCAGTTGGATATGATAAAATCTGCAGGACTTGAAATAACCCATATTTCAAGCAGGGATAACACACATCTTGAAAATGAAATAATACCCATTGTGTGTGCTGTTGCAAAAGAATATAATATCCGCGCAATACGATTTTCCAGAAAGTTTTTTCAGACAGACAACGAATATGACCGAATAAAAAATATAATAGACCAGTATAATCTCGTTTACGCAAGTCATTTCATTGCAGGTTGGTACTGGGGAAATATTGACGAAGAATTCACTACTGCAGAACTCAGAACCAATCCCGGCTATGGTGAGTTATGGCGGGAGTACGAACTTGCAACCTGCATTGACCCCCGATTAAAGGAATACCTGCTTAAAATAAATGTACAGTTAATAACCTTTAAGGATTTAATAACACCCCAAAATCCATAAGTGGCAGACAAAAAATTAACAAACAATAATGTTAAATGTGAACAGTTTAAAGAAATTCTTCAGAAGTATGACACAAAAATATTCAATTTGCTTTTATCATTAACAGGAAGTACAGAAGAAGCAAAAGACCTGACGCAAGAAACCTTCATAAAAACATTTAAAAAATTCCGTCTCTTTCAAAAAAAATCTAGTGCATATACATGGCTTTACCGTATAGCAATAAATTCCTGGAAAAACAAAATTAGATATGACAAACGACGCGGTATTCCCTGGCAGGAATCAATAGATACTCCCCAACTTTCTTCTGAACAACCACTTATATCCCAATTCAAAGATACCGCCACTTCGTATCCTGAACAAATAGCACAGAGTGAAGAAACCAGAAATTATATCAGGAAATTTATACTTTCCCTGTCGCCTAAATATAGAATTCCTGTTACGCTCTATATAAAAGGTTTTTCATATGAAGAAATAGCACATATTATAAAACGCCGTCTGGGTACGGTCAAATCTCTCATATTTCGTGCAAAAACTATGTTGAAGGACAAAATTATTGAATATCTTAAATAATGCAACTTTTTATACAAATATGGTGTCTAATATATAGTAGATAACCAATCCCCCCATATTCCCCCTTTATTAAAGGGGGACAGAGGGGGATTTGATACCGGAGTGAGGTGGCACAAGTGAAATGCAAAAAATGTCAGTTAAAATTTGAAGATTATCTGTCAGGTAAACTTTCTACAAAAGCAAAAGAGAAGTTTGAGTCGCATTTAAATATTTGCAAGGAATGCGAAAAACAATTCCGGATACTGAAAACAGTAGATAGCACCATAGAAAACCTGCAGGATAAAACTACTGAAGTAGAATTGCCATATGGAACACGGGAACGTATTCTAAACAGTGTAAAATCACTTTCGGAGAGACGTATCCCTTTACTTATCCCGCGGACAAATAAGATAGTCCCGCGGATATCAATAGCGACAGCGATAGGTTTTATTTTGATATTTACTTCAATTCAGTTTTGCACGATGTATAAAAAATGTCCATTCAGACACAGAGAAACATATGGTCCAAATAACCTTATTGCCGATACAATAGCAAAAGCAAAGATATTGAGTGAAGAAGAAATTGCTAATGACAGGATATCTGAAATAATTGGATTAGGGAAAAATATTCAAAAAACATAAATCTAAAGGATGGAGATTAAAATGAGAAAAAACAAATTGGTTACAGGTTCAATTTTAGTTTTAGTTCTATTATTGACACTTTTTTGCACACACACTCTGGCACAAGATATTGCCTTTATCCTTCCTAAATCACTCAGGGTCTCTACAAACACCGTAACAATAAAAGGTGCGGTAATGAATTTTGATTTGGACAGGATAGATATTGCTGTTGTAAATCTAATTGACCTTGTTAGAGAACAAAAACTTAAAGAGAAAGATAAAAGGGAAAAAGAACCCTGGTTGAACACTCTTGAATATGAAACCATCCCGGTTTTGAACGGTTTCTTTCAGACTACGGTAAACATAAAGGAAGGAATAAATTCAGTCCTTGCAAAACCCTCCGATACAAAACCCACAGCAAAAAATATTGAGATGAAGGTCATTGTTCTGGATAAAGTATCGCCCCGGATTAATTTAATTGAACCTCAATCAGACCGTATTAGAGACTTTAAGAAAATTTACGGAAAGATAGAGAAGAAACCTTATCCCAGGACAATCAAGATAACAATAGAGGCGCTCGTATCCTACTCAACGGAAGACGGTCAGGAATACCTGCTGAACAAATTATTGGAAGCGACTGTCCCTGTCCAGAAAAAAGGATTTAGTTTGCCGGTATCGTTAAAAGAACTTCTTACGGGCGAGGAAATTCTGGTAATAACAATTTTCACTGATGGTGCGGAGGTAACAAAAACTTTATTTTAAGGAGGTGCGTCATGCACAAATCAGTTTTTAACTTGGTAGTAGTATGTTTGGCAGTAGTCATTATTGGGTGTGCTTCAAGACCAATAACTCAACAGCCGGTAGCACCTGCTGCCGAGCCAAATGAAAAACTTATCTGGTCAACACATGAACAACGTCCCGGTTGGACAGTGAGTGAACCGGAGACAGTCGGAGAAGAACTTGCATTTGTAGGATTATCGGACAAGTATGCAACGGAAAAGGAATCAAGAGATGATGCTATGAGAACAGCGACAAACAATGTTGTGAAATATATCGGTACACTTGCCCAGGATAAATTTAACCGCCTCCAGACATCCTATGGGCTTACCACACAAATTGTTGACCCGACAAATGTTACAAGAAGACTTGAAGAGCAACTTGCTTCTGCTTTTGCAACGAGAATAAAAGCAAAAGAGTGGTATATTGAAAAATGGCAACGGAAAAAGACAAAAGATACATATATACTTGCCTTTGTTCTTTCTAAAGTTCCAAAGACATCAGTTGATGAAGCATATGAGGAAGTGCTAAATAATACTATTGATGACTTGAAAAAGAAACGCGATGAAGCAAGTGAAGAACAGGCAAAATCACAGTTTGAAAATGCAATGAAGGCTTTTGAAGATGCCAAACAACAAGGTTTCTCATTAGAAGAAAAAGAATAGGATGAGAAACATCTTATTGATTTTATTACTTTTTTTTACCGGATGTGCCACTATTCCTAAAGGAAAGATGGTAACTAAAGAAAAACCTATAAAGGAAAATATTACATGGTGTTCGCATAAAGAACGTCCTGGCTGGACAGTAAAAGAACCTTATTCTGAAGGTGAGTTTTTGCTGTTTGTCGGGTTGTCAGACAAATTCGCAACAGAAAAGGAAGCAAGAGATGATGCACAGCGTATGGCTATAAATAATGTTGTAAAATATATAGGGGTTGATGTAAAGGATAAATTCCAGAAGATTCAGACCAGTTACGGGTTGAGCAGTGAAATAATTGACCCGACAATTGCTACGAAGAAAGTAGAAGAACAATTGTCACAAGCAGTTGCAAGGAAAGTGAAGGCAAGAGAGTGGTATATAGAAAAGTGGGAGAGAAAATACAAGACATATTCCGAATATTATTACAGTGTGTTTGTATTATGTCAGGTGCCCCAAGAAGAACCTGATAAAGTTATACAGGAACAACTTGAACACCAGAGAGAAATTCTTCAGGTAGCCAGGTCAGGCAACGATAAACTGGCAGAGTTAAACAATAGGTTATTGGATGCCAAACAGACGCCCTCATCTGAGTTTGACACCAAATCTTCTGTTCTTCACCAGGTGATAAAGGATGCAAATGAACTCAAATCAAAACTGAGTGTCCACAGCGAGTTATCATCAATATCAGAAAAAGTTGAATCAGTCATAAATGAGTCACAGATTGAGCTGGATAAAATGAAAGAACAGTTGAGTAAAAGAATTGCTGTAAATATCATCTCTTTGAAAGTAAGTCCATCAAAAGTCAAGATTGCCGAAACAGAGTTAATAACCAAACTAACTAAAAATGGTTACGAGGCAATATCTGTGGAAACTACATCGTCGGACATGCTAAGAAACAGGGTTAGCAAATTAATATCAGGAACACTATCAACAGAGTATTTAGGAGATAAAATAGAACTACCTGATGGTAAAACAATGGATTATGCTCCGGGCTACCGCACACAGATTGATATAAGGATAATTGATGTGAATTCCAATACTGCTATTGCAAGTAAAAATGAGTCACAGAAGGATTTTGGAAAAACTAAAGATGAAGCAGAAGAAAAAGCCATAAAGAAGGTTGCCGGAAAAGTCGCCGAATACATTATAAAGGAATTGAAGTAAGTGAATTAAAATGTACTTGAAGAAAGTTTGTTTAAACCTCTTTATTGTTGTGTTACTGATGATGGTATTGATGAGTTGTATCAGTAAAAATTCATTTCGTAGTTTAATAAAAGAGACCATTCCTTCACCTGAATCTGATAGTGCTGCAGAAGAAACAATAGTGAAGTTGAGAAAAGAGGTATCCAGGGCACCATTAGAGGAAAAAAGTGTGAGCAAAGGAAAATCCGCAGAAGTAGTGCCCAAAACTGACAAGGAAGAAGAATATTTGTTACCAGGGATTCCTCCTGCAGTAGAACCCAGAGAGAAAACACCAGCATCACCTCCACAGCGTCAGCAGGTCAAAGCAGGAGCACACGATGACAATGAAGAATTTGCATATTATCTTAACTTTCTTGAAAGGTATCCGAATCTACAGGGGATACAGAAACTAAATACTGCAGAGAGGTATATCCTGCGTGTTGTTGACAAAAATGGACTCTCTGTTCCTTTTGCTGATGTCAGGATTCCTGTGGATGAGAATAGAACATGGGAAGCAAAGACATACGCTAATGGAGAAACATTACTATTTCCTGGTATTGCTTTTCCAGATAGAAAAATAAATCTTGAGCAGTTACCTGTTCAGGTAGAATATCAGGGGGAAATCCATAAGTTACCTTTTACAAAAAATAAAGACGGCATAGTGGAACTGTCTTTACCATCAACACGCCAGATTCAACCCTCTCCCGCAATTGATATTGTTTTCTTACTTGACACTACAGGAAGTATGGGTGATGAGATAGACAATCTGAAAGATGTAATATTTGCTATTCATTCCCGTATTATAAGATTGCCAGGACAGCCCGTGGTGCGTTTTGGGATGGTCCTTTATCGTGACAGAGGGGACGAGTACGTAACCCAGAGTTATCCTTTGACTTCTGATGTTGACGAATTCCAGAAATCACTTAATGGTGTTAGTGCCAGAGGTGGAGGCGATACGCCAGAAGATTTACAAGCAGGATTGTTTCTTGCAGTTGAACAAATGTCTTGGAAAAAAGA
>Ga0210016_1001311_pt1 | contig 23122 bp, 18 predicted proteins | sample CryGeyCG2014_300_FD_185454 | JGI IMG/M metagenome (GOLD analysis project Ga0210016, IMG submission 185454) | Groundwater microbial communities from aquifer - Crystal Geyser CG02_land_8/20/14_3.00 (SPAdes) (version 2) | ecosystem: Environmental > Aquatic > Deep subsurface > Groundwater | place...
GTCGGCCGGGGCGTCGGCGTTGGCTGGCAGGTAGCGGCCAAGCACGGCCTCGGCACGCGCCGACAGCGCCAGCAACTCCGGGGTTAGCTCAGGGCGTATCGGGATCAAACGGAACCGCGCTCTGGGGATCATTGGGATCGAGCCACTGCCGCACGCGCAGCTCGGCTTGTTCGAGCGCGCCCTGGCAATTCCGGTACAAGGCAACGCCGCGTTCAAAACTTTGCAGGGATTCATCCAGGCTCAAATCGCCCTTCTCCATGCGTCCGACCAGCGCTTCCAGCTCGGCAAGCGATAGTTCAAAATCCGCCACGCCGGTCGGCACCGGGTTGCTCACGGTGGGAGCGGATTGGACGGCAGCTTGGGCAGCAGGTTGGGCCATGGGCTGCACGGTAGCGAGACCCATGGGTAGGGTCAACCAGCGTCCGCAGGAAGATTTTATTTGCAGCAGTTGGCAGTGCCAGCGGTGGTCGGTCGCTGGCTCTATGATGCGATCTTCTGGTTCCATAAAAAAGCGAGTGTTTGCCATGCAAAGAGCACAGTACGCCAGCCGCGGCCCGGTGCCGCAAGCGGTAATCGCCGCGGTGGATTTCACGCTGTCGGCGTTGCGCGCTGGCCAGGCATTGATTCAAGTGCTGGCGGCGCCGATCAATCCATCGGATGTGCTGACGCTGACCGGCGCCTATGGCATGTTGCCGGCGCTACCGGCGGTCGGCGGCAACGAGGGCGTCGGTCGCATCGTGGCGCTCGCGGCCGACGTCGCCGCCAGCAAGCTCGGGCAACTCGTGTTGCTGCCGGTGGGCAGTGGGACCTGGAGTTCCCATCTGATTGCCGATGCCAGCCAATTGATTCGCTTGCCCGAGGGCGCCGACGTCGAGCAACTGGCGATGCTGACCGTCAACCCGCCGACGGCGGCGTTGCTGCTCAGTGAGTTTGTCGATCTGAAGCCCGGCGACTGGGTGATCCAGAATGCCGCCAACTCGGCGGTGGCCGGCTATTTGCGCCAACTTGCCCACAGTCGCGGGTTGCACACGGTGAATATCGTGCGCCGCCAGTCGGCGGTGGCCGCGATTGCCGGGGGCGAGGTGGTGCTGGTCGATGGTGATGGTCTCGCCAAACGGGTTGCGGCGGCTACCGGCGGGGCGCGCATTCGACTGGGTATCGATGCCGTCGGCGGTCAGGCCACGGATCGACTGGCAACGGCGTTGGGCGAGGGCGCGACCTTGGTCAACTACGGGGCGATGAGCGGCGAGCCCTGCGTGATTTCACCGGCATCGTTCGTGTTTCGCGACATCACCTTGCGCGGCTTCTGGCTGGCGCAGTGGTTTCGCCGCGCCGCCGTCGAGCGCCAGCAACAAATTTTTGGCGAGCTGGCGGGGCTGGTGGCATCTGGACAACTCAGCGCCCGCATTCAGTCGCGCTTCCCGATCGAACAGATCAAGCAGGCCGTGGCGGCCGCAGCCGCTGGTGAACGCGATGGCAAGATATTGATCGTGCCAAAGGCCTGACCGGCCGCCAGTTACCGACGCGGCCCACCTCGTTCATCCCTGGGCTTGAACGGTACCCAGCGGTGGCGGCGTTCCGGTTTAGGCGTCGCGCAGAAATAACTTGCGCAGATTGCGCCGGACTTTCGTTCGCCTGCAAGGCGCACAAAGGGGAGCATAGTCGGACTATGTGACGCTTTGTGCAACGACGCAGGCGGGCGAAAGAACCAGCAAGATGGGTAAGTTATTTTTGCGCGGCGCCTTAGTCTGCGGACTTGGCTTTTTTGCTCGGCACGGCCTTGCCCAAGGCAGTAATCGAGGCGACTCGACAGGTATCGGCGATGGCGGAAAGTTCCATGTCGAAATTGCCAAGATTTTGCCGGTTCAAGATCAAGGTGCGGTAACGATCCTGCGGGATGATGCGGATGGCGTCGTTGGGCCCGATCATTTCATCGGACCAACGGGTATACAGGATGCCGTCATTGGCACGACCGCGCAGCGGGTAACAGGGCTTGGTCAATTCGACCAGAAAGTGATCGCGGCGTTTGGTGGTGATCAGCAGTTGCCGGTCACTCTCGCTTTTCCAACCTTGCACGTCTCTGGAACGGATGCGAATCGGCGTAGCGGTGGTGGTCGCAGCTTCCGCCGTCACCACCAAGGGAGTTTCTTCAGCGATGGCGACACCGAATAACAGACCGGGCACCAACAAGACGGAAAACAGTCGCGTGTTCATGGAATCCTCCTCGCTCGTCTGACTGGCGCCAGTGTGCGCCTGCCAAACTGACTGTCGGCTATATCAAACCGGGCCGGCCAGTGGGTTGATGCCAGCGCGCTGGTCACTGCGTTGAAACGACCAACTCTGCATGCAGCCGCCGGCATAGGGCATCACCCCATGGAACGGTCGCGGATCATCGTCAAACACCAAGGGCAGGAATTGGCGATCCCCTTCCCACATCGACAACGCCATGATCTGCGGCAGATCGACCCACTGTAGCGTGCCCTCGGCATTGGCCGACGGTGGTGTGCCTTGAAATGCAGTGATCAGAAAAATGAACCCGAGCCAGTCTTCACCGTGCTTGCCGAAGCCCGGCCAATTGATCGTGCCGCGCAGTTGCATGGCGGTGCATTCGATGCCCGCCTCTTCGCGGATTTCGCGGCGCATGCAGGTTTCGACGTCTTCGTAAGTCTCCATCTTGCCGCCGAGACCATTGAACTTGCCGAAGTGCGCGTCATCGGGGCGGGCATTGCGGTGGACCAACAGCACGCGCTGTCGATCCGGCGACAGCACATAGCCCAAGGTGGCGAGGATTGGCGTGTAGGGCATGATCGGGACCATCAACAGATTTAGACAAATTAAAGCACGTTCAGGTCAAGGTGTAGCCGCTTGCAGCGACGCAATCAGCGGGCAGGATACGGCCCCCTTGTGGGCATGGCAGGCGCGCACCAGCGCGGATAGCACACTTTCCATACGCGCCAGATCGGCCATCTTTTCGCGCACGTCCTGAAGTTTGTGCGCGGCCATGGTGCTGCCTTCGTCGCAGTGCGTGCCATCGTCCAATTTTAGCAGTTCGCCGATTTCATCCAGTCTGAAGCCTAGTCGCTGGGCCGACTTTACAAACCGTACCCGCGTCACATCGGCCTTGCCATAGCGGCGAATACTGCCGTAGGGCTTGTCCGGTTCGGGCAGTAGCCCCTTGCGCTGATAGAACCGGATGGTCTCCACGTTGACCCCGGCGGCCTTGGCGAAAACGCCAATGGTCAGATTCTCAAGAGCAGTTTGCATGGCGCTTGACTCCGTACATGACTACGGAAGTAAGGTTAGCCCATTCACGCCAATGGCAAGAGGCGTGCACGCATGTGTGAGAGCAAACCATGACTCATCTATTTCGATGGATCGGCCGGATTGGTGACAAAACCGGCTCGCTCGGCGCGCTGGTTTCGGCGATGGGCTGCTCGATGTGTTTTCCCGCCATTGCCAGCCTCGGGGCGGCAGTGGGGTTGGGCTTTCTCAGCCAGTGGGAGGGCGTGTTCCTCGAAACGCTGTTGCCGCTGTTTGCGTGGCTGGCGCTGATCATCAATGGATTGGGCTGGTTCGGCCACCGACAATGGCATCGCAGTTTGCTTGGCATGGCCGGGCCAACCATTCTGTTGTTGTCGCTCTACCCCTGGTTCCAGTATGGCTGGAGCAGCTACGCGACCTACACCGGCATTGGTTTGATGCTGGCAGTGTCGATCTGGGATTTGGTGTCACCAGCCAGTCGCCGCTGTGGTCCCGAAGGCTGTGAACTGCCGGTCGTGGCGGAGACGAAAAAGTGAATGAATGAACAAACTTTCTTGATCACCGGGATGACTTGCGACGCCTGCGCGACGCACGTCAAGGACGCTTTGGAAAAACTTCCGGGCGTGCGCCAGGCCGCGGTGTCCTATGCCGAGGGCAAGGCACAGGTACTGGCTGATGTTGGCGCCAGTCGTGACCAGATGCTGGCCGCCATCACCGCGTTGGGTTATCAGGGTACGCCCGAAAAACGCAACGCCGGAAAGCTTGCCGTAGCCGAAGCCAGCGGCAGTGGCTTGCAGGTTGCCGTCATCGGCAGCGGCGGGGCGGCGATGGCGGCGGCGCTGAAAGCGGTCGAGCGTGGCGCGAAGGTGACGTTGATCGAACGCGGCACCATCGGTGGCACTTGCGTCAACATCGGCTGTGTGCCGTCCAAGATCATGATCCGCGCCGCCCATATCGCCAATCTGCGCCGCGCCAGCCCGTTCGACGGCGGTATCACCGCGACGCTGCCGGTGATTGACCGCAGCAAGCTGCTGACCCAACAGCAGGCCCGCGTCGATGAACTGCGCCTCGCCAAGTACGAAGGCATTCTGGACGGCAACCCGGCCATTACGGTGCTGCGCGGCGAAGCCCGATTCAAGGACAGCCACACCTTGACGGTACATTTGAACGACGGTGGTGAGCTCCTGGTGGCTTTTGATCGCTGCCTGATCGCTACCGGCGCCAGCCCGGCCGTGCCGCCTGTCCCCGGTCTGAAAGCGTCGCCGTACTGGACCTCGACCGAAGCGCTGGTGAGCGAGACGATCCCGCCCCGGCTTGCGGTCATCGGCTCTTCGGTGGTGGCCCTGGAGCTGGCGCAAGCCTTCGCCCGGCTCGGCAGCAAGGTCACGATCCTGGCGCGCAACACGCTGTTCTTCCGCGAAGACCCGGCTATCGGCGTGGCCATCACGGCCGCGTTCCGTGCCGAGGGTATCGAGGTGCTGGAGCACACCCAGGCCAGCGCTGTCGCCTATGCAGATAATGAGTTTGTGCTCTCCACAGGCCACGGCGAAGTGCGCGCCGACAAGCTGCTGGTTGCCACCGGCCGGGCGCCAAATACGTGCGGGCTGAATCTGGAAGCGGCGGGCGTCGCGGTCAATGCGCAAGGCACCATCGTCATCGACCCAGGCATGCGATCCAGTGCGGCGAACATCTACGCCGCCGGCGACTGCACCGACCAGCCGCAATTTGTCTATGTCGCGGCTGCGGCCGGCACGCGTGCTGCCCTCAACATGACGGGCGGCGACGCCACGCTCGATCTGAGCGCGATGCCGGCGGTGGTGTTCACCGATCCGCAGGTGGCCACGGTGGGCCTGACCGAGGCCGAGGCCCGCGCACAAAATATCCAGACCGACAGCCGTACCTTGAGCCTGGACAACGTGCCGCGCGCGCTGGTCAATTTTGAGACGCGCGGCTTCATCAAGCTGGTCGCCGAAGTGTCCAGCGGCCGCTTGATTGGCGTACAGGCGGTGGCGCCAGAGGCGGGCGAACTGATCCAGACCGCTGTCATCGCCATCCGGGCCCGAATGACCGTACAGGAACTGGCCGACCAGTTGTTCCCGTATCTCACGATGGTCGAGGGGCTCAAACTCTGCGCGCAAACCTTTTTCAAGGATGTAAAGCAGCTTTCCTGTTGTGCGGGATAGCTTGCCAGCGGCACGGTGAACGAAATGATGGCCGAGGGCGCAATATTTTCATCGCGCGGGCAGTCATCCTTGGGGCCGGGCGGCTGGTTTTAATGCCAGCGCTGGCGGCGCCAGCTTTGGCTGCTACCGCCGCCTGCTCCGTGCTGCCCTAGGCGCGGGCGCGGCCCTGGCCGTGGTGTGGTGATTGCGGTTTGCTATGGCCGCCCGGTTTGCCATTGCCCGCGCTGGTGTGACCACGGCGGACGTTGTGCGCGGGCCGCGCCTTGCCGGGTTTGGGTGGTCGCACGGCATCGGCGATGGACAGCGCCCGACTGGGCACAAATCCGCTATGGTTTTCGATCCGGATTTCCTGTTTCAGCAGGCGCTGGATGTCGCGCAGCAGGTGGGCTTCTTCCTGGGCGACCAACGAGATGGCCAGACCTTCCTCGCCAGCGCGTCCGGTACGACCAATCCGGTGTACATAATCTTCGGCCACCATCGGCAGATCGTAGTTGACCACCACCGGCAACTGGGGAATGTCCAGCCCGCGAGCAGCAATGTCGGTAGCGACCAGAATCACCGTTCGGCCGGACTTGAAGTCAGCCAGCGCACGCGTGCGCGCGCCCTGACTCTTGTTGCCATGAATGGCGGCGGCCTTGAAGCCGGTGATGCAAAGTGATTTCACCAATTTGTCGGCACCGTGTTTGGTACGCGCAAACACCAAAGTCTGGCGTCGGCTATCGGCGGCCAGCAGGTCGACCAGCAGGTCTTTCTTGCGCGCTGCATCCACCGGATGGACCAAGTGGGTAATCGCGTTGGCCACGGTATTGCGCGGGCTGGCCTGCACTTCGCGGGGCTGGTGCAGGAATTGCGCCGCCAGTTTCTTGATCTCGTCGGGGAAGGTGGCAGAGAACATCAGCGTCTGCCGATTCTGCCGTGGCAGCACCAGCAAAATGCGCTTGAGTGCCGGCATGAAACCCATGTCCAGCATGCGATCAGCCTCGTCCAGAACCAGGGTATCGACCGCCGACAAATCCACCGTGCGGCGTTCCAGGTGATCGATCAATCGCCCCGGTGTTGCCACCAGCACATCGATACCGCGACGCAGTGCTTCCACCTGCGGTTGCATGCCGACGCCACCGAAAATGGTGGTGGAGCGCACGCCCAGATATTTGCCGTAGTCGCGGATGCTGTCGTGTACTTGCGCTGCCAATTCGCGGGTTGGGGTGAGCACCAATACGCGCGGCGCCCGGGTGCTGGCGGTATCGCGCTTGCCGCCGGGAAACAGGCGCTCAAGGATCGGCAAAGCAAATCCACCGGTCTTGCCGGTGCCGGTTTGCGCCGCGCCCATCAAATCGTTGCCGTCGATGATCAACGGAATGGCGTCGCGTTGAATTGGGGTGGGAGTGGTGTGGCCGAGTTCGCTCAGCGCACGCAGGATGGCGGGCGAAAGCCCGAGGTTTTGGAAGGACATTGGAATCTCCGTAAAGTGCCCGGAGCGTTCCCTAGAAACCGCGCCGCAGGTCATGAGAGGATCGAGCACAAGCTCGTCCTGAAATCGCAGAGACCAGTCGGTGTAGCGTCAACGGTGCCCAAAATGGTTTTGGAGACCGCGAGAAACCGTAGGAAGAAAGGAATCAGCGTTTACATCAGCGCGCACCATAGCGGCAATGGGTGCAGGCGTCTACTCGACGACGCGACCGGCGGGCCCACGGTTCAGAATCCTGGCGACTGGTTGCTGAGCACACGGCGCTTATTGGTGACGGTATCTGCACCGGCAGCAGGCGGGTGAGTAAGATGACCACCCCCGCCCCCATGCGACCCGCCCAGCAAAGGCATCTGCCATGACCACGCCAGCGTCTGCCACCCCAGCCAACCCAGTGACCGGACGTCCCGAGTGGCGGGCCCTGCAGGATCATTGCGAGCAGATCAAAGGTCGCCACCTGCGCGAATGGTTTGCCGACGACGCCGGCCGTGGCGAGCGCTTCAGCGCCAGCGCGGTCGGTTGGTATCTGGATTATTCCAAGCAGCGGATCGACCAACACGCGCTGGATTTACTGTTGGTGTTGGCTCGCGCCAGTGGCCTCGAACAGCGCATTGCCGCGATGTTTCGCGGTGACGCCATCAATACCACCGAAAACCGTGCGGTGCTGCATACCGCTTTGCGGGCACCAGCGGGTACCCCGCTGGTGGTCGCAGGGCACGATCTGACGCCGGAGATTCAGGCGGTGCTGAGCCGCATGCAAAGGTTTGCCGAGTGCGTTCGCAGCGGCCGCTGGCTCGGCTACACCGGCAAGCCGATTCGCAACGTCATCAACATCGGCATCGGTGGCTCGGATCTGGGGCCGGTGATGGCGTACCAGGCTCTGCGTCATTTCAGTGCGCGCGAGATCAACTTTCGCTTTGTGTCGAACGTCGATGGCAGCGACTTCATCGAAGCGACGCGCGATCTGGATCCGGCCGAAACGCTGTTCATTGTCTGCTCAAAGACCTTTACCACGATCGAAACGCTGAGCAATGCGCGCGCGGCGCGGGACTGGTGCGTGCAGGCGTTGGGGGATAGCGCCGCGGTATCCCGGCATTTTGTCGCGGTCTCGACCAATGCCGAAGCCGTCACCCAATTTGGCATCGACCCGGACCACCGGTTTGGCTTTTGGGACTGGGTAGGCGGCCGCTATTCGTTGACTTCAGCGATTGGGCTTTCCACGCTGATTGCCATCGGCGCCGAACCATTCGCCGCGTTGCTGGCCGGCTTTCATGCCATGGACGAACATTTCCGCAGCGCCGCCTGGCCGCAAAATCTGCCGGTGTTGATCGGTTTGATTGGCCTCTGGAACAGCAATTTCCTGGCGGCCGAGACCCAGGCGATCCTGCCCTACGACCAGTACTTGCTACGATTTCCTGCCTATCTGCAACAGTTGACCATGGAGAGTCTGGGCAAGTCGGTCACCCTCGACGGCCAGCCGGTGAACTATGCCACCGGCCCGATTTATTGGGGCGAGCCCGGTACCAATGGCCAGCACTCGTTTTATCAATTGCTCCACCAAGGCACCCGCTTGGTGGCTTGCGACTTTATCGGTTTTTGCCGGTCGCTCAATCCATTGGGCGACCAGCACCAGTGGTTGATGGCCAATTTGTTTGCGCAAAGTGAAGCGTTGGCGTTTGGTAAGAGTGCGGCACAGGTGCTGGCCGAAGCGACGCCGCCGGCGCTGGTACCGCACCGCGTGTTTCCGGGTAATCGCCCGAGTTCCACGCTACTCGCCGAAGCGCTAAGTCCACAGTCGCTGGGCGCCTTGGTGGCGATGTACGAGCATAGTGTGTTCGTGCAGGGCGCGATCTTGAATATCAATTGCTTCGATCAGTGGGGCGTGGAACTCGGCAAGGCGCTGGCCAGCCGCATTGCTGCTGAGTTGTCAGCACCGGCTGAGGTGGCTGCGATTGATGCTCACGATAGCTCGACCGCCGCGCTGATCCGGCGTTATCGACAATGGCGTTGATCGGGTTTTAGCGACCCACCTGCGCGTCGCGACCAATTTCCGGGTCGGTGACGGCACGGCGCGCAATCTGCAACTCGCGCCGCGCGATGTAAATGTTGGCGGCAAGAATCACTACCGAACCTGTGATCGTCCAGCGATCCAGTGGCTCGCCGAACAGGTAATAGGCGGCAACCGCGATGAATGGCAACTGCACAAAACTGATCGGCGTGATTGCCGAGGCGTCGCTCAAGCGCAAAGCGCGCGTCCACAGCATATGCGCCAGCGTGCCAAAGCCGCCAGCGGCGACGATCCACAACCAGGTCATGCCGGTAGGAGTTCGCCAGTACAACAGCGCCGGAAACAAGGACATCGGCACCCAGATGATGGTCGTGTACAACACGATGGTGTCGGGTTTTTCGGTGCGGGTGAGAAACTTGATGCTGATCGCCACCGCAGCACTTAACGCCGCCGCCAGCAAGGCAATCAGCGCCCCCGCAGTGAAAGTGTCGGCACCTGGTCTCAGCAAAATCAGCACGCCAGCAAAGCCGACGATGACCGCTGACCAGCGCCGAATGCGCACGACCTCACCGAGAATCAACACCGCACCGATGGTGACGAACAGCGGCGTCGAGTAGGAAATGGCGACCGCCTGCGCCAACGGCAGGTTCACGATGGCCCAGAATCCGGCCAGCATCGAAAATATGCCGATCAGGCAACGCATCAGGTAAAACCGAAGCATCTGCGTGTGCAGGATGCGGACACCGTGACGCAACAGAATCGGCAACGCGAACACCAGCCCAAACAAATTGCGGAAGAAGGCAATTTCAAAAGCATGCAACTCGGCCGAGGCAAGACGAATGACCACGGCCATGCAACCGAACAGGATCGCGCTCAGACTCATCATCAGTGCGGCGCGCAGCAGCGGTGAGTAAGGTGGGATCGGGATCATGGCGGGCGGGCAGTGTATATCGGTGACGCACTGCGCCGGTGCCGGTGTCGGTGGCCAAGCGGATGCTCGACAAGCGTTGCGCAGCGCTTGACCAAGCCCTGGCGTTGACCTTTTCATCACGGTGATTGATCGCGATGGTGGTTGCGCTGGCATCCAGCTCTGACTATACTGGGCGACGACTGATGCGGGGTGGAGCAGTCTGGCAGCTCGTCGGGCTCATAACCCGAAGGTCGTAGGTTCAAATCCTACCCCCGCTACCATCAGTCGATGGAAAGGGCCTCATCCGAGGCCTTTTTTGTTCGCCACAGCCACCTTCGGGTAGCGGTGGTTCCAGTAGGCCAACCAACCTGATGGTTGGTGTGGACAGCCGCACCGGGTGGTGTTTCCGGGTGCGTATGAACGGGCCGCTGGGCCCTTTTTTTTTGCTTTTTGGGACTCGATGGTGAATGCCGTTCAATTGACCACCCTGCTGGCACCGGCGATCAAAGCCCTGGGCCTGGAGTGCCTGGGCGTGGAGTGTGCTCAGCACAGCCATGGCGGCCTGTTGCGGGTCTATATCGACGCGCCCGGCCGTTTGGTCAATGTCGAGGACTGTGAAACGGCAAGCCGCGAGATCAGCACGGTTTTGGATGCCAATGATCCGATCAGTGGGCACTACACGCTGGAAGTGTCGTCGCCCGGGATCGATCGGCCGCTGTTCACGCTGGCGCATTACGCGCGCTGCCAGGGCGAGTGCGCAAAAATCAGTGTGCAATTGCCGATTGCTGGTCGCCGTCGCTTTCAAGGCGCCATCCTGCGGGTGGAGGCCAATCAGGTGACCATCGACCAGGACGGCAGCGCCGTCGCGCTGGCCTTTGAAAATATCGAAAAGGGTCGGCTGCATCCAGCGCCGCTGGCCCCAGTGAAACCGCGGTCGCCTTCGAAAGCTCGCGCCGCCGCCAAGCCGCAGAAACCAACACCACCATCACCTTGAACCGCCACATCGCTTGTGCTTGCGCGCAAGTTGAGGAGTTTTTTCATGAACAAAGAAATGCTGTTGGTAGTCGAAGCGGTCGCCAATGAAAAAGGCGTGGCCGATAGTGTCATTTTTGACGCCATGGAAGCGGCGTTGGCCTCGGCTGCCAAGAAGCGCTTCCCGGAGCAGGATGTCGCCATGCGCGTCGAGATTGATCGGCAAACCGGTGACTACAAAACCTTTCGACGCTGGGAAGTGATCGCCGATGACATCGTCATGGAATCACCCGAGCGGATGACCCGGATGATGGATGCGGTGGAAATCAACCCAGACATCGCACTCGGCGATTTTATTGAAGAACCGGCCGAGAACGCCGAGTTTGGTCGCATCGCCGCGCAGGCGGCGAAACAGGTCATTGTGCAGCGGGTGCGCGAGGCCGAGCGCCAGCAAGTAGTGGATTCCTACGCCGACCGTGTGGGCGAATTGGTGACTGGCATCGTCAAGCGGGTAGAACGCGGCAACGTATTCCTCGATCTGGGCGGCAATGCCGAAGCTTTTATCGCCCGCGACAAGGCTATTCCACGTGAAAACGTGCGGGCCGGTGATCGCGTGCGCGGCTATCTGTACGAAGTGCACTCCGAGGCCCGTGGACCGCAGCTCTTTATCTCCCGTACTGCCCCCGAATTCATGATGGAATTGTTCAAGCTCGAAGTGCCCGAAGTCGGTCAGGGCTTGGTGACCATCATGGGTTGCGCCCGTGATGCGGGCGACCGCGCCAAGATCGCGGTGAAGGCCAACGATCATCGTACCGATCCGATCGGCGCCTGTATCGGTATGCGCGGTTCGCGCGTGCAGGCGGTCTCCAACGAGCTCAACGGCGAGCGCGTCGACATCATTCAGTGGAACGACAATCCGGCCCAGTTCGTCATCAACGCGATGGCGCCGGCCGAAGTACAGTCGATCATCGTTGATGAAGAAAAGCACAGCATGGACGTGGCGGTCGCCGAAGACAAACTGTCGCAAGCGATTGGTCGCGGCGGCCAAAACGTGCGTTTGGCCAGCAAACTTTCCGGTTGGCAGCTCAATGTCATGACCCAGGGACAGATTCAGCAAAAGAGCGAGGCCGAGCAGGAAGCGGCACGCCTGTTGTTTGTCGAGCGCCTCGGCGTGGATACCGAAATCGCCTCGATCCTGGTGCAGGAAGGCTTTTCGTCGGTGGAAGAAATTGCTTATGTGCCGGAGAGCGAGTTGCTCACCATCGAAGAATTCGACGAAAACATCGTCGAAGAGCTGCGCGCGCGGGCACGCGACTCCTTGCTGACGCAAATGATCGCGGACGAAGAAGTTGTCGATGAACACCAGCCGGCCGCTGACTTGTTGGCGCTGGAGGGGATGGATGAAACTACCGCTTATGCACTGGCGGCACGCGGCGTGATCACCCAGGAAGACTTGGCCGATCTGGCGGCCGACGAAATTTCCGATATCGAGGGCATGACGGCGGAACGTGCCGCTCAATTGATCCTTGCAGCGCGCGCGCCCTGGTTTGCGTGAATCCATAGTTGGGCCAGCAAACCGTCCCCAAGAGAGGCACCGAATGTCAGACGTAACCGTTCGCCAGCTTGCACAAGTTCTCGGTATGACCGCAGACAAACTCATTTTGCAGTTTGCCGAAGCGGGCATGAGCATCAACCATCCCGAGCAAGCCGTTTCCAGTACCGAGAAAGTCCGCTTGCTCGGTTTTCTGCGCCGCACCCATGGCAAAACCACCACGGCGCCCGCCACCGACAAGGCGGGTCCAAGTCAAATCACCCTGCGTCGCAAGCAAGTCGGCGAGATCACCGTTTCCAGCGGTGCGACCAAGGGCAAGACCGTCAATGTTGAAGTGCGCCAGAAACGCACCTACGTCAAACGTGCCGAGGTTGACGATCAAGCGGCATCGGCGGCGACCCCGGCCGACACCGAGCGCGAAAATGCGCTCCGGCTGTTGGCCGAATCGCGGGCCCAGAATCAAGCGGAGATTCAGCGTCTACGCGATCACGACGAAAAGCGCCGCGCCGATGACGCCGCCCGCCGACAGGCCGAAGAAATGGCCAAGGCGAAGGCGGTGCCAGAGCCAGCGGCGGAGCCGGCAGCGACGGTGGCCGCAGCGGCAATCATTGCCAGCGACGCCGCAGCGGTGGCAACACCGGTCAAAAAAGTCGAACCGAAGCGACACGAAATTAAAAAAGCGCCGACCCCTGGCCGCAGCAGCGAGCGCGTTCCACCCAAAAAAGATGGCACCGAACCACCGCATCGACACAAGGGCAATCGCGGCAGTCACTTCGCGCCGATTGCCGGTGTGCCGGACGAAGACATCGGCGCCGCGCGCTATTTGGGTGGCGAGTTGCACTTGACCGGCGACCTGGCCGCTCGGCGTTCGCGCAAGAAGCCGCGGCCGCGCATCGATGACCGCTCCCGCAGCAGCAGCGTCGGCAGCGGCGCGATCGGCAGCTTTTCCCGGCCGACCGCACCGATGCAACGCGAAGTGGCGGTTGGCGACAACATCGTGGTCACCGATTTGGCGGCCAAACTCGCGGTCAAGGGCGCGGTCATCGTAAAAACCCTCTTCAAAATGGGGACGATGGTGACGATCAATGAAGTGATCGACCACGACACCGCCGTATTGGTGATCGAAGAGCTCGGCCACAAGGTGGTGCATGCCTTGGACAATGATGCCGAGACGGTAATGACCACCGCCCACGCCGAAGCCGCCGGGGAGTTGCTGCACCGGCCACCGGTGGTCACCATCATGGGGCACGTCGATCATGGCAAAACTTCGCTGCTCGACTACATTCGCACCACCAAGGTGGCGGCCGGTGAGGCCGGTGGCATTACCCAACACATCGGTGCCTACCACGTCACCACGGCCAAGGGCGTCATCAGCTTTCTGGATACCCCCGGCCACGCGGCGTTCACCCAAATGCGTGCCCGCGGCGCCAAGCTCACCGACATCGTGGTGTTGGTGGTTGCTGCCGATGACGGCGTGATGCCGCAAACCATTGAAGCCGTCCAGCACGCCAAAGCCGCCAATGTGCCGTTGATTATCGCGGTCAACAAGATGGACAAGCCGGACGCGGATCCAGAGCGCGTCAAGCAGGGGCTGATCCAGCACGAAGTGGTGCCGGAAGAATGGGGTGGCGACGTCATCTTCGTGCCGGTATCGGCAAAAACCGGCATCGGCGTGGATGCGTTGCTGGATGCCATTCTGGTGCAATCCGAAATCATGGAACTCACCGCCAGCGCCACCGGTGCGGCGACCGGTACGGTGATCGAATCCAGCCTCGACAAGGGCCGCGGTCCAATGGCCACCGTGTTGGTGCAGCAAGGCATGCTGAGCAAAGGCGACTTCATGGTTTGCGGCGTCGAATACGGCCGGGTCCGCGCCCTGTTCAACGAAGCCGGTGGCCAGGTGGTCGAAGCTGGGCCGTCGATTCCGGTGGTGGTACTGGGCTTGTCCGGTGTCCCCAATGCCGGTGACGATTTCATGGTGGTGGCCGACGAACGGCTGGCCAAGGATGTGGCTCAACAGCGCGAGCAGAAGCGCCGCGAGAGTCGATTGGTCAAGCAGGCCTCGACCCGACTCGACGACATGTGGTCACAGGTGACACCGGTCAACGAGCAAATTCGGGTACTCAATCTGGTCATCAAGGCCGATGTGCAAGGCTCGGTCGGCGCCTTGCGCGATACCTTGACCGCGCTCTCCAACGAGTTGATCAAGATCAACGTGATCGCCAGCGGTGTCGGCGGCATCACCGAGTCCGACGCCACGTTGGCGGCGGCATCCAAGGCGGTGATCATCGGCTTCAACGTGCGCACCGATGCCAGCGCCCGCAGAATCGTCAACGAACATAGCCTCGACGTGCGCTATTTCTCGATCATTTACGACGTGATCGATCAGGTAAAGCAGGTGGCGTCGGGCTTGCTCGGCAAAGAGATCCGCGAAGAAATTATCGGTGTCGCCCAGGTCCGCGACGTGTTCCGCTCATCCAAGTTGGGTGCGGTCGCCGGCTGCATGGTGATCGAGGGTCAGGTACGTCGCAACAAGCCGATCCGCGTATTGCGCGACAACGTCGTCGTTTTTGAAGGCGAACTCGAGTCGCTGCGGCGCTTCAAGGAAGTGGTCGAGGAAGTGCGCAACGGCATGGAGTGCGGTATCGGCGTGAAGCAGTACAACGATGTCAAAGCTGGCGATCAGATCGAGTGCTTCGAACGCATCGAGATTCAACGCACTTTGTGATCGCCGTCGCCGCCAAGGCGGGCGAACGGTCCGCCATATAGAGTGCCGGTTGCTTGAGGCGACCGGCGTCGGCTTACAGGAGAACACCATGGGACACGTCAATTTCAAACGCATTGACCGCATCAGCGCGCTATTTCGCAAGGAGATCGGTGCCCTGGTGCACGATGCCGTGCGTGATCGACTGGTGGCATCGGTATCGGTGTCCGATGTCGAGGTGACCCGCGATCTCGCCCACGCCAAGGTGTTTTTGACCGCTCTGGTACCGGAGCAGGCCGCTGCTGCGGTCAAGACGTTGAATACCAATGCCTGGGAGTTCCGTCGCCAGTTGGCCCACCGGGTGGATTTGCGCACGGTGCCGGAATTGCATTTCCACTACGACGATTCGGTGGATCGCGGCGAGCGCATCGACGCCCTGTTGCGCGATGACAACGGCAACCAGGCGCCGGACCGGCTGCCCTGATTTCGACGCAGACGGCGGCGACCGGATTTCGTTGGTTGCCCGTACCTGCGCCGGGACGATAGTGCTGAAGCTCATCCGTATCGGTGCGGATGAAGGCGATGGATTTGTCGCCCTGACGAAATTCGGAGTGGCAGGCAAGGTCAATTGCCTGGTCGAGATTGGCAACGCTACCACGGTGGCAAAGAAGCGCCATCCTGTATCGATACTTGCGGGTGGCAGTACTAGACTGCGGCCATGACCAGCACACTGGAAATCGCCCGCATGGAAGAGTGGCCACGGCTGAACGGGGAGCAGGCGCAGTACGCTTTGCATGCGTGGATGTCGATGGCGGAGATCAGCGCCACATCGAGCCACGCGCTAGATCTCTACGACTATCTGCAACGGCGCTTCGCTGCGGGGATGCAGTGCGACGGTTGGGCGGTAGCGCAGTTCAACATGGCCCACGACGATGTGGTGTTTGCCCACAGCGGTGGCGACTTTGCCTTGCCCGCGCAGCGCCTCACCCGCGCCCTCATGAAGCCACTGGCGGATCGTTTGGTCGCTGGCGTCAATGTCATCAGTTTGCCGGACGAAGCGACCATCACGGCGCTGCTCAGCGGCGTCGGGCGTGATGCGCCGGTGCTGGCACAACCACCACAGGCGGGCTATGCGGTGGCGCTGCGTGATGCCTCGGGCCTGCTCGGCCTGATGACCATATGGGGCTTTCGTCAGGCGCTGACCACCCGAACCGACGATGCCTTGCTGTTGCGTTTTTCCGCGCACATGGTGGTGTTGTCGATCCAGCATCGGCGCAACCAGGAGTCGCTCAAGTTGGTCAGTGCCGAGCTCGACCGGCGCGTCCACGAGCGCACCCGCGAACTGGCCGAGGCGAACTCCGAGATGCGCCGCCAGGCGGAGGATCGGGAATCCATCGAAAACCAGCTCAAGCACGACGCCATGCACGACGCGCTCACCGGTTTGCCAAATCGGGTGCTGATGCGGGATCGCTTGCAAAATACGCTGGCGCGTTTTCGCCGCGACAACACCCAAGTATTCGCCGTGCTTTATTTGGATCTGGATCGGTTCAAGGTCATCAACGACAGCATGGGCCACGCCGTTGGCGATGCGCTGCTGATTGAAACCGGCAACCGCATCGTGGCGTCGCTGCGTGAGGTCGATACCGTCGCTCGCCTCGGTGGCGACGAATTTGCCGTGTTGTTGCCCGGCGTTGGCAAGCTGGCCGATGTGGCGCTGGTGGCGCATCGTTTGATCGCGGCGATGAGCAAACCGATGCCGGTCAACGGCAAAGACCTTTTTACCAGCACCAGTATTGGCGTTGCCTTTGCCCACGTCCGTTATGTCGAACCAGACGAATTGTTGCGCGATGCCGATGCCGCCATGTATCTGGCCAAGTCACGCGGCCGCAAACGTTTTGAAGTGTTTGACGAGACGCTGCGCGAACAGGCGTTGCGCGTAGTCAACCTGGAAGGCGAACTGCGCCGCGCACTGGGCCAGGGCGAGTTCATTCCGTTCTATCAGGCGATTGTGGATCTGCGTGACGGCAGCGTGCAGGGCTACGAAGCACTGCTACGTTGGCGGCACCCGCAGCGGGGTTGGTTGGCGCCTGGCGAGTTTCTGGATGTAGCAGAAGAAGTCGGTCTCAGCGAAACCATCGATATGGAAATCTACCATCGCGTGTGCGGCGACCTGATCGGATTTCCCGAGGGGATCTACGTCAGTGTCAATCTTTCACCGCGCCATTTCAAAGAACCGGAACTGCCCAAGCGGCTGATTGCGATGATCGAGAGCTATGGCATCGGCACCGAACGGCTGCGACTGGAAGTTACCGAAGGCTCCCTACTGGACAACCCGGCCGAGGCCCGCCGCATGTTGGAAGAATTGCGCGGGCAGGGCTTGGTGGCGATGCTCGATGACTTTGGTACCGGCTATTCGTCATTGAGTTACCTGCATCAATTCCCGATGCATGCACTGAAAATTGATCGGTCGTTTGTGTCTGGCTTGCAGGCCGATGGTGGCGGCTCCAAGGCGGTCGTCGAAGCGGTGCTGTCGCTGGCCCAAACACTGGGTGTCGAAGTCATCGCCGAGGGCATCGAGACCGAGGAACAGAAGTCCATCCTGCTGGCCTTGGGTTGCACCCAGGGGCAGGGTTTCTTGTTCAGCAAACCGCGGCCAGTCGAGGCGGCGATCCTGGATTTACTGACCAGGCCGTGAGCGATTACCGAAATTATCCCGGTGCCAGCACCAGCATCGACACGGCGACAAAGTGGCAGCTACTGCCGAGCAGCACGAACAGATGCCATACCGCATGGGCGTGGGGCAGGCGGCGACTCATATAGAACACCGTGCCCAGGCTGTAGGCGAGACCACCGGCGAACAACCAAACCAGGGTCGGGGTGTTGATCGCCAGCAACATCGGCTTTAGCGCAAATAGCGCCATCCAGCCCATGCCGAGGTAAATCAGCGTGGACACGCCCTTGAAGCGGCCAGTAAAAAATAATTTGAAGACGATGCCGATGGCCGCCAGCGTCCAGGCGACCGCAAATAGCCACCAGCCACCGTGGTCACGCAATCCGATCAACGCAAACGGCGTATAGGTGCCGGCGATCAACACGAAGATCGCGCAGTGATCGAAAATTTTGAGGCGGGCCTTGGCGCGGTGATGGGAGATGGCGTGATACAGCGTCGATGCCGTGTACAACATCAGCAGGGAAACTCCAAATACGATCGCCCCCGCCAGCTGCCGACCACTGCCATGCAGCGCGGTCAAGCTGATCAGGGTGGCGCCCGCTGCCAGGCTAAGTACGGCGCCCAAGCCATGGGTAAGTGCGTTCCAGAACTCTTGCCCGGAATCGTGATCTTCGCAAACGGGTGTCATCGGCGGTTGCCTCGATGGGTCTGCACGAGCGCATAGGCTGACGGCTTGACCGCGTGCATGCAAGCGCACGATCCCGCAGCACTGGCGGCAACCCGCTTCCCGATGGGCGATTCCATGGGGATTTGTACAAAGTCGGCGACCACTTGAACAGTGGCCATCCACTCGGTGCCAGGATCTAAGGATTTACGACGCCTAAGCCGCTCGCGACGCCCGCTTGCGATCATTTTCGGTGAGATGACGTTTGCGCAAGCGAATCGCCTTCGGCGTGACTTCGACCAGTTCGTCGTTCTCGATGAACTCCAGAGCTTGCTCCAGCGAAAATTTCACGGCTGGTGTCAGCATCAGCATGTCGTCTTTGCCGGCGGCACGGTAATTGGTCAACGCCTTGGCACGCAGCGCGTTGACCGTCAGGTCGTTGTCTTTGGCATGAATGCCGACGATCTGTCCCTCATAAATCTCTTGCCCGGGTTCGATCAACAAGCGGCCGCGCTCCTGCATGGCGTATTGCGCATACGGCGGCGATGGACCGGTGCCGTTGGAAATCATCACGCCATTCTGCCGCGTGTTGATGTCGCCTTCACTGCGCGGGCCGTAATGGTCAAAGATATGGAACAGCAGGCCGGTGCCAGCAGTAATGGTGCGGAACTCGGTTTGGAAACCGATCAGGCCACGCGCAGGAATCAGGTACTCAAGGCGCACCCGGCCGCGGCCGTCGGGCTCCATATTCGACAGTTGCGCCTTGCGCTCGCCCAAACGTTGCATTACGCCGCCCTGGTAGGCTTCTTCCAGATCGCAGACCAGTTGCTCGAACGGCTCCATCTTGACGCCATCGATTTCCTTGATGATGACTTCCGGGCGCGACACCGCCAGCTCGTAGCCCTCGCGACGCATGTTTTCGATCAGGATCGACAAGTGCAGTTCGCCGCGACCAGAGACCTTGAACTTCTCGGCTTCGTCGGTTTCTTCGACCTTGAGCGCGACGTTGTGCATCAATTCGCGCATCAGCCGATCACGCAATTGGCGACTGGTGAGGAACTTGCCGCCGCTTTCGTCTTTGCGACCCGCAAACGGCGAGTTGTTGACTTGAAAGGTCATGCTGATGGTCGGTTCATCGACGGTCAACGCGGGCAGTGCTTCCGGCGCATCGGGCGCGCAGATCGTATCGGAAATGCCCAATCCATCGATACCGTTGATGGCAACAATATCGCCGGCCTGCGCTTCCGGAATCTCGCGACGCTCCAGTCCCATGAATCCCAACACTTGCAGAATGCGACCGTTGCGCTTGACGCCCTCGCGATTGACGATACTGACCTGCGAGTTGGTCTTGATGCGGCCACGCTGGATGCGCCCGATACCGATCAACCCAACATAACTGTTGTAGTCGATCTGACTGACCCGCATCTGGAAGGGGCCTTCCGGATCCACATCTGGTGCTTTGACATACTTCACCACGGTCTCGAACAGGGGATCCATGTTGCCTTCGCGCACGTCCGGGCTGAGGCCGGCGTAACCGTGCAACGCCGAGGCATAAACCACCGGAAAATCCAACTGTTCTTCGCTCGCGCCCAGGCGATCAAACAAATCAAACGTGGCGTTCAACGCCCAATCCGGGCGGGCGCCGGGCCGATCCACCTTGTTGATCACAACGATCGGTTTGAAGCCCATCTGAAAGGCTTTTTGCGTCACAAAACGGGTCTGCGGCATCGGACCATCAAAGGCATCGACCAGAATCAGCACCGAATCCACCATCGACAGCACCCGCTCGACCTCGCCGCCGAAGTCGGCATGGCCAGGCGTATCGACGATATTGATGCGGTAATCCCGCCAGGTGATGGCGGTATTTTTGGCGAGGATGGTGATGCCGCGCTCTTTCTCGATGTCGTTGGAGTCCATCGCCCGATCGGGCAGGATCTGGCGATCCGCCAAGGTGCTGGACTGCTTGAGTAGCTGGTCGACCAAGGTCGTCTTGCCGTGATCGACGTGCGCGACAATGGCGATGTTACGTAGTTTCTGAATGGACATGACAAAGACCGCGATCGTTGACCGACGCGGATAGGCTCGTAGGAAAGGGCGCGGAGTATAGCCGATGCGGTGTCGAGCTGGGTGTCAACCAGCGGCGACCGGCGCCACTTTGATGGCCCAGCGTCAGCGCTGCGCAGCGACCGGTTTGATGCCGCGGCTCACGGCCCGGGTCAATACATACACCGAGGCCGGTGGCAGATTGCGCAGGGTGAAGCCGGCGCGCCGTGCGTGCAGACCCATTTGCCGCATCACCGTGGATTTGACCGGGTTGGTCGGGCCATAGGTGAACTGAATGAAACGGCCGTCCGGCGCCAATGCTTCAAACGCCGGTAGCAGAATCTGCCGTTGCAGATCGCCGCTCATCGACAGCAGACCGAGCCCACTGATGATCGCGTCAACACCGCCGCGTTCGGCAAATTTTTCACGGTGCAGCACGCGCACGATGTCGCGCGCATCGGCACACACAATCCGTGCCTGTGGAAACCGCTGGGTCAAATGCAGGTGCAGGGTTTCGTTCAGTTCGAACACCAACAAGTGTTCGGCGGGGATACCGCGCGCCAGCAGCGCTTCGGTAAACACACCGGTGCCGCCGCCGAGTTCAACCACGCGGCGCGGCGATTCGGGCAATTCCCGCAACATTTCGATGGCCAACTCACGACTGCTGGGAGAAACCGCTGCGGTGGTCAGCGGCGCCTTCAGCCATTGCCGAAAAAAGGTCCAGGCGAGCGTGGCATCTTGGCGTTTGCGATGCAGTGACTCGACCATCCGCGAGGTACGTGGCCCCATGCGGCCTCCAAAACTTGATGAGGGCACATCATAGGCGGTAACCGGGCATCGAACCACTTCGGATCACTGTCTGGTCAGCTTCGGTAGATCGGGGCGGCGACGGCGCTGGCTGTACCGACGGCTGCGCGGCAATGCTGACGAACTGCGGGCAGCACCGCCGGTGTGGGTTGCGCGTTTTGGGTGAGACTCCGACAATGGCCCATGCGCATCGACCCGGAACGCTATCCCAAATTGTCACGTATTGAGGCACCGGCCGATTTGCGGCAGTTTGCCGACGCCGATTTGCCGGCGATTGCGGATGAATTGCGCGCCTATTTGATCGAGCAGGTGGCGCGGGTCGGCGGCCACTTCGGCGCAGGACTGGGGGTGATCGAGCTGACCATCGCATTGCATTTCCTCTACGACACGCCTACCGATCACCTGGTCTGGGATGTTGGCCACCAGTGCTATCCGCACAAAATCCTCACCGGTCGGCGTGACCGCATCCGCACCATCAAGCAACGCGATGGCTTGGCGCCGTTTCCGCGTCGCGAGGAGAGTCCGTTCGACAGCTTCGGCGTCGGTCATTCTTCGACATCGATATCCGCGGCGTTGGGGATGGCGATTGCCTACGCCCGCGCCGAGGATTCCCGGCGCGTGGTTGCGGTCATCGGCGACGGCGCGATGACCGCGGGAATGGCGTATGAAGCGCTCAACCATGCCGGCGGGATGGACCCACCACCCAACTTTTTGGTGATCTTGAACGACAACCGCATGTCGATCTCGGAGAATGTCGGCGGCCTGTCGCGCATGCTCGGTCGGATGATGACCAGCAGCACGCTGAACGCCCTTCGCGAAGGCGGCAAGAAACTGGTCGGCAGTCGCAATCCGGTGGCGCGGTTTCTGCGGCGCTGGGAAGAGCACGCCAAGGGCATGTTCGTGCCCTCGGCATTTTTCGAAGAGATGGGATTTCATTACACCGGTCCGATCGATGGCCATGATTTGCCGAGCTTGCTGTCGGCGTTGAGGATGTTGAAAACCCTCAAGGGCCCGCAATTTCTTCATGTCATCACCACCAAAGGCAAGGGCTACGAACGCGCCGAGAGCGACCAGATCGGCTATCACGCGGTGGCGCCGTTTGATCCCCTGGTCGGCGTCAAGGCCAAGGTGGGTTCCGGCAAACCGAGCTTTACCGAAGTGTTTTCCGACTGGTTATGCGACATGGCCGCCGCCGAACCACGCTTGCTCGGTATCACCCCGGCGATGCGCGAGGGATCCGGCCTGGTCCGGTTTTCGCAGGCGTATCCGGATCGCTACTTTGATGTCGCCATCGCCGAGCAGCACGCGGTGACTTTGGCCGCCGGCATGGCTTGCGCCGGGGCCAAACCGGTCGTGGCGATCTACTCAACCTTTTTGCAGCGCGCCTACGACCAGCTCATTCACGATGTCGCCCTGCAGGATCTGGATGTGTTGTTCGCGATTGATCGCGCCGGCGTGGTCGGACCCGATGGCGCCACCCACGCCGGCAGCTTCGACTTGAGCTATCTGCGGGCGATCCCGAATATGCTGGTGATGGCACCGGCCGACGAGAACGAGTGTCGGCTGATGCTGAGCACCGGTTTCCGCCATCCGGGTCCGGCGGCGGTGCGTTACCCGCGCGGACAGGGACCGGGGGTAATGGTCGCCAAAGCGTTGGATCTGTTGCCGATCGGCAAAGCAGAAGTCCGGCGTCGCGGCGGTCGGCTGGCGTTTCTGGTGTTTGGCCCCTTGCTCGATGCCGCCAGTGGGGTTGCCGCGCAATGGGGGGCGACCTTGGTCAACATGCGCTTCGTCAAACCACTGGATGGCGCGTTGTTGTTGGAGCTATCACGCAGCCACGAAGGATTTGTCACCATCGAAGACAACGCCATCATCGGCGGGG
>Ga0210016_1001314_pt1 | contig 23106 bp, 25 predicted proteins | sample CryGeyCG2014_300_FD_185454 | JGI IMG/M metagenome (GOLD analysis project Ga0210016, IMG submission 185454) | Groundwater microbial communities from aquifer - Crystal Geyser CG02_land_8/20/14_3.00 (SPAdes) (version 2) | ecosystem: Environmental > Aquatic > Deep subsurface > Groundwater | place...
AAAATCCCTTTAGTATTAACAGTTGGAGACAAGGAAAAAGAAAACAACACTGTTGCTGTAAGAACCCTTGACGGCAAGGTTTACTTTGGCATAAAAACAGGAGATTTAATCAAAAAAATGCAAGAGACCATTGATAACAAATCGTCTGAGATTAAGTTTTAATTTTTTATTTTCTTTGAATAAAACAAAAGATTTATAAAGGAATTGTAACTAGCTAGTTACAATAGAACAAAGATAAAAATGAAAGATGTTTACAAAACTTCAAAGTACCCTAATTCAGTAAATGATTGTGGTTGCGGTTATGCTAACAAGATCATTGAAGAATTAAGAGGTATAGAAACATATGCTCTTGCTAAAGAATTAAGTCAAATAGGATCATTCTTACCAAAAGATAAGATAGGAGCTAAATCTCCATCTGATGAAAACCTGCAGGATATGATTGATTCAGGGAAGGATTTCTTTGATATTCCTGAATTACCTTTGAGATTATCAAATAATAAGTCAGAGATTGTTAAAGAAAGATCTTTTAATAGTAGATAATTATATTTTATTTAAAAAATTCATGTTTTTTCTAAAGGTTTATAAATAAAAACCTGTTCTTAGCTGTAAAATGGTGCTTGAGAAACTTGGAAATTCATTAAAAAATACATTGAGCAAGATAGCTAAAGCCATATTTGTTGACGAGAAGCTCATTAATGAGCTTGTCAAAGACATACAGCGAGCTTTATTGCAGGCAGATGTTAATGTAAAGCTTGTTTTTGATTTAAGCAATAAGATAAAAGAGCGGGCCTTAAAAGAGGAAACCCCTGCTGGCCTCACAAAAAAAGAATACCTTATAAAAGTAGTTTATGAGGAATTAGTGAACTTTGTCGGAAAAGAAGAAGGCAAAATAGAAATTAAGAAAAAACCAACAAAAATAATGCTTGTTGGTCTGTTTGGCTCTGGAAAAACAACTCAGGCAGGAAAGCTCGCTAAATTCTATACAAAAAGAGGCTATAAGGTTGCACTGGTTGGCCTTGATACCCATAGGCCTGCTGCAATGGAACAAATTGAGCAGATAGCAAAAAAAGCAAATGTTCCTGTTTTCCTTGACAAAAAGGAAAAAAATCCATTGAAGATATGGAAAAATTTTGAAAATAAGTTCAATAAGTATAATATAATAATCATAGACACTTCTGGAAGGGACGCATTATCAAAAGATTTGATTGAAGAAATAAAAAATATAAACAAAGCTGTAAAGCCAGAGGAAAATCTCTTGGTAATAAGTGCAGACATTGGCCAGGCAGCTCAGAAACAGGCACAGGCTTTCAATGAGTCATGCAGGATAACAGGCGTTATAGTAACAAAGATGGATGGCACTGCAAAAGCAGGAGGTGCTTTAACAGCATGCGCTGCAACAGATGCAAAGATAAAATTTATTGGTGTTGGTGAAAAATTAGATGATTTAGAGGTTTTCAGGCCAGAAGGCTTTATTTCAAGGCTTTTAGGCATGGGTGACCTTGAAGCATTATTAGAAAAAGCAGAACAGGCAATATCCAAAGAGGATGCAGAGGATTTGGGAAAAAGATTTCTCAAGGGAGAGTTTAACTTAATTGATTTGTATGAGCAGATGCAGGCAATGAGCAAGATGGGGCCTTTGAGCAAGATAACAGAGATGATACCTGGATTTTCCCAGTTAAAGATGCCAAAGGAAATGTTAAAAGTTCAGGAAGGAAAACTGAAAAAATGGCGCTTTATAATGGACTCAATGTCAAGGGAAGAGCTTGAAGACCCAGACATTATAAGTATTACAAGAATTGACAGGATTGCAAAGGGCTCAGGAACATCTACAAAAGAAATAAGGGAATTATTAAAGCAGTACAGGCAGAGCAAAAAAATGGCAAAGCTCTTTAAGGGTGGCAGCCCAAAGAACATGGAAAGAATGATGAAAAAATTCAGTGGCAAGGGTATGCAAGGTATGAAGTTCAAATAAAGAAATCTCTAGTTTATTGTAGAAAGCACTCTTTTATCAATACATTTATTAAATCCCTGCTCAATTTCATTTCCTATGAAAGACTTCGAACTGATGCTGGCACCGATGGAAAGCCACACTGGCCCAGAGTTCAGAGAGCTATGCTACAAAAAAGGAGCAGATTCAACATTCACTGAAATGGCAAGGATATCTGGATTAGCCAAGCGCAATAAAAGTACATTAGAAAAAATTAAAATTCCAAAGCCAATTCCAACTTACATTCAACTGATTGGATCAGATATTACAGACTTAAATAAGTTTCTGCAAAACTTTTTACCTCAAAAAGGATTCTTAGGATTCAATCTAAACTTGGGCTGTTCAAGTCCGAACATGGTTCAAGTAGGGTTAGGTTGCGCTTTAATTAAAAGAATAAGTAAAGTTAAAAAAATAATTCAGACAATACAGGATTACAGTCATCCTGCATCGATAAAATTAAGATTGGGAATGAACAAATTCGAAAAGCAAAAAAAAGTCTATCTTAACTTGATAAACGAAGTAGATGCAGACTTCTTTATAGTTCATGCAAGAGATGGTAAACAAACCCTCAAAGATCCTGCGGACTTTAGCGTTTACAACGAAATAGTCAAGACAAATAAGATTATAATAGCAAACGGCGACATAAGAACAAAGGAGCAGGTACAATATCTAAATGCTATTGGAATAAAAGGTGCAATGATAGGCCGAGCTGCATTAAAGAATCCTGATATATTCAATAATCTAAAGCAGAATGGGCTATTTGTAAAAGCATAACTTATTAATGATATACCTTTTAGATAAATTATAGTTATTAAGTAATTTCTAAAATATTGTCAAACAAGATTGTTTATTATTGCTGAAATCACAAAGCCTAATGCTAAGCCGAAAATCAGGCCAATTAAAAACCTATCTGTGAAAAAGTTTGTTTTATCTTTTACAACAAGGCCACTTTTTAGCTTTTCAAGCTGCTCAATCCTCTGGCTAACTGTTTCAAATGCTTTTTTCCTGGTTTTGGCTTTCAGCAAGTCATTGCTTAGTTCAACATCTTCAATAATATCTTTAACCCAGTTGCTGAAATCATTTTTTTCTTTTGTCACATGATGCTTAAAAGCATCATTACCCATTATTTCCAATGCTTCAGCAAGCTCCTGCAGGTTCTTTATTGATGTTCCCATATGAATATTAAATTCATGTTTTGGAACAACATCATTTAAGATTAAGTTTGCATCTTCTGGCAATAAATTATTTTTTGCTATTTTAATCACCTTTTTTTAGTTGAATTTTTTTATTATATGCTTTAATATAATTATCTGTGTTTTATCTTTCTCAGTTGTTTTCAAAAGTTCTTCTGCAAGCTTTTCCTCTTTAAATATCTCTTTTATCCAGCTCGCAAAATCATTTTTCATATCGTTGACATGATATCTGAATACTTCGTCAGACATTTTATCAAGCTGTTTAGACAAATCCAATACATTCTTTAAAACAGTTCCATCATTAACAAAAAAATAATGGTCTGAATTTGCGTCCTTCAATATATCCTTCTTTTCTATTTTTTTCTCTTTAACTCTTTTTTGTGTTTTCATACTAACACCTCTTTTTTTAATATATTTTTTTCTGAATGCTCTTTTAACCTGAAATTCATATCATTTAATATATTCATAAAAGTTATGAATGCATCATAGGGATTATCATAAGGATTGAAGTATTTATGCACATCGCCATCATTGAACCATTTTGTACACATGTAATAAAAATGGTCGCTTGTCTGAAGCTTTCTCCAATCATTAATGAGTTTTTTATCCTTTGATTTTTTTATGGCATCTTCAATCTGGTATATCTCATTTATTGCTGACTTCTGCATGTCATTTCCATCCCATGCGCTTGTATCCCTTTCAACATCTGCCCATGAAACAGGGCTGTGAATGTCTAATTCTGCAACCGGATTATATGCTTTTATTGCCTCACTAGGTGTCTTAAAATCATTGTCAGGATGCTTTAATAACTCCTGAGGCAAATGCCTTAAAAAATTAAATATTCCTGTATCTTCCCACTGGTGCTCTCCAAAGGTTTCATAATCCATAAATAAATTAACTACATTCCCATTTCCATTAACAGCATTAACCCAATTAGTGTATTTATCAACTGTAAGTGGCCATTCCTTCCAGCCCTTATCTGAAAACCTGAATGCAATATCGTCAGAAAGCTTGTAATTTTTAAGCAAAAGCTTAATTCTTGATGTTGTTTTTGGAGTATAAATAAAATTAGGTGATCTCCAGCCAAGTATATGGTCTGCTCCCTCTGCAAGTATTCCCTTATAACCCATTGATTCAACAAAATTTGCAAGCTCATTATTATAAACAAGCTCTGTGTTCCTAAAAACAGATGGATTCTGCTTAAACAAGCTTCTTATTTTTTTATTATGCAAAATAACCTGCTCCTTAAATTCCTGTTTTGAATGCAGGAATGCAAGCGAATGATAATATGTTTCATCAAGTATTTCAACCTTCCCTGTATCAACCAAATCCTTAAATGATTGCAAAACTTCTGGCATAAATTCCTCAAATTGCTCTAGGATAACACCTGAAAAAGAATAGCTTATCTTAAATTCTTCATGCTTGTTAAGCAGATCAAGCATTAGCTTGTTGGTTGGAAGATAACATTTTTCTGCAACTTTTTGTAGTATATCTAAATTCTTCTGCTTATTAGTGTAACTATGATTCTTTCCAATCTCAAAAACATTATAATTCCTAAGCCTGTAGGGCTGATGAACCTGAAAATAAAAACAAATTGATACCATTTTTAATCTTTAATGTGTAAGCCACCCTCCGTCAACAAATAATGTAATGCCAGTTATATAATCTGAATTATCTGAGGCAAGGAATAGGGCTGCATTTGCTATGTCTTCTGGCTTTCCAATTCTACTTAATGGAATATTGGCAAGCAGTGTTTCCTTTGTTGCTTTATCTTCTAATAAGTCTTTTGTCATATCTGTTTCTATCACGCCTGGGCCGATTGCATTAACATTTATTTTATATTGCGCTAGCTCTAGAGCAAGCTCTCTTGTTATGTTTATTATTGCTCCTTTTGAAGCACAGTAAGCACTAGAGTTTGCAAATCCTACCTGGCCTGCAATAGATGCTATATTAATTATCTTGCCTTTGCCCTGTTTTATCATCTCTGGAACAACAGCTTTTGAACAGAGAAAAACTCCCTTAAGGTTTATGTCTAAAGTCCTGTCAAAATCCTGCTCTGTAACATCAGTTAATGATTTTTGCATATATATTCCTGCATTATTAACAAGTATATCAACTTTGCCAAATTTTTCTGTTGTTAAGTTTATCATTTGGCTAACATCTTCAGGATTGGAAACATCTGTCTTAACAGCCAAAGCATTTCCATTAATAGCCTTAATCTCTTCAACTAGTTTATTGCAATCATCTAGGTTTATGTCACTAACAACAATATTTGCTCCTGCTTTTGCCAAAGCAAGTGCTATTGCCTTTCCAATCCCTCTTCTTGAACCTGTTACAATCGCTACTTTATTTTTTAGATTCATTCTAATACCCCCTTTATGAACTGCTTAATACTTTTTTATAAACGTCAATGCATTTTTTGGCACTGTCATTCCAGCTGATTTTTTTTATTTCTATCAGACCATGCTCCTTTAAGCAATGATGCAATGCATTATATTTAAGTACTGCTATTATCTTGCTGGCCATCTCATCAATATCCCAAAAATCAACCTTAAGGCAGTTTTTTATAACTTCTGAAACACCTGACTGCTTTGAGATGATAACCGGGGTTCCGTTTCTCATTGCTTCTAATGGCGTTATTCCAAATGGCTCTGAAACAGAGGGCATAACATACAAGTCTGCCATTTTATATGCCCTGTCAATATCATCGCCACGCAAAAAGCCGGTAAATAAGACATGCTGTGCAATCCCTAACCTTGCTGCTCTTTCTATCATATCTACTTCCATATCACCAGAGCCTGCAATAATAAACTTAATATTTTTTTCATTTTCAAGCACTTTTTTAGCAGCATCAAGGAAATAATCAGGGCCTTTTTGCAGTGTTATTCTTCCAAGGAATAAAACTATTTTATCCTGGCTTTTTATCTTAAACTCTTCAGTATCAGGGAAGCTTTTAAATTCAACAGCATTGTGAACTACAAAAACTTTTTCAGAGCTTATTCCATAATGCTCTACTATTTTATTTTTTGTAAAGTTAGATACTGCTATAATCAAATCTGCAGCATGCATTCCCATTCTTTCAATATCATAAACAGCCTGGTTTGGATGGTCTCCTGTGCGGTCAAATTCAGTTGCATGAACATGCATAACCAATGGTTTTTTTGAGACTTTTTTTGCCTCAATTCCTGCCAAATAAGTCATCCAGTCATGGCAATGTATTAAATCAAAAGTCTCATTTTCAGCTATTTCCCTTGCTTTTCTGGCATATCTGTGAACTTCTTCAAATAAGTTTTGGCCATAAACCCTATTAAAATTCTTGTCTGAATTCATACATCTTTTCTTATGCATAGTTTCATATCCCTCTGATGATATATAAGGGACCAATAATGAATCTACAGTTTTGATGTTAACAAAACTTGTAGAAAATGCAATTATCATATCAACAAAATCTGATTTAATTGGCTTTGGTGCTGTTGGGATTACAAATGTTATATTAATGCCCTGTTTGCTTAGGCCTTTTGTAAGGCCATAGCATGCTGTTCCCAATCCACCTGTATTAAAAGGAGGAAATTCCCAGCCAAACATCAAAACTTTCATTCAAACCCCTTTTTTGTTTATATAGCCAAATCTAACTAAAATAACTGGAAAGGCTTATTATATAAATAACTTACCAATTACTGCATAGTAACATAAGCATAGATTTGTTTACAAGTTAACCCTTAAAGAGATAAAACAAAACATATTTATATAAGTATTATTTGATATATGACATAAAAGGGGTGGTTTAGTATTAATACAGTTGAAATTGACCAGCAAGAGTATCTTATAATAAAAGAGCTTGTAAAAGATCCAAGAATTTCTGACAACCAGATAAGCAAAAAAACAAAAGTTCCTGTAAAAACAGTAAACAGGAAAAGAAAGCTTCTTGAGAAAAGCGGAATAATAAGTTATCATACAAACGTTGATAACACTCTTACAGGAACAGGAAAATTTGGCGCAAAGCAACAATATATAATAACCTTCAAGTATGGTATTACAAGAAGCATAATATTTGAGATTCTGAAGAGTAATATTCCTTCCAAGATAGAGATGAAACATATTTCTGAATGTTCAATCGGAGATAAGGATGGCCATGCAATTGTCACAATGACAATAGAGTCAAGGGTTGAATCTGACATAATTGAGGTCTTTAATGCTGAGATTCTGCCAAAATTAAAAAGATTGCTTGGAGAGGATGCTGTGATAAAAACAGATGTGCTTACATTCAATTCACATTTCATAAAGATGCATAATTACATGCCGTTTATTAACATGAGAAACGGAAAGATAAAAGAAGAATGGTCTGATGACCTGGTGTTTATTGATTAAAATGGAAAAAGAAGCAGATTATTTGTTTGAGATTTCATGGGAAATATGTAACAAAGTTGGGGGTATTTATACTGTTGTTAAATCAAAGGCTGCTGAAATAATGGAATATTATAAGGAAAATTATTTTGCAATAGGCCCTTTTTTTCCAGAAAAAGTGGCTGGGGAATTCCAGGAAAAAGTTCCTCCAGATAAACTAGCCAAAGCATTTGAAAAACTACAAAAACAAGGCATAAAGTGCCATTATGGAGGTTGGCTTATTAAGGGTGAACCTAACACAATTCTGGTTGATTTCAGTGGATTTACATCTAAAAAAGATGAAATAAAAACAAGCTTGTGGCAGAATTTTAAGATAGATTCACTTAACACACAATACTTTGATTTTGATGAGCCTGTTATCTGGTCATATGCTGTTGGGAAGCTTTTAGAGGAAATAAAAAATGTTTTCAATGATAAAAAAATTGTTGCGCAGTTTCATGAATGGCTAGCAGGAGCAGGCCTGCTTTACCTAAAGCAGAATAATGTCAAGGTTGCAACTGTTTTTACAACACATGCAACAATTCTTGGCAGGACAATGTCCTTTGCAAATGAAGAACTTTATGAAATATTTGACAAGATAAATCCAGAGAAAAAGGCATATGAATATGGTATACAGGCAAAATACCTTACAGAAAAGCAAAGTGCATTAAATGCAGATGTTTTTACAACTGTAAGTGAGATTACAGCCATAGAAGCAGAGCATCTCTTGGGAAAAAAGCCAGATGTTCTTTTGCCAAATGGCCTTGACCTTAAAAAGTTCCCGACATTTGAGGAGGCATCTATAAAACATCGTTTATACAGGGAAAGAATAAAGGAATTTCTGATGTATTATTTTTTTCCATATTATTCATTTGACCTTGATAATACTCTTCTTTATTTCTTATGCGGAAGATATGAATTCAGGGCAAAGGGCATTGATATATTTATTAAGGCATTAGCAAAATTAAATGAAAAACTTAAAAAAGAGGAATCTAACAAAACCATTGTGGCTTTTTTCTGGGTTCCTGGCAATATTAGGGCAATAAAAACAGGATTACTTGAAAATAAAACCTTTTTTGAAGACATAACAGATGCTATTGATGATGATATAGGTGAAATTAAAAACAGGATAATTTATTCAATAGTTTCAAAAAAGAGCATTACAGAAAAAAACATTTTTGATGAAGACTTTCTGCATGAAAACAAAAAAAAGGTTTTAAAGCTAATGAAAAAAGGGGATCCAGAGCTAACAACACATGATTTACAGGATGAAAAAAATGATTCTATTATCAAGTCCCTTAATGAAGCTGGCTTATTAAACAAAAAAGAAGACAGGGTAAAGGTTGTTTTTTATCCAATCTATCTAACTGGAGCTGATCAGCTGCTTGACCTGGGCTATTATGAATGCATGCAGGGCTCACATCTTGGTGTTTTTCCATCATACTATGAGCCATGGGGTTACACACCATTGGAAGCAGCTGCACTTGGTGTTTCATCTGTAACAAGTGACTTGGCTGGATTTGGCAGGTATGTTAATGAAAAATCTGTGCAAACTAAAAATCCAGGAATATTTGTTTTGAAAAGATTAGGCAAAAAAGATGATGAGGTTGTTAATGAGCTTACTAATGCATTTTATTATTTCAGCAATTTATCAAAGCAGGAAAGAATAAAAAACAAGATGGAAGCACAAAGGTTAGCTTCATTGGCTGACTGGGAGGTTTTAATTAAAAATTATATTCAGGCACATAATCTTGCTATAAAGAGGCTTGGTTAAAATAGAACTTAGGAAAGATTATATTTTGAACAGATGGGTGATTATAGCTTCTGAAAGAAAGAAAAGGCCAAAAGAATTTAAAAAAATCAAGGCAAATAAAGAGGGAATTTGCTATTTCTGCCCTGGCAATGAAAATCTCACCCCAACTGAAACTGGAAGGATTGAAAAAGATAGCAAGTGGATTATAAGGTGGTTTCCAAACAAGTTCCCTGCTGTAAGCCATGAGGGAAACCCATCAATAAGAAGCACAAATAAGTATTTTACATATGCTGATGCATTTGGAATCCATGAAGTAATAGTTGAAACACCTGACCATGATAAGCAGCTTGCTGACTTATCAGAAGAGCGCATAAAAGAGGTTTTGAAGGTCTATGCTAACAGGATAACTGAATTAAGCAAAACAGACGGCACAAAATATGTAATTGTCTTCAAGAATGAAGGGATGGAAGCAGGAACATCACTGGTTCATTCGCACACACAGGTTATGACTTATAACAAAGTTCCTGTTCTTGTTGAGGAAGAAGTTAATGCAGCCAGGGCTTATGGAACATGCCCTTATTGTGAGATAATCAATATTGAAAAAAACAGTTACAGAAGAGTCTTTGAAAATAATAATTTTGTAAGCTTTACGCCATATGCCTCAAGATTTAATTATGAAATCTGGATATTTCCAAAAGAGCATATAAAAAACATAACTGAAATGGATGAAGTTAAATTAGATGATTTGGCTTCAATACTTAAAAAGATTTTGATGAAACTAAAAGAAATGAATCTTCCATATAATTTTTTCCTTCACTATGCTCCTGATGGGAAAGACTTACATTTTCATATTGAAATATGCCCAAGGCTTGCTACATGGGCTGGCTTTGAGCTTGCAACAAATGCAACAATAAATTCTGTAAGCCCGGAAGATGCTGCAAAATTTTACAGGGGAGAGGAATAGAAAAAGATAAAAAAATATTTGAATTTAGTTTTTCTGCTCAATAAAATGGTAAAGATAGTTCATTTATTAAATAATCACAAGATAGAAAGCAAATCAACTAAAGATACTAGGCTTCTGATTACAAACAGGAAAGGAGGATATTTCTGTCTTGCTAATATGGGTAAAAGTAGGTATGATGGGCTTTTCTTTTTTGATGAAAAAGTGTATAAGGTTATTGAAAGCCTGAATATAGTTGGTTCTGCTAAGGCAGGCAAGATAATCAATAAGTTTTATGAAATCAAAAGGGAATGGGACAATACAGCTGAAACATTTTTCATGCCCAACAATTATGATTCATTGGTTTATGAGACAACCCAGCCAAGCAATATTGAAATAGTCCTTGATGCAAAAGAAAGCTATGACCATAGGCAGTGGGGCAGATTTTATACTATTTGTCAGGAAGATGATAAAATAATAGTTAAGTTTGTTAAAAAAACAGATTCAAGGGAAGACAGTTCTGATGGCAGTGAAGAATACTCTTTATTTTTGGTGCTTAAGTTTGAGGGCATGTTCAAGAAAGCTGAAGAATGGGAAAAAAGAAATTATGAATTTGACAAAAAAAGGAATTCAATGCCTTATGAAAGATATGTTTTTTCAGCGCTAAATTTAAAGACAGAAAGGGTTGTTTTAAGCTTCTCAAAAAACAAGGAAAGGGCAAAAAAAGAAGCAGACTATGTTTTTAGGAATATTGAAAATTTAAGAGAAAAGCAAAAAGAATATTATGATAGCCTGTTAAAATCAAGAAAAAATATTAAAAATGAGGTTATGATGGCATATTCTTGCACAATAAACTCGCTTGATTCATTAACTGTTGATAATAAAGGTATTTTTGCCGGTCTGCCATGGTTTTTCCAGTTCTGGACAAGAGATGAGGCCATTTCATTAAAGGCTTTGATGTTACAGGGAAATTTTAGTTTAGCAAAAAATATCTTATTTAGGCACCTGAAATCTGTTTTGCATGATGGAAAGCTTCCAACAAAGCTAGACTCTTTATTAAGGAGCGCTGATTCTGCTGGCTGGGTTTCAAAAAGAGCAGAAGATTTGATTTATATCTTAAAAAATAAAAAAATTCTTGAGAAGCAATTTACAAGAAATGAAATTGAAGAAATAGAAGAAAGAATTGGTCATTCTCTTGACTTTATGATAAAATATCACACGCGGGATAATCTCGTCCTTAATAATGCAAAAGAAACATGGATGGACAGCCTGCAAAGGGATGGCTTTAGGATAGAGATTCAAGCAATGCAGTTAAGCATGTATAAGCTAATGCATGAGCTTACAAATAACAGAATTTATCGAGAACTTGAAGATAATTTAAAAAAAGAGGTTAGAGATAAGTTTTGGAACAAAAAATGTCTTGCAGATGGGTTAGATGATTTTACTATAAGGCCAAATGTGTTTATTGCATATTACATGTATCCTGAACTTTTGACAAATAAAGAATGGATTACATGCTTTGACAATGCATTAAAAAGTTTATGGAATGATTGGGGCGGAGTTTCAACAATAGACAAAAACAATCCCTTGTTTAGGCCAGAGCATACAGGAGAAATTAATGAAAGTTACCATAATGGTGATTCATGGTTCTGGATAAACAACCTTGCTGCAATTACTTTGTATAGATTGGATAAAAAAAGATACAAAAAATACATTGATAAAATATTACAAGCAAGCACAAAAGAGATTTTATGGCAAGGGGCAATAGGCCATCATGCTGAGCTATCAAGCTCTAAAGAGCTAAGGTCAGAGGGTTGCCTGGCCCAGGCATGGTCTGCTGCAATGTATATTGAACTAATCAACGAGATTTACAAATAGCAAATTATTTAAACTAATTTCTCAATTTAAGTTATATGCTAATTGGAATAATATCTGACACACATGACAATGCAAGAAACCTTCTGAAGGCCGTTGAGCTTTTTAATGAAAAGGAAGTAGGCCTTGTAATCCACTGCGGCGACTAGGTTTCCCCTTTTATGCCTGATTTCTGTGATAAATTAAATTGCAAGATTATATCTGTTTTTGGAAACAATGATGGAGATATTTTCAGGTTTCTTAGCAGGAATGAAAAAGAAAGATGGAATATTGAATTTGAAAGAGATTGTGTTGAGATGAATATTGATGGAAAGAAGATAGCAGCTTACCATGGCCACTCAAAACCTCTGCTTCAATCATTGATTAAGTCTCAAGATTATGATGCTGTTTTTTCTGGTCATAATCACAAGGCCTCAGTTGAAAAAAAGGGAAAAACACTTCATGTGAACCCTGGCTCAACAAGCGGAGTTTGTGAATCAAAGTTGTCTGATAAAATAACAATTGCAATATATGACACAAAAACAAACAAGGCCGAGATTGTTTCTTTGTGATTTAATTAGCAACTTTTTTATATTAACAGATTAATTCAAGAAAGATGAAAATAATAGCTGACCTCCACATTCATTCCAAATATAGCAGGGCCACTTCCAAACAATTAAATATTCAAAATCTTGAAAAGTATGCAAGGCTTAAGGGCCCAAACCTTCTAGGCACAGGCGACTTTACTCATCCTTTATGGATTAAAGAGCTTAAATCAGAACTTACAGAGGATGGAACAGGAATTTTAAAGACAAAAACAGGCTTTAACTTTATTCTTCAGACAGAAATCTCTTTAATGTACACCCAGGATGGAAAGTCAAGGAAGATTCATAATGTTATACTTGCAAGAAATTTTGGTGTTGTTGAGCAGATAACAGAACAGCTAAAGAAATTAGGCCGTGTTGATTATGACGGAAGGCCAATCTTTGGAATAAGCTGCCCTGATTTTGTTGAGATGATGAAAAAGGTTGATAACAGCATTGAAATAATTCCTGCTCATGTCTGGACTCCCTGGTTTGGATTGTTTGGCTCAAAATCAGGCTTTGATAGTGTGCAGGAATGCTTTAAAGACCAGACAAAGCATGTCCATGCTTTGGAAACAGGCCTTAGCTCAGACCCTGCAATGAACTGGCGTTTAAGCTCACTGGATAAGTACACCTTAATAAGCAATTCTGACCTGCATTCTTTCTGGCCATGGCGTATTGGCCGGGAGTGCAATATCTTTGATTTAAAAGAATTAACTTATGATTTATTGTTAAATGCAATAAAAACAAAACAAGGCTTAACTGAGACAATAGAGGTTGACCCGAGCTATGGAAAGTATCACTTTGATGGGCATAGAAACTGCAATGTATGCATGAGCTCAAATGAATCATTAGAACACAAGGATGTCTGCCCTGTTTGCAAAAGAAAATTAACAATAGGGGTATTGCACAGGGTTGAAGAACTTGCTGACAGGCCTGCTGGCTTCAGGCCAAAAGATGCTGTTCCATTCAGATCATTGATTCCACTGTCAGAAATTTTATCAAAACTGCTGAATTCAGGAATTGCAACACAAAAGACATGGAAAGCATATTATAGTCTGGTTAATGAATCAAGGTCAGAGATGGATGTTCTGCTGGATTTATCATTTGATGAGCTAAAAAAGATAACCAATGAAAAGACTGCAGAGGCAATAATTAATATCCGCAATGGAAAAATAAAGATTCAGCCAGGCTTTGATGGCGAGTATGGTTATCCAATATTTCCTGATGAAAGTGTAAAAGAAATATTTTCAAAAAGAAATGTATCATTACAAAAAAGTCAGAAAGGTTTGAATGAATTTATTTAAATTATAAAAAAGTTAAAAAAATAAAAATTTATTTTACAATAACTGTTCCTTTGAAGTGTATTATTGCATCCATAACTTCATAGGTTCCTGCTTCATTGAATTTGTATTCAAATGTATCTCCTTCTACTAACCTTTGACTTTTGTCTACACCAGTTATGCTAATTATGTGTACCCCACCCATGTTTTTCCATGTAACAACTGTGCCAACACTTACTGTTAGCTCTTCAGGATCAAATCCTGCTCTAAGAACTTGAACATCTGTTACTTCACCAACAGCTTCAGGTTCTTCTAATTCCCCTTCCACTGGACCTTCAGGTCCTACTGGTGGCTGTTCTTCTGCTGGCAGTGTTACTTCTGGATTAACAGTTTCTCCTGGTTGCTCTGGGACTTTTGCAGCACACCCACTTAGCATAATCACAACCAATACTGCCAAAATATATTTTATTTCCATTTTTTCACCTCAAAAAAGCATTTTTATAATTTTAGTTTCTTATCTTTTAAATATCTTTTGGTATTTTTTAAAATCACACAGTTTGATTATAACACATTTATCACATTTTGGTTTTATTGGATTGCAAATCGTCTGTCCATGCTTTACAAACAATTCATTAATTTTAATCCAGTATTTTTTTGGAATTTTCCTCATCAGTTCATGCTCTGTCTGCTCAGGAGTTTTTGTTTTTACAATTCCAAGCCTGTTTGATATTCTATGGACGTGAGTATCAACAGGTATTGCCGGTTTCCTAAATGCATAAACAAGAACGCAGTTTGCTGTCTTTCTTCCAACTCCCGGAAGCTTCAAAAGTTTATCTAGTTCATGAGGAACTCTGCCATCATACTCGTCTAATAAAATTCTGCTAACCTCTTTTATTCTCTTTGCCTTCACATTATAAAAGCCTGATTGTTTTATCAATTTCTTTACTTCAGAAATATCTGCATTCAGAATCTTTTTGGCTGTATCAAACCTTGAAAAAAGTTTTTTTGATGCAATTAGTGTGTTCTCATCCCTTGTGCGCTGGCTTAACATAACTGAAATAAGCACCCTGAATGGCTTTTCTCTTGAATAAAAAGTTAAATTATAATTTTTGTTTAATAATTTAACTATTTTGGTTATTTTATCCGGCATTTAACCATAGAGTAAACAGAAACTATTTAAAGTTTTATAAAAAATAAAAGCTGCCTAGAAAAAGATTAGGCAGTTAAAAGAATAATTTTATCTTCTCTTTTTCTTCTTTACTACTCTCTTCTTGGCCTTTTTCTTAGGTTTTCTCTTGACTGTTTTCTTTTTAGCTTTCTTCTTTGCTGCCATTATTTTTCACCTCTGGATTTTTTGTGTTTTGAACAACACTAATTTTATTTTTTGTTTTTATTGTTTAAATAGTTTTCGTTTTTTTCTAAAAAAAATTATTTCTCGTCGATAATTTTTTGTTTTTTGAAGTTAAAAAATAGTTTTTTTGAAAAAAATTTGAGTAAGTTGTTAAAAGGTAAAAACAAAAATAATTACAAAACTAAATTAAAAAGAATTATAATCAATAAAAAATTAATTTTATCGTCGCTGTTAAAAAATTTAAAAATTTGCTTAAAGATATTTGATGAAAAATTTAAAAATATATTTTTCAGAAAAAAATAGAATATTAAATTATATTTTTATTTTTAAAAAATTTTAAATTGTGTTATTGATCCAAAATTAAATTTTCATTAAAATTTTTGATATAAAAAGAGCGGTGATTTTATTTTTTAAAATTAGCAAAGAAATTATAAAAAATTAGTGAGTTCTAAAAAATGGTTACAAAGATTTATAAAGAATTAAAATAAAGTATACAAAAGCTAGAGAATCTAGCTATAAAGAGGTGCAAACAATGGAGAAAAAAATAGGAGAGGTGTCATTTGTTCTTGGAGTTGTTCTTGCAGTGATCATTGGATTGATAGATGTTTACTTGGGAGCATTAGGACCTTGGTTAATATCCATCTTGATATTGTTGGGATTGATAGTTGGGTTTGTTAACATAAGTGGTAAGGAAACAAAGGATTTTGTGTGGATAGCAGTGGCATTAGTGCTGGTTGCATACATAGGAGGAGCCTCTGGTACACTAACAAGCGTGCTGTATATTGGTGAATATCTGAGCGGGGTGTTTAATGCTATAATGGCATTTGTCGTGCCAGCAGTAGTTGTAGTTGCTCTGAAAGAGATATATTCACTTGCACAGGTAAAATAAAAATTTATTTTTTAATTTTTTTATTTATTTTATTATAATTTCTTAAGTTTAACGTATTTTTCTCAGAAAGATATATAAACATAAAGCTTTATTTAATGAGTAGAATGTATGATATTATTACAGTAGGTTCGGCAACTGTTGATGTTTTTGCAAATACAGAGTCTGAGCTTATAAAGATAAAAACATCAAATTCTGAAGAAGAATTAATTGCTTATCCTTCTGGCTCTAAGATTCTGATTAAAGAATTAAGGTTCACAACAGGAGGTGGCGGAACAAATACTGCTGTTTCTTTGGCAAGGCTGGGCCATAAAGTAGGTTATTTAGGAAGTTTAGGTAATGATGAGAATGGAAGAAAAATTCTTGATTTATTAAAAAAAGAAAAAATAGATTTCATCGGCAAATTAATTAATGATACTACAGGCTATTCCATAATTCTTGATTCAATAGAGCATGACAGGACTATTCTGACATACAAGGGTGCAAATGATAAATTAAAGTTTTCTGACATTAACCTAAAAAAACTGAAAACAAAATGGTTTTATTTTTCTTCAATGATTTCTGAGTCATTTAAGACATTGGAAAAACTGGCAGAATTTGCTGAAAAAAACAAGATTAATATAGCATTTAATCCAAGCACTTATCTGGCAAAAAAAGGCATAGACTATTTAAAAAAAATTCTAACTAGAACAAGTATACTAATATTAAATAATGAAGAAGCTTTATTATTAGTAGGAAAAAATAATGTTAAAACAATGTTAAAGGAATTATATAAGCTTGGACCAGAAATAATAATAATTACCGACGGAAAAAAAGCAATTAATGCTTATGATGGAAAAAATATTTATGTTCTGATTCCAAACAAGATAAGGGTTGTTGAGAGCACTGGTGCAGGAGATGCATTTGCTTCATCCTTCCTGTCAGGCATGATAAAAAAGAATAATGTTGATTTTGCATTGAGGTTGGGCTTGGTAAACTCAGAATCAGTTATACAGAAGAGCGGTGCAAAAAATAAATTATTAAAATACAGGGAAGCACTGGAAATTATCAAGAAAAGCCCAATAAAAATAAAAAAGCTCAGCTAAAAATAGAAATATTTAAAAAACAAAACTATTTTAGTGTAAAAATGAAAATTGTTGGCATAAGCGGTTCTCCGACTAAAAGCGGAAATAATGAGAGAGTAATAGACTATGTGCTTGATATTGCAAAGCAAAGGGGCTTTATCACAGTAAGGATATGTCTCTCGGAGTATAAGATAGCAGGATGTAATGATTGTGGATTATGCAAGGATAAAAAAGAATGCAGTATAAAGGATGATATGAAAAAACTATTGCCATTATTGGAGGATTCTGATGCAGTTATTGTATCTAGCCCTGTTTATTTTGGCTCTGTCAGCTCGCAATTAAAGGCATTCTTTGACAGAACCCTGGTTTTGAGAAAAGCTGGCTTTTTATTAAAAAATAAAGTTGGAGCTGCTGTTGCTGTTGGAGGATCAAGAAACGGCGGCCAGGAAAAAACCATTGAGGCAATACATGCCTGGATGAACATCCATGGAATGATTGTTGTTGGAGATGGGAGCCATTTTGGCGGAATTGTGCAAAAGCCGTTTGAAGAGGATAACATAGGTATAAGAACTGTAAAGGACACAATTTATAAGGTCTGTGATGTCCTTGATATGATAAAATAGGAAAAAGAGGTGGATTTTTTGACAAAATTGCAGATGCAGAAGATAATGCATAATGAGAGGTCTTTGTTTCTTGCATATGACCAGGGCCTTGAGCATGGGCCAACAGATTTTAACCTCAATAATGTTAATCCGGATTATGTTCTTAAAATAGCAGAAAATGGAAAATACAATGCTGTTATACTGCATCAGGGGGTTGCTGAGAAATATTATGACAAGCATAATACAACTGTTCCATTAATTGTAAAGCTTAATGGCAAGACAAATCTTGTTAAGAGTGATCCGGTCTCAAGCCAGGTTTGCTCTATTGGCCGTGCTGTAAAGCTTGGAGCAGAAGCTGTTGGTTATACAATATATCCTGGCTCTGAGTTTGAACATAAGATGTTTAAGGACTTTGGCAAGCTTGTTGAAACAGCCCATACCTATGGAATTCCTGTTATTGCCTGGGTTTATCCCCGTGGAAAGTTTGTTCATGATGGACTTTCAACTGAAACAATTGCTTATGCTGCACGTATAGGACTTGAGCTTGGAGCGGATTTTGTAAAAATAAACTATAACAATGATTTTGAGGGATTTAAATGGACTGTAAAATCAGCTGGAAAAGCAAAAGTGCTGGTTGCTGGCGGGCCCAAGCTGTCTGACAAAGAGCTATTGCAAAGAACCTATGAGGTCATGAAAGCCGGCGCCTCAGGCCTTGCAGTTGGCAGAAATATCTGGCAGCACGAAAAACCCTTGGAAATAACAAAGGCCCTGAAGAAAATTATCTTTGAGAATAAAAGTGTCAATGAGGCATTGAAAATATTAAAATAAAAAAAATTTAATTATTTAACTTCCATAAAAAAAGTTTTCTCTGTTTGACTTATAGTTAGAGTACAGGAATATAGTTCTGAAGGAGTGTCTTTAGGAACAGATACTAAAGCAGAATACCTTTCCCAACTGCCAACAGGAATATTCAGACCTGAAGCCTTTACTGTTACCTCACTAATTCCCTCGCATGTTATTTGTGGAATTACTGTATTAGGAACATCATCTTGCTCATTGTTATAGAATCCAATAGTCATTTTGTTATCTCTTCCTCTTTGTATGTCTGAAGGAATAAAACTTATTGGATCGCCTAAAGTTGGCTCTATTTCTAAAATTGGAAATTCTTTAAACCTGTCTATGAACCTTTGCATGGTTCCAGTAATAAAACCCAAGGCAATACCTAAGGTAACAATAGCAAGAATCAGTATCACAACCATATTTATAGAAAGAGTAATCCCTTTTTTATTCATTTTTGCACCTCATTTTTCATAATCCTAGTTTTAGTTTTATTAAGTCAATAATAATCATAGTAGTATTTAAATGTTTTGAAAATTCCTTTATAGCCAATGTATTAAGAAAAAAACACTAAAAATATTAAAATAAATCCTTAATAACCATACTTGCCCTTTAAGGGCACAAACACAAAACTGCCAAGTGATTCTGTTTTTAATTCTTTACCTTTTTTTACGCCTTTTATCATGGTTTGGCCAAGAAAATAAGCAACAGGAGCAACTATTATTCCATTCTGCTTTAGCTGCTCTATCAAAGGCGGAGGTATTTTCGGGCATGCAGCAGTAACAATTATCTTGTCATAAGGCGCTTTTTTCTCATAGCCCTGGGAGCCGTCATAATTTATTACTTCAATATTTTTTATTCCAGCTTTTTTTATGTTGTTAGATGCAAAATCTGCAAGCTCTGGAATGATTTCTGTTGTGTAAACAAATTTTGCCATCTTGGATATTATTGCAGCACAATAGCCAGAGCCAGCACCAACCTCTAAAACCCTGTCTGTTTTTTTTAAATCAAGGGCATTGATCATAATCATAACAGTTGTTGGCTGTGATATTGTCTGGCCCTTCAGAATAGGCAGTGGATAGTCACCATAGGCCTCATTTAATGACTCACCTAAGATAAATTCCTCTCTTGGAATTGCTTTAAAGGCCTTTATCAGTTTTTTATCTGTAATGATTTTATTGTCAGTCCAGTATTTTACTAGTTCTTCCTTCCCCATATTAAATGCCTGAGAGTTCCTAAATATAAATAGTTTTTTAATTATTTAAACAGAAAGGTTTATATAAACATTTGATTAAGTTTTTAACATTAGCTTATTTAAAACAAGAGGTGTTATTATGAAAACAATATCATGGTTCAAGGAAATATCAAAAGACAATATTTCTATTGTTGGCGGCAAAGGAGCTAATCTTGGTGAGATGTATAATTTAGGCATGCCTGTTCCTCCGGGATTTATGGTAAATGCAGATGCATATAAGGAATTTATAGAAAGGGCAAACATAAAAGAAAAAATAACACAAATTCTTTCAGGGCTTAATGTTGAAAATAATGAAGAACTGCAGAATAAGGCAAATGAAGTGCAGAAACTAATCATAGCAACAGAGATTCCTGATGATATTAAAGAAGAGATTATAGATGCCTATGAAAGCATGGGCATAACTGATAAACCGGTAAATGCTGCTGAGCTCGTAAAGAAAGGAGAAGATGAGTTTGTTGCAGTTAGAAGCAGCGCAACTGCAGAAGACCTTCCAGAAGCTTCATTTGCAGGACAGCAGGCAACATTCCTAAACATAAAAGGAAGCGGGGATGTTGTCAAGGCAGTAAGGGCATGCTGGGCATCACTATTTACTGCAAGGGCAATCTACTACAGAATAAAAAATAATTTTGAGCATATGCAGGTATTGATAGCAGTTGTTGTGCAGAAAATGGTTAATTCGCAGAAAGCAGGAATAACTTTTTCTATAAACCCCTCAACAAATAATGAAAGCGAGATTATAGTTGAAGCATGCTTTGGCCTTGGAGAGGCAATTGTCTCTGGCTCTGTAAATCCTGATTCCTACATTGTTGATAAAAGCTCTATGAAAATAAAAAGCAAGGACATAAAAGAGCAGGAATGGGCGTATGTCAGGGATGAAACAGGAAAAACAGTGAAAAAAACAATAATTAAGGACAAAAGAGGAACTCAGATATTAAAAGACGAAGAAATACTTGGCTTGGCAGAGATTGCAAAAAAATTAGAAGACCATTATAACAAGCCACAGGATATTGAATGGGCTATTGAAGGCGGAAAAATATATGTTGTGCAGACAAGGCCAATAACAACAATGAAAAAGATTGAAGATGAAAAAACAGAGGAGATAAGAGTTGAAGAGCAAAAAGAAGAAGAGCAGGCTGATGAGAAGGGCACAAACATCTCAGATGCAAAAGTTCTTGTAACTGGAAATACAGCAAGCCCTGGTTTTGCTTTTGGTATTGTGAAGATTGCAAACGAGCCAAACGAATTTTCAAAAGTCCAGAAAGGGGATGTTCTTGTAACAAAGATGACAAACCCGGATATGGTGCCGGTAATGAAAAGGGCATCAGCCATTGTAACTGATATGGGAGGAACAACATGCCATGCAGCAATTGTAAGCAGAGAAATGGGAATTCCATGCATTGTTGGAACAGGCAATTCAACCTCTGTTTTAAAGGAAAACACAATGATTACTGTTGATGCAACACATGGCAAGGTTTATGAAGGAAAAATAACAATAAAAAAACCAAAGCAGGCAGAAGAAACAAAAGAAGAGTATGGTGAGTTAATCACAGCAACGCAAATCAAAGTGGTAATGGACTTTCCAGACTATGCTGAAAAAGCAGCTGCAACAGGGGCAGATGGGGTTGGTTTGTTAAGGGCAGAGCATATGATCCTTGGCTCTAAAGTTCATCCAGCTTATTTAGTAAAGCAAGGCAGAAAGCAAGAGCTTATTGATATATTAGTTAAAGGAATATCAACTGTTGCGAGGGCATTTGACGGCAAGCCTGTATGGTACAGGACACTTGATGCTCCAACAGACGAGTTCAAAAGCCTTGAAGGCGGAGAAGATGAGCCTCAGGAAGAAAATCCGATGCTTGGCTGGAGAGGAATAAGGCGCTCACTTGATCAAAGAGGAATGCTTAAAGCTGAGTTTGAGGCAATCAAAAAAGTGCATGAGATGGGGCTCAAAAATGTTGGTGTAATGATACCACTGGTAACAAGAGTAGATGAAGTAAAACAGGCAAAAGAAACCCTTGAAGAAGTCTTTGGTGACGAGTTTGTTGAATTTGGGATCATGGTTGAAACCCCTGCAGCAGTATGGATAATAGAGGATATCTGCAAGCTCGGAATTGATTTCATAAGCTTTGGAACAAATGACCTAACACAATACACCCTTGCAATTGATAGAAACAATGATCTTGTGCAAAAGCATTATGATGAGCTGCATCCAGCAGTGCTTGCAGAAATATCAATGGTTATTAAGGCATGCAAGAAATATCATGTGCAGACTTCAATATGCGGACAGGCCGGCTCACAGCCTAAGATGGCTGCATTCCTTGTAAGGCAGGGCATTGACAGCATAAGTGCAAACCCAGACGCTGTTCACCAAATAAGGCACACAGTTGCAATAACAGAAAAAAGGCTTTTATTAGATGCAGAGAGAAGGAATCTGAGGCCACAGCAATAAATCAGACTTTTACATTTAATTTTTTTAATTCTTTAATTAGATTTTCATAAGAAGTATAATATATTCCATGAATACCCAGCTTTGATGCAGCGTCAGAATATTCTTTTATGTCATCTATGTAAACACATTCATCTGGCCTAAGATTTAATTTATTAATCGCATCAAGGTATATTTCTTTCTTTGGTTTTGCATATCCAAGTTCAAAGGATAATGTAACAGAATCAAATAAAAGGAACTCTCTTAATTTTTTAATTACGCAGTCAAAATCAACTTTTGTTGTGTTTGAAAGCAATGCGACCTTATAATTTTTCTTAAATTTTTTAATTAAATTAAGAGTAGATGGAATTTTTTCAAAAAGCCTGTCTGTATACTCCTTAAAAAATTCTTTTTGGGTTATTGAAAGATTGCATTGCTTCTTTATAATTCTAAAAAAGTCTATTTCTGATAGTTCTCCTAATTCAAATTTATCCTGCAATCCTGATTTAAATATAAGATTACTAATATATTCATAACTTTTATTGGATTTTTTAACAACTTTCTTCAGAAAAATATCATTGTCCCATTTATGGATTACATTTCCATAATCAAAGATGATTGCCTTTATCATAAACAAAGAATATTAACAGGTTAAATAAAAGCTTTTTGGAAAATTAATTTTCAATATAGAAAAATATTTAAAAAAAACAAG
>Ga0210016_1001324_pt1 | contig 23059 bp, 24 predicted proteins | sample CryGeyCG2014_300_FD_185454 | JGI IMG/M metagenome (GOLD analysis project Ga0210016, IMG submission 185454) | Groundwater microbial communities from aquifer - Crystal Geyser CG02_land_8/20/14_3.00 (SPAdes) (version 2) | ecosystem: Environmental > Aquatic > Deep subsurface > Groundwater | place...
GCGAGCTGGCAAAGCAGCTTGGTGTCAGCCTCGGCAAGGTCAACTACTGCCTCAACAAACTGATCGAAAAAGGCAGCCTCAAGATCAACAACTTCCGCAACAGCCAGAACAAGCTGGCCTACGCCTATCTGCTTACGCCGCAAGGCATCGAATCGAAAGCGCGGATGACGGTGCAGTTTCTGAAACGTAAAGTGCAGGAGTATGAACGCTTGCACGGCGAGATCGAAGCGTTGCGCCACGAAGCGGCAGAAAAGGGTTTGCCGGAAGAAGCGAGATGAACATGGAAAACAACGCGAATGTACGCATAGCTGCAAATCGGCCGGCGCCTGACATCGCGCTAGCTATCAACGACATCCCGTGCGAAGGCCATGCGCTGACCAAGATTGCCGGCATCGAAATGTGCCACACCTATAACCGCCAATACGGAACACGCTACATGGCCGTCATGCCCACCAACCTGTACGCCCCCAACGACAACAACGACCTCAACAACTCCCACGCCCTGCCCGCGCTTATCGGCTCTAGTTATGTAGTCATGGCTCCATCGATGAAGCTTTTCTCGCCGATTGTAAAAAATGCGTAGAAGCAAAAAAACTGACGTTTCTCTGTGCCAGAAATAATGAACAAGTTGAAAAACCGCACCTGTTCAATCTTGAAATGACGATGCAGACCATCAAAAAAATTATGCTGGTTTTTGGCACACGCCCGGAGGCCATAAAAATGGCACCGGTGGTTCGTGCCTTGAGCGAAGCAAAACAATGGGAGGTTAAAGTCTGTGTGACCGCGCAGCATCGGCAAATGCTGGATCAGGTGCTGGCGCTGTTTGGCATAATCCCCGATTTCGATCTGAATCTGATGAAACCAGGACAGGATCTGACCGACATCACCAGCAATGTTTTGATCGGCATGCGCGAAGTGTTTAATCAATGGAAACCGGATTTGGTGTTTGTGCATGGGGATACCACAACAGCCATGGCGGCCAGTCTTGCCGCTTTTTATGCAAAAATTCCCATAGCTCATGTTGAAGCCGGTCTCAGAACCAACAACATTTATTCCCCCTGGCCCGAAGAGCTGAACAGAAGAATGGTGGGGCGCATCGCATCGCAGCACTTCGCGCCAACCGAAGCCGCCCGTGCCAATTTGTTGGCAGAAGGTTGCGCGGATGAATCCGTCCACGTTACCGGCAATACGGTCATTGATGCGCTACACAATGTGATTGAAAGAATCAATACCGATGCCGCACTCGGCCAGCAATTACATGAGCGCTTTGCATTCCTTCTGGAAGACAAACGCCTTATCCTGGTCACGGGTCATCGCCGGGAGAATTTTGGGAAGGGCTTTGAAGATATATGCAAAGCACTGCGTGAAATCGCCGAACGTGACAATGTTGAAATCGTCTATCCGGTACATCTCAATCCAAATGTACAAGAGCCAGTGACAAGGATTCTAGGCGACTGCCCGAATATTCACTTGATTGAACCTCTGGATTACCTGCCGTTCGTGTACCTCATGAACCGCGCATACATTTTGTTGACCGATTCAGGTGGAATTCAAGAAGAAGCGCCTTCATTGGGCAAACCCGTGTTGGTCATGCGCGACACCACAGAGCGACCAGAGGCTGTGAAAGTGGGAACTGTGAGACTGGTGGGTACCGATGTTTCGCGTATTGTCTCAGCCGCAAATGAGCTGTTGGACGACATTCAGAAATATCAAAGTATGTCGCAGTCATATAACCCATACGGTGATGGGCAGGCAGCACAACGAATTGTCGAAATACTTCAGGGAAAAAATAGCAATGAGTAAGACTTTTCAATCCGTCGCCATGATAGGGCTGGGATACATCGGCCTGCCCACCGCTGCCGTGCTAGCCAGTCGTGGCACCAATGTCATTGGCGTGGATATCAATCAACACGCAGTGGACACCATCAACCAGGGACACATTCACATTGTAGAGCCCGATCTCGAAGCCCTGGTGCACGAAGTGGTTCGCACCGGGAAATTGCGAGCAACCACCAAACCAGAAGCGGCCGATGCCTTTCTGATTGCAGTGCCCACCCCATTCAAAGGCGACCATGAACCGGATTTGGCCTACGTGGAAGCAGCAGCACGCTCTATAGCGCCCGTACTAAAAAAGGGCGACCTGGTCATTCTCGAGTCAACCTCACCTGTCGGCAGCACCGAACAAATGGCGCAATGGCTAGCTGAATCGCGTCCCGACTTAACTTTTCCGCATCAGTTTGGAGAGGGTGCCGATATCAGCGTCGCCTATTGCCCCGAGCGCGTGCTGCCCGGCAAGGTCATACACGAACTGGTAGAAAATGACCGTGTCGTGGGCGGGATGACACCGCGCTGTGCTGCAAGAGCGTCCGTGCTATACAAAATTTTTGTAAAGGGTGAATGCATCATCACCAATGCACGCACTGCTGAGATGTGCAAGCTGTCGGAAAATTCGTTCCGGGATGTCAACATAGCTTTCGCCAATGAACTGTCGCTTATTTGTGATGAACTGAATATCAATGTGTGGGAGCTGATTAGACTGGCCAACCATCATCCGCGCGTCAACATTCTGCAACCGGGACCGGGCGTGGGCGGTCATTGCATCGCGGTCGATCCCTGGTTCATCGTTGACAAGTCACCCAAGACAGCACGGCTAATCCGCACAGCGCGAGAAGTGAACGACCATAAACCGCATTACGTGATTGCTAAAGTCAAAGCCGCAGCAGCTAAATTCGCAAACCCAATAATTGCCTGCCTGGGCCTCTCTTTCAAAGCTGATATTGACGATCTGCGCGAAAGCCCGTCAGTGGACATTGTGCAACACCTGAAAGAGATGAAGCTTGGCGAGCTTTTGGTGGCTGAGCCGCATATCAGCGAATTACCGCAAAGTCTGGTGGGCAACGATCTTAAATTCATGGATGCGAATGAAGCTGTGGCAATGGCCGATATCGTATTGCTGCTGGTTAATCATCAGGCGTTTAAAGAGATTGGCATGGACACTCTGCAGGGCAAGGTAGTGATTGATACACGCGGGCTGTGGAAAACGCAGCTGGTCTGAACCAACCTGGGATTAATTATTGTAAGGTAATCATAATATGCTTAACAACTCATCAATCCTCATCACCGGCGGCACAGGCTCTTTTGGGCACACTTTTGTGCCGCTTACACTGGCGAAATATAATCCTCGGCGATTGGTTATCTTTTCACGTGACGAAATGAAACAGTGGGAAATGGCCAAACTGTATGCCAACGACCCGCGTGTTCGTTTCTTCATTGGCGATGTGCGCGACAAGGATCGCCTTGCACGTGCGCTTCATGGTGTCGACTACGTTGTGCATGCGGCGGCCACCAAAATCGTACCTACGGCGGAGTACAACCCTTTCGAGTGCGTCAAGACCAACATCAACGGGGCGATGAACCTGATCGACGTGTGCATAGACCAAGGCGTGAAAGGGGTCGTCGCCCTGTCCACGGACAAGGCCAGCAGCCCGGCCAACCTGTACGGGGCTACCAAGCTGGCATCGGACAAGCTCTTCATCGCCGGCAACGCTTACGCGGCGGGCCACAACACGCGTTTTGGCGTAGTGCGCTATGGCAACGTCATGGGTTCGCGTGGTTCGGTGATCCCGTTCTTTCAATCCATCGCCGACAAGGGCGTACTGCCTATCACCGATGCGCGTATGACCCGCTTCATGATCACTCTGGAGCAGGGCGTGGATCTGGTCTGGCATGCGTTCAATGACATGGTCGGCGGCGAAATCTACGTGAAGAAGATACCCTCCATGAAAGTGACCGATATCGCCGCTGCAGTTGCACCGACCGCGCGCCACGAGATCGTCGGTATCCGTCCGGGAGAAAAACTGCACGAACAGATGATCAGCCCGGAAGATGCGCATTACACCTATGAATATGACGAGCACTACAAGATATTGCCGGCAATCCATAGCTGGAGCCAGGATCCGGCGCGCATACAGAATGGGAAGAAAGTCGCGCCGGATTTTTCCTATAGCTCGGACAACAACCCCGACTGGATGAGCATCGATACCTTGCGTGCATGGGTCGAACAAAACCACGAGAAGGTCGGCAAGTTCTGATGGCCATGATTCCCTACGGGCGCCAGGACATTTCAGAAGCCGACATCCAGGCAGTAGTGGATGTGCTGCGCTCGGACTTCCTTACCCAGGGTCCGGCTGTTCCAGCTTTTGAAAAAGCGGTGGCTGACTACTGTGGTGCTGGGCATGCCGTGACTGTCAACAGTGCTACTTCAGCCCTGCATATCGCCTGTCTGGCGCTGGGTGTTGGCAAAGGCGATATCGTCTGGACCAGCCCGATCACCTTCGTGGCCAGCGCGAACTGCGCGTTGTATTGTGGCGCTGATGTGGACTTTGTGGACATCGATCCGCGCACATACAACCTGAGCACGGAACGCATGGCTGAAAAATTGGCGCAGGCGGAAAAATCAGGCCGACTTCCCAAAGTCGTCATCCCGGTACACTTATGTGGCCAACCCTGCGACATGGCTGGTATCCATGCCTTGAGCCAACGCTATGGTTTCAAGATCATCGAGGATGCCTCGCACGCTATAGGCGGGAAATACAAAGGCGAACCGATAGGCAATTGCCGCTACAGCGACATCACCGTATTCAGCTTTCACCCGGTCAAGATCATCACCACTGGCGAAGGCGGCATGGCGCTGACTAACGATGCGCAATTGGTCAAGCGCATGCAACTGCTGCGCAGTCACGGCATCACCCGCGATACGGCGGACATGACCCACGCGCCGGATGGCCCGTGGTACTACCAGCAGATCGAGCTGGGTTTCAATTACCGTATGACTGATTTGCAAGCTGCATTAGGGCTGAGCCAAATGCAGCGGTTGGGCGAATTCGTTACCAGGCGGCACGTTATTGCCAAACGATATGAGCAACTGTTGTCTGCTCTGCCGGTGATCACACCTTGGCAGCACCCGGATGGCTATTCAGGTTTGCACCTGTACGTGATTCGGCTGAAGCTGGCCGAAATCGGCAAGACACATCGTCAAGTGTTTGAAGCCTTGCGCGCGGCAGGCATAGGAGTGAATCTGCATTACATTCCTGTGCATCGTCAGCCGTACTACGAAGGCTTGGGATTTAAGGCGGGATATTGCCCTGAAGCGGAGCAGTATTACGCCGAGGCAATCAGCTTGCCGATGTATCCGAATCTGACTGAAGCACAGCAAGACAAGGTCATCGAATCGTTGCGGGTCGCCACCACTCAATGAAGATCGCAGTCATTCCGGCACGCGGTGGCAGCAAGCGCATCCCGCGCAAGAATATCAAGCCATTCAGTGGCAAGCCGATGATCGCCTGGTCCATCGAGGCCGCCAAGTCATCTGGGTTATTTGATCGCATCATCGTTTCGACGGATGACGCAGAAATCGCTGAAGTCGCAAAGCAGTGGGGAGCCGAAGTCCCCTTCATGCGTCCCGACGCGTTATCGAACGATCATGCCGGTACGACCCCCGTAATTGCGCATGCCACGCAGTGGGCATTGGCGCAGGGGATGGATGTCGAGGCCGTGTGCTGTATCTACGCGACTGCACCATTTGTGCAAGTTGACGACCTCAAACGCGGATGGGAAGCACTGGCGTCGGGCGATTGGGATTACGCCTTCACCGTGACTGATTTCGCAGCACCGATCTTCCGTGCCTTCAAGCAAACAAAGGAAGGCGGCATAGAAATGTTCTATCCGGAACATTTCGCGACGCGCTCTCAGGACTTGCCGACAGCACTGCATGATGCGGGCCAATTTTATTGGGGACGGCCTAGCGCTTGGCTAGAGGGTAAAAGAATCTTTGATCGGCATTCTGTGCCAATAATCGTTCCGCGTTGGCGAGTGCAGGATATTGATAATCAGGATGATTGGGAGCGGGCGGAAATAAACGCGCCTGTCATTATGAACAGAAATGCTTAGAAGCCATATAAGGGGAAAATTAATGTCATTTAACAGTGAGCAGGAAAAGTTTTGGGCCACAACTTACGCCGATGACTATATCAAGAAAAATAGCGAATTCGATCACAAATTGGGCTCTGAAGCCTGGAAGCTGATGCTTCAAAAGACCCAAGGCGAAGTGAGAAACTATCTGGAGTGTGGATGTAATATCGGCCGTAATATTGAGCAACTCAAACTTGCACTACCTGATGCTAAATCGTCAATTATCGAAATTAGTACCCCTGCATTCAACTTTGTAACAGCCCGATACGACTTTGCCCAGGCCTATAACGGTCCAATACTTGGCAGTCAGTTTGAAAAAGAATCTTTTGATCTTGTTTTTACTATGGGAGTGCTGATTCATATCAATCCAGATCAGCTTCTTGACCACATGGCGAAGATGTTTGATTACTCACGCAAGTACATCCTGATTGGAGAATATTTTAATCGCACCCCTATGACGATTGAATACCAGGGTGCAAAAGACAAGCTTTTCAAGCGTGATTTCGGTAAGCTCTTCATCGAAAATTTCAACGTAAAATTAACTGATTACGGTTTTCTGTGGGGGCACATCTACGATGCTGCCGGTTTCGATGACATCACTTGGTGGTTATTTGAAAAACGGTAAGCAAAAAATCGCTCTACGCGTTGATGCCTCTGGCCAGATTGGCACCGGCCATTTCATGCGCTGTCTGGCATTGGCGGTCAGCCTGAAACAGCGCGATGCGCCGCTGCTTCAAGTAAAATAGCCAAAGTTGTTTGTCAGCTTAAGTCGGAACAAACGATTGAATCATGGTAACCATTTGAGTGAGGTGAAAAATGCAAATAGCTATCGAACTACCTAACGATTTTGTTCAATTTCAGGCATTGCCCGAAATTAGAGCAGAGGTTCGCGCTTCCTACGCACTTTGGCTCTATCAACGTGAGCGGGTTACGCTGGTAAAGGCGGCAGAATTGGCCGGTGTTACCCTTCTCGAATTTATGCAAATTTGTAAAACTAATCGCACGCCAGTGATAGACATTACCCGCGAGGAATTGCTGGAAGAACTGTCAGGATTTAATCCGAAATGATTTTGGTTGAGGATGTTTCAAGGATGCCTCTAATAATTCGACATACCGGCGGTGGCCGGAATTCAGCGGTTTTATTAAATTGGGCTTTGCCCTTGCTACGTAAGAAACCATTTTTTTGAGCTGGATACCGGCCTCCGCCGGTATGACGGAATTTAAAATATTAGTGAGGCACTCAACAGTGATTGCCTTTGTGACTTTTGGCAATTGTGAGTTTGGTAATATACAGTCTTGCTTTGAAAGAATGCCGATATGACAACGACCGAAAAATTGATTGAAACAGTGCAAAACATGCCGGAACCTGTTTTGGCGGAATTGCTCGACTTCGCCGAGTTTTTACGGGGCAAGATGTCCAATAATCAACCTCATTCGAAGGACAAATTATTAATAGACTTAAAAGGTGGCCTGGAAAACTCGGCTACATTTGCAGGCGATCCTCTAGTAATCCAGAAACGGTTGCGTGATGAGTGGAACTAAATATTTACTGGATACCAATTTTATACTTGGACTTTTGAAGTTAGACGCCCAAGTGCTTGCGGAATTCTCTGCACGCCGGATTTTAGCTGGTGAATGTGCATACAGTTCAATCACACGAATGGAGTTGCTTGGATTTCACAGAATCACACAGGCAGAAGAAGTGCTAATCAAACGAAAATTGGAACACTTTTCTTATCTGTCTTTGAATAAAGAAATTGAAGATCGCGTCATTGCATTGCGCCAGTTGCGCAAAATCAAACTGCCCGATGCAATGATTGCCGCAACGGCGCTGAATTTAGATATTGAGCTGCTAACACTGGATCAGCATCTTTTAGAAGTTGTGCGTTCAGAAAACAGAGGGAAACAGCTTCCTTGAACATCGCCTTCCGCACTGATGCAACCAGCCAGATCGGCACGGGGCATTTCATGCGCTGTCTGACTTTGGCGGAGGCACTGAAGAAACAAGGGGCGCAGATTCGCTTCGTCAGTCGTGGTCTGCCAACGCATTTGCGCGACATGCTCGCAACAAAAGGCATGCAGTTGACCACACTGGATAGCGAGACAACAGAGTCGATAGATGGCGACCTCGCGCATGCGCAGTGGCTGGGTACAAGCCAGGCACAGGATGCACAAGCCACCATACAGGCACTGGCTGGCCAACAATGGGATTGGCTCGTCGTCGATCACTATGCGCTGGATTCACGTTGGGAATCGATGCTCAAGCAGACAGCCAAGAGCATTCTGGTCATCGACGACATCGCTGATCGTCAGCACGATTGCGATGTGCTGCTGGATCAGAATATGTATGCGGACATGAATATCCGATACGGCGGCAAAGCGCCATCTCATTGCCAATTGTTGCTGGGGCCGCGCTATGCATTGCTGCGTGACGAGTTCCGGCAACTGCGTGAGCAGGACAAGCCACGTACTGATCCGGTCAAGCGTGTACTGGTATTTTTCGGTGGGGTGGATGCCGACAATTACACAGCCCGTGTTATCGAGTCACTAGCCAGTATTGGAAGTCATGACTGGCATGTGGACGTGGTGATTGGTGCGCAGCACCCGCATCGCGAACAAATTGAGGCAGCATGTGCCGAGCAACGCTTTGTTTGCCATGCGCAAACCAGCCGAATGGCCGAGTTGATGGCGGCGGCTGATTTGGCAATCGGAGCTGGCGGCTCGGCGACTTGGGAGCGTTGCTGTTTGGGGTTGCCTGCGTTGACCATCTGTGTTGCGGACAATCAGCGCAAACAAATTGCTGATGCGGCATCTGAAGGCTTGCTGTATGCGCCGGAATTGGAAGGTGAGTTGATCCCCGCGATCAGGCGGCATGTGAGCGCGCTCATGGAAAATGGCTACCTGAGGCAGGCCATTTCCCGCAGCGGGATGCGGGCTGTGGATGGCTGCGGCGTGATGCGAGTTATCGGGGCGCTGGGTTGCAGTGGCATTGAGATTCGAGTCGCAAGGCAGGATGATGCGGAAAAATTGTTCGTGTGGCGCAATCATCCAACCATCCGGGCGGCCTCACGCAAACCTGACGTGATCAATCGGGAAGATCACCATAAATGGTTTGCTTCGGTGCTGGCCTCCCCTGATAGAGTATTGCTCATTGGGCAACGCGAAGGTTTGCCGGTTGGAGTTGTGCGGTTTGACATTCAGGGCGACGAAGCTGAAGTTTCAATTTATCTCGTGCCAGATATCAAGCAACCAGGGCAAGGACGTGAACTTTTGCAAAGTGCGGAATATTGGTTTGCCGCCAATCGCCCAAAGGTGAACAAGATCAGTGCCTATGTGATCGGCGGTAATGAACGCTCCCAGCGCCTGTTTTTAGGCGCGGGCTACCAGGTCGAGTCCACCAGTTATTCAAAGAGGCTCCATTAAAAATGACCGAAGAATTCAAGATTGCTGACAGATTGATAGGCCGAAACCATGCCCCCCTGGTTATCGCCGAAATGTCCGGCAACCATAACCAGTCGCTCGAACGCGCGCTGCAAATCGTCGAGGCCGCAGCCAAGGCGGGCGCGCATGCGCTGAAAATCCAGACCTACACCCCCGACACTATGACGATTGATCTGGACGAGCGCGAATTTCATATCAGTGACCCCAAGAGTCTATGGGCGGGAACATCGTTGTACAAACTCTATGGTGAAGCCTGCACCCCATGGGAATGGCACAAGCCGATCTTTGACCGCTGCCGAGAATTGGGGATGATCGGGTTTTCCACGCCGTTCGATGATACGGCAGTCGATTTCCTGGAGACTCTGAATGTTCCCTGCTACAAGATCGCCTCCTTTGAAAATACCGACCTGCCGTTGATCCGCCGTGTGGCAGCTACCGGAAAACCGTTGATCATTTCGACTGGTATGGCGACGGTTGCCGAATTGGATGAGACAGTACGTGCCGCGCGCGAAGCGGGATGCAAAGATTTGATTCTGCTCAAATGCACCAGTACCTATCCTGCCACGGCAGAGAACACCAACATCCTGAGTATTCCGCATCTGCGCGAATTGTTCGGCTGCGAAGTTGGCCTGTCCGACCACACCATGGGCGTGGGGGTATCAGTGGCCAGCGTTGCCCTAGGCGCAACCATCATTGAGAAGCACTTCACTCTCAACCGTGCCGATGGCGGTGTGGACAGCTCCTTCTCCATGGAGCCCGCCGAGATGGCGCAACTTGTAATGGAAACAGAACGCGCCTGGCAGGCGCTGGGGCAGGTAAGTTATGGTCCAACCGAGGCCGAGAAGAAATCTATCCAGTTCCGCCGTTCGCTATACGTGGTGCAAGACTTGAAAGCTGGGGATGTGCTTACCCGCGAAAATTTACGGGCGATTCGTCCGGGGTTAGGGCTCCCAACTAAATACCTTGAAGAACTTCTGGGAAAAAAGGTGAATCAGGATGTGATGCGCGGGACAGCTATAGGATGGAAGTTGATAGCGTGACCAGATCGATTTGGAAATTATTAGCAGATTGTTATCGACGGAGATTTAGGTGAGTACATTAACGGAACAGGATATAAGGCCAGTGGAATTGATGGCCAAACAACGTATTGCAGCATTGACTGATGTTGGAAGGATGCTGTCAAAGTGTAGCGAATTTGTTCATGTGGATTGTCCTGCGTGTGGGGCAAATAATTCCATACCAAAATTTGAAAAGAATGGCATTTCTTATGTGGAGTGCAACGCATGCCAAACTTTTTACGTTAATCCGAGGCCACCATCTGAAGTACTGGATTGGTTCTATCGAGGCTCTCCAAATTATGCCTATTGGAACGAAGTTATTTTTCCCGCCTCGGAAGCGGCAAGGCTTGAACGAATTTTTGTGCCGCGGGTTGATCGCTTGCTGGAGCTTTGCAGCAAGTATGAAGTTAGAACAAATGCAATTCTGGAAATTGGAGCCGGGTTTGGCACCTTTTGTGCAGAGGTAAACAGACGCAATGTGTTTGCCAGGGTGGTGGCGGTGGAACCAACCCCTGATCTTGCAAAAACCTGCAGAGCGCGGGGGCTTGAAGTATTGGAACTGCCGGTCGAGCAAATTCAATTAGGCGCTGCCGAATTATTTGATGTGGTAGCCAGTTTTGAAGTCATCGAACATTTGTTTGCGCCGGTAGATTTTGTTGGTCATATGGTGCGCTTGCTCAAACCCGGCGGAATTCTGATGTTGGCATGCCCGAATGGGCAGGGGTTCGACATTGAAACCTTGGGTACGGCAAGTAATACAGTTGACCATGAACATTTGAATTACTTTAATCCGGTGTCATTGGCTGGGCTGCTCGCAAAGTGCGGATTGGAAATATTGGAAAGCTTTACTCCGGGCAAGTTGGATGCAGATTTGGTGAGGAACAAAATACTTGCAGGGGGGTTTGATGTATCGAAACAGCCTTTCCTGAAAAAAGTTCTCGTGGACGAATGGGAACGTTTGGGAGGGGCGTTCCAAGAGTTCCTAGTACAACAAGGGTTGTCTTCCAACATGTGGATCGTGGCGAGAAAGCCACAGGGCTAATTTGGATAACGTATGAAGTATTGCAAACATTGTCTCCAACCAGATACGAGGCCAAATACTGTCTTTTCTGTGGACGGGATTTGTCCCGCATGTACATATTTTGAAGCGTTGCAGCAAGTTGATTGGCAAGAGCGTTTTGAAGTACTTCAGGATTTGCTGGCAAAACATCCACGAAAAAAAGGGCAATTTCACGACTGCATCATTGGCGTGAGCGGCGGAAAAGACAGTACCCGGCAGGCGCTGTTTCTGCGCGACAAGATGGGGATCAACCCGTTGCTGGTCTGCTTGAGCTATCCACCCGAGCAGGTCACCGAGCGCGGCGTAAGCAATCTTTCCAATCTCATCAATCTGGGTTTCGATGTCGTGGTCAGCGCCCCGGCTCCGCAAACCTGGATGAAATTGAAGCAGGAGGGCTTTCAGAAATTCACCAATTCCTTCCGCTCCACGGAAATGGCGCTGTTCGCTTCCGTGCCGCAGATCGCGATCAAGTATGGTATTAATCTGATCCTGTGGGGCGAAAACCCGGGGTTGCAACTGGGCGACATGAAGACGCTGGGCCGCACGGGCTATGACGGAAACAGCCTGCGGTACATGAACACACTTTCCAGCGGGCTGGACTGGATGCTCGAATGCGGATTTGAAAAGTCGGAACTGGTCTCGTACGTATATCCGGGAACGGAAGAGTTCGAGAAGCATGATCTGCAGATCGTCTATCTGGGATGGTTCCTTGGGGACTGGTCGCTGGTCAACAACGCTTCTTATGCGTGCGGCAACGGCATCGAGATACGCACCGACGGTGTCGAGAAGACAGGCGACCTGTACGGAGTGACGGCGCTGGACGAGGATTTCACCCCGATCAATCAGTTGATCAAGTACTACAAGTTCGGTTTCGGGCGCGTGACCGATTATGTGAACGAAGAAATACGACTGGGGCGCATCAGTCGCGAGGCCGGGATCAATCTCGTCGAGCAATACGACGATGCGCAGGATGAAAAATACATCAAGGATTACTGCGACTATCTGTCCATCCCGGTGGAAGCCTTCTGGGAAAAGGTAAAGGCATCCACCAACAAGACATTGTTTTCGATCGAGGCGGACGGCTCCATTCGTCGCAAGTTCAAGGTCGGAGTCGGAATATGAACCAGGTAACGGTGGGTATCGTCGATTACGGTATGGGCAATCATGCCTCGGTGATTCACAGCCTGCGCAATATTGGTTTCCGCGTCCGGGTAAGTGATGTACCGGAGGTACTGGATGCCACCGACATACTGGTGCTTCCGGGTGTCGGAGCCTTTCCCGCAGCGATGCAGGCGCTCCATCAGCGCGGACTTGTGAACTATTTGCAGCAACAGGCCAGGGAGCAGCGTCCGATCATAGGCTTATGTCTTGGTATGCAACTGCTCACCAGTGCTTCACATGAGTTTCAATATACTGTCGGTCTGGATATTATACCGGGAGAGGTCGTGCCGCTGACGGGCGCGAAATGGCACATCGGCTGGAATACGCTGGAATGCGTCAATACCGATCCTCTCCTTCAGCCCAGCGACGGTCAGGCTTTCTATTTCAACCATTCGTTCTGCTATCAGGGGCCCAACGAGTACCAGGTGGGTTTGTCCCGCCATCCCGGGCCTTTTGCCGCTGTGATACGGCACGGTAATTCCGTGGGTACCCAGTTCCATCCCGAGAAGAGCCAGGTTGCAGGCAGGGCGCTGCTCAAGAACATCATTTTGGGCCTTACTCATGCTTAAAAAACGCCTGATCGGAGTCGTTACTGTAAAGAACGGATGGGCTGTCCAGTCTTTCGGATACGGCCGTTATTTGCCTCTGGGCAAACCCGAGTGTCTGGTGGAGAACCTTGATCGATGGGGCGCAGACGAGATACTGGTTCAAGTCATCGACCGTTCTGCGAAGAAACTCGGGCCGGATTTCGGCTTGCTGGCGCAACTTGGTGCGATAGGTCTGGAAACGCCCCTGATCTATGCGGGTGGAATTCGCTCTGTGGAGGACGGCGTCAGACTGGTGCAGTCGGGTGCCGACCGAATCGTTCTCGATGCACTTCTGCACGAAGACCTGCGGCCTGTAAGGGGGCTATCGGAACAGCTTGGAGCCCAGGCACTGATTGCATCGATACCTTTGGCGTTTCAGGGTGCAAAACTGGAGTGGCTGGACTACCGGACGCGCACGTCGTCTCCGCTTGCAGAAGATGTGCTGGGTTTGATCCAGTCCGGTGTTATTTCAGAAGTGCTGATTACGGATTGGCAACACGAGGGGATGCCGGGAGGATTCGAGCAGAAACTGGTCGAGCATTTTCCTTTTAAGGATGTGCCCATCATTGCATTTGGCGGAATCAGCGAACACGAACAGATGCGCAAACTCATGCAATCGACCAGGATCGCTGCTGTCGCAGTGGGTAATTTCCTGTCCTACCGCGAGCACGCCATTCAGGAGTACAAAGAAGTGCTAACAGGCATGCCATTGCGGCTTGCAACCTATGAATCCACTTATTCACTAATAGCCGATGTCTGATATTCAATTCTGCAAACGCTGTCTGTATACCACGGCGCACCCTTTGGGTCTGACTCTGGACGACGAGGGTATTTGCTCGGGTTGCCGCATACACGAAGAGAAGGACAGGCTGGATTGGTCAGCAAGATGGCAAAAGCTGGAAGGCATCGTCAAACCTTATCGCAGCCGTGCAGGTGATAACTACGACTGCATCATCCCGGTGACCGGCGGGCAGGATTCTTACTACATGGTTTATCTGGTCAAGGAGCGGTTGGGCATGAACCCGCTGCTGGTGACCTACAACAAGTATTTCAATACGCCTTTGGGTATCCGCAATCTGGCGAACCTGCGCATCCGCTTCAACTGCGACATCCTTTATCAGAACGTCAATCCCGTCTCGGTCAAAAAGATCACCCGCTGTTCTTTACGCCGTTTCGGCAGCATGTATTGGCCCATCCTGGCAGGCCATACGGTGTTTCCGGTTCAAACCGCCGTCAGATACAAGATTCCCCTGATCATCTGGGGCGCGCATCAGGGACTGGAGCAGGTCGGCATGTTTTCCCACGAACATGAAGTGGAGATGACACGCCGCTATCGCAAAGATCATGACTTGATGGGGCACGAAGCCGATGACCTGCTCACCATTTTCGACACGCTGAAGGAAGAAGATATCTGGCAATACCGTTACCCGGACGACAGAGATCTCAATACAATTGGTGTGCGCGGTATCTATCTCGGCAACTATGTGCGCTGGGATCCGAAAGCGCAGCACGAGCAGATGATTCGTGAATACGGATATCGTACCGCCGCGTTTTCCCGTACATTCGATTGCTACGACTATGTCGATTGCTTCAACTACACGGATCTGCATGACCAGTTGAAGCTGTATAAACATGGCTATTCAAAAGTAACTGACCATGCTTCTCGCGAGATCCGTTTTGGTCGGATAACCCGTGAACAGGGTCTTGCCTTGGTTAGAAAGTATGAGCAAGCAACACTTAAATATTCGGATTTGTTTTGCGAGTGGTTGGGTGTGACCCCGCGGTCACTTCAGTTTTTGATGGACCAACACCGCAATTCTCGTTTTTGGACTCAGGTCGAGCCTAGGAACTGGGAGTTTAATGGGTGGAGCATTCGTCAGGCCAAAGATAGATTGATTGATCTCCAATCTACTGATCTGCCGAACATTTTTAACTCTAGCGACCAACTTGAATATGATCGATACCCGAATTACATCACGATTGGCAAGGGCTGGCCTTAAATGCAAGTACGCAAAACAGATGCTGTTTGCAACATAAAGAATGTGGGGTTCGGAATGGCAACTTTGTATTTGAATATCCTAAATATAATCGGCTAAACTTTTTTCTAGAAAACCACTAATCAAAGTTGAAAAATATGAAAGTGTTACTTGTTCTTAATAAACCTAATCGTGAGATTCCGATAATGGAAGCGATAAGGCGAGAAATATGTTTGATTAATAAGAATGCTATGGTAGAAATCAAAGAAATGTGTACGCCAGAATTTCCTCGATTTGTATTCAAATTTAAACCTAACGTTATTCTGACTTATCCGCTGACATGCGAGGGTTTTGCTCGATGGTATTACATATTCAAATTTTTTCTTGGTGCCAAGATTATTTCAATGCGTGCAGAAGGAGTAATGGATTTTAATAGCGAATATGAGCTAGAACGATTTGTTGGATATGATAGCTATGGGGGAAACCTTGTAGATTACGAGTTGTCTTGGGGTGAGAAATTTGCCCGTGTGGTGGGTGAGGAATTAGTCAAGCAAGGAAGGCTGTCTTCTCTTGACAGATTTAGGACGGTTGGTTACCCAAGATTGGAATCATATTTTGAACAAAAAATGAATTTACCTTCCCCTATCTTTAGGGTTCTCGATCGTATAAGTAACTATAAGAAAGAAAAAATAGTATTGTTTATAACTGGATTTGTTCTGGCTAATTATTCAAAACAGAACATTCTTGATGCGAAGGATATGGGGGGCGAGGATAGGATGGATAAGGCGCTTGAGGGTGTAGAAATAATTAAAAATTTTAGATCGGAATGGATAAGGCAGATTATTAATGTGGCGGTTGAAAACCCGGATGCGTTGATTATCGTTAAAAAACACCCATTGGAAAATAGAGGTGACTACAATCATCTCTTGGAGGGTATAAAAAATATTCTCTATATTTTTGAAGATATACAAATGAGCGAGATAATTCACCATGTGGGAGTATATTTTCATTATGGTTCAACAAGCTTGATTGACGCATATTTGTCTGGTACACCATCAATATACGTGTCATCTGAAAAAAATGGAGAATGGTACTCTGATCTTGGATGGCCTTCAACCAGACGAATTGATATCAATGAAATTTCCTTGACTGTAAAAGACTTTTTGGCAGGCCATATCTCGTTTGAAATGACGGATGAAATAAAGCACGTAATGAAGGAAATGTTCAATATTCGGGAAGGAATAACGTATAACCCTTCAAGAGAAATTGCAAAAATAATCCTCGATCCAACACCACCCCAGAAAATCAAGATAACCGACCAGTATTTTTTGAAGGCATTGGCGATAACTATTTTGACTACTTCGAGAAATCTTGCAAGCAGCATGTTGCTCCAAGTTGCGCCAACCATACATCGGCGTGCTAAAAATTGGTTAAAAAAACAGGGTAGCAGATGAGTACATTTGAGATTAAATTAATTCTGGCGATGATCTTTTGTCGTGATTCCAAGAACTATTTTATTAGATTGAGTTAATGAAATCTCTCCTATCATTCAGCGGAAAAAAATCATTACTGATTCTTTTTGTTACTTCATTTGTGATTCTTGCGCTTGACCTGTTTAGCATCGCGCTGATTTTCCCGTTCTTAAGTCTTTTCATAGAGCCTGATTCGGTATTGGGAAACCAATACGTCAATAAGATCTATCAATCGGTTGGATTTAATAATACCACCGAGTTTGTTTATGTAGTTGGGGCCGTTTTAATCATCGCTTATTTGTTTAAACTGGTTTTTAAAACAATTCTTAACGGGATAAAATTTCGCACTTTCGCAGATATCACATACAGGTTATCCAGCCACCTTATTAAAGGGTTGCTGGAAGCGAGATACGCGTTGTTCACTGAGCAGGCTGCGTCAGAAATGATCAATGTAGTTAATGCCCAAACAGTTCACAGTGTGATTTGTCTTGATTCATTCGTGAAAGTGGTAAATGAGCTTTCATTTCTGCTAATTGTTCTCGGAATAATTCTCTATATCAATCCTGGCATCACCATCTTGTCCACACTCTTGTTTGCTGTTCTGGGCATGGCCTTATATTTTGGCCTGGTTAAAAAAATTGAAGTGTTTGGCAAGATACATATAAGGTTAAATGTCCTTGTGTATAAATATGGGTATGCAATGGCAAGCAGTATTAAAGATATCAAAATAATGCGGCTGGAAAATAATTACATAGATAAATTTTCAGAAATATGGATGGAATATAGCCAGAACGATAGCCGATCTAAAACCGCAAAGGGCGTCCCGCTTGATTTGTCGGAAACACTGGTCTTTAGTGGAATTATATTGATATGTCTTTATTTGCTTGCAACGAGCCAGGATATTAAAAATATGATTCCATTCCTGGGGGTGCTGGCGGTAACTGCGATGAGGGTATTGCCTTCTTTTAACAGGATTATTTCGGGTTATCACGAATACAGGTTTTACAAGCCTTCACTTGTGCTGGTGAATGACCTGAATAACAAAATCAATGCCAATCGACAAGAGATTAAACACTTGGTGCTTCCTTTTACCAAAAGCCTGGAGATTCGTGGGCTGAGTTTTAGCTATGCCGATAAAAAGATACTCGATTCTATTTCGCTGGCAATTGAAAAGGGTGACTCGATTGCGTTTGTCGGCGCCTCGGGGGCGGGGAAAAGCACGCTGTTGGATGTATTGGTTGGTTTGAGAGAATCTGTGGCAGGAATGTTTTATCTGGATGGTGCCCAGTTTGATCCGTTCAATACAGATGCCTTGAGAAATTACATTGGCTACGTGCCGCAAAATGTAAACTTGATTGACGAGTCGGTAGCATTCAACATTGCTTTTGAAGTCGAATTTGATAGCGACAGAATGCAGCGTGCAATTACAACAGCACGTCTGGATGAGTTTGTAAGCGGCTTGCCGGATGGATTAAACACAGTGCTGGGAGAAAGCGGCGTGCGCGTATCGGGGGGACAAAAGCAAAGGATCGGGATTGCCCGTGCGGTTTATCGTGATCCTGAGATTCTGATTTTTGATGAGGCGACAAGCGCTCTGGATACCGTTACGGAGCGCGAATTGATGCAGGAGATTAACCAACTGGCAGGAGACAAGACATTGATCATCGTGGCACATCGCCTATCCACGGTAGAAAAGTGCAAGACAATTCACCTGCTCGATAAGGGGCGCATTATCGCCAAGGGATCGCAAACGGAACTCTTGGAGACTTCTGCAGAATATCGAACACTGTATTACCAGCAGGAACAGCCATAATGAAAAGCATACTTAAAAACCTTATCCACTTTTGCGTACAAAAATGGTCGCTCTTCCGGTTTGTTCCGACCGATGTGCATAAAATAAATTTATGTTGTGGGAAACAAAAAATTCCCGGGTATCTTGGGATAGATTACGGCGGACAGGTTGATCTTAAGTTGAATCTGCAACAAGGTGTTTTGCCGTTCAATGAAGGTGTGCTTGACGTGGTGACATGTGTATCTGCAATCAACTACTTTACGCGATCACATGGTCAGGAAATTGTAAATGAAGTTTACCGGGTGCTAAAACCGGGAGGGATAGCGCGCTTTAGTACACAAGACTTGGAGAGCATTGCCCGACGCTATGTAGAAAAAGATATGGCCTTTTTCTTTCAAAAGCTCCCGGATGGTCGTGAGCGTTTTGAGGGGGTAACTTTGGGAGACAAATTTGCGGCCTGGTTTTATGGGTATGTAGCGGTTGGACCTTGCAGATATTTTTATGACTATGACTCGCTCGCGTACCTGTTTAAAACAGCAGGTTTTTCTGTTGTGGAAAAAAAAGAGTACAGGCAAAGTCGTCTTGAGCATATTGATCTGATCGACAATAGGCCGGATCAAATGTTTTTTTTGGAGGCGATTAAATGAGTATTCTTGGCAGACTCCCATATGCTAACCAATTGCGAACGGGGGTGCTTTTTCTGCAAACTTTTGGGACAGGCGCAGAGCAGTTTCAAGTGCTTCGCCACTATTTGATGGGCAAGCTTTTTCCAGATTTCGGTGACGAGGTGCATCTGAAAGCAGCAATGGAGTGGCTTGCACGTGCCCAAGATGTTTGTGGGGGCGATGGTGTTTCAAGCATTTATTCACTGAAGACTGGCTGGGGCGTGGCGTACCCTGAAACAAGCGGCTACATTCTGGCAACCTATCTCGCTTATGCCGATTACAGTGGCGACAAAAGCTACTTTGACAGGGCGATCAGAATCGGTGACTGGGAAATTGCGATCCAGGCACCTAATGGAGGTGTCTTTTCAAGCACAGAGCTTCGCCAAACTCGTGTGTTTAATACCGGCCAGGTTATTCTCGGTTGGTGCGTTCTCTACGAACGTACGGGCGAGGACAAATACCTTCAGGCGGCCAGCCGTGCCGGCGATTACCTGTTAAACGAACAGGAAGCGGATGGTACTTGGCGCAGGGATACCTATTGTGGAGCGCGAACTTATCATGCCCGTGTCGATTGGGCTTTGTTGCGCCTCGCGCAGTTAACCGGTGGGTAGCGTTTTGCTGAGTCAGCACTCAAGAACTTGCAGTGGGTGCTTGAACAACAACGGCCAAACGGCTGGTTTGACCAGTGCGGATTCAATGATGACCAGCCGATTATGCATGTGATTGTCTACACGCTTCGCGGCCTACTCGAATGTTCCCGGATGGGCAGCGCCGCAGTTAACGAGCTTGGTGTTCTGCCGGCAGTTATCAAGAGTGCCGATGCACTTTGTGAGGCACTGCAGGCGCAACCCGTGGCTGGTATTAAAGGTATGGTTCCAACGGCTCTTGATGAAAACTGGGAAAGTGCGGCCAACGATTCCTGCTTGACGGGTAACGCGCAGCTGGCCTATTTCTTGTACCGCTTGGCACGTTGTACTGAAAATCAGATGTATCGAGACATTGCGGATACGGTCATGTCTGCCACAAAGAGAACTCAACTGATTGAAACCTCATTGCTGCCGATCAGGGGCGCTATAGCCGGAACGTACCCTCTGTCGCACGGCTATCTATCGAACGCGTATCCAAATTGGGCAGCGAAATTCTTTGCAGATGCAATGCTAATGAAGATTAATTACGATCAAAAATTGGTGATTCCCGCATGAAAATTATTAGTTCCCTTAAAATCCTGTTGAATCGCGTGGGCATGTTCTACGTTAGGCTAATATGTAAGCGCGAATATAAGAGGCAAGTTTACCTTGGTGTTAATGAACGTCCGATTGAGTTTGCCTTTCTGTTTCGTCAGCTAGTTGCCTGTTGGCCGAAAAAAATTCTGGATGTGGGCACTGGGATGACTGCATTGCCGCATCTCATGCGCAACTGCGGTTTCCTCGTTACCGCAACTGACAACATTAAGGATTATTGGCCGCTGGGTATGGTGAATCGTCATTACCATGTCATCAATGACGACATAACCCATTCGTCGATTACTGAAACCTATGATGTAATTACCTGCATCAGCGTGCTGGAGCATATCCATGAACATCGTGAAGCGATCAAGTCGATGTACAGGCTATTAGCACCCGGAGGTCGCCTCATCCTTACCTGTCCCTACAACGAAGAGCAGTATGTACAGAATGTCTACGCACTGCCTGAATCTTCGGTGAAAGAAAAGTTTCCCTTCGTAACGCAGGCCTTTTCCAGAAAGGAAGTGAATTCATGGCTGGAAGACGTACCTTTCGTGTTGCTTGAACAGGAATATTGGCAGTTTTTTGAAGGAAATTATTGGACGTGTGGCGAACGGATAATACCCCCGCGATGTGTTGGTGTTCACGAACAACACCAAATTACCTGTTTGTTACTTGGAAAGCCAAAATAATGGGGCACCACACGATATGAAAGTGCTCTATATCGGAAATGCCCTCACTCACTACTACAATTTGGTGCTCTCACGGCTGAATAATGAGCCAGGAATCGAGTTGGCGGTTATCGCACCTGCCGGGATGGGGGCATTTATCGGTGAGGGGGTGCACCAGACGAAAGAGGGTATTAATTTCAGGCTGATTGAGCTGGAAGAGTCGAGAAAATTTAAGCTCTACACAAGCTTTAGGGGACTGGCGCGCGTTTTGCGGCAGGAGAAACCCGATGTCGTCATCGTGCCTGAAACTTACCTGCGTGCATTTCTGTTCGATGTGCCGGTGATTGCCGCCATGAAATCGATTCGTGCGGGCTTTATTCTAAAGTCGATTCCCTTCCGCTATTCAACCTATCAGGAAGCGTTGTCAGAAATCACCAAGTCATCCGTTGGCTTTGCCTCGTTGCCATCAATTGCCAATAATCTGCTCAGGAGACTGGGCATGATCCGGCTGGCCAAGCGCTGTATGCTATCCATCAACAGGCGTGCCTTCAATCTCGCCGATGCCCACGTGAATTACGTGGAGGCATACGAATACTGGGCAAGTTATGGCATCCCCAGAAAGAGAATTTTTATCACACGCAACTCCCCCGACACGGATATGCTTTTCGCCACTCGTGAAAAGATTGAAACGGAGCCGCGCATTTTGCCGCTCAATCCATATCGATTGCTGCATGTCGGTCGCTTGGTGGAATGGAAACGTGTTGATATGCTGATGAGGGCTTTTGGGCGTGTAAGGGTACGTTTTCCCGCTTCTGAGCTGCTGATTATTGGTAGTGGACCGGAAGAAGAAAAACTAAAAAAACTGGCAGGCGAATTGCGGCTTGGTGCTTCGGTCAGCTTTCCCGGCGGCGTGTACGACCAACAGCTCTTGGGGCGGTATTATCTGGCTTCATCCTTGTACGTGCTTGCAGGTATGGGAGGGCTATCCATTAATGAGGCTATGTGCTTTGGTCTCCCCATCCTCTGCTCCGTCTGCGATGGCACGGAAAAGATGCTGGTTCGGGAAGGTGTCAACGGCAGATATTTCCGGGACGGCGATGAAGATGATCTGGTCGATAAAATTATCTGGTTCTTCGAGCGCCCCGCCCAAATGCAACAGATGGGGCGCTGTTCCGAAGAGATTATCAGGCACGAGGTGAATATCCGCACGGTGATCAATGGATATGTCGATGCGTTAAGGTATGTAGTGCAACAGAAGAGTATTGAGAGGTAAGCAGGAGAATCCTTTCAATAAAGTACTTTGTTGGCAATGATTAAGTGAAAGTGGACTAGGACATTTCTAAATGTATTTGAAATCAGTAGTGTCCGGTTAAAAATCGAACAAATTTAGTTGGTTAGAAAATGTTGTCTGTTCTGCAAGTTGATCGCCCCCTGACAAAGCCTGATGCAGCGGGGTTTTCTCAAAAACAGACACCGAAAGAATCTGTAGCAGCGAGTAGAGTATAGTGGACCCCGAATTTGAGACAGTAGATTAAGCTGTTGTCCGAAGCGAAAAGGAAGCGGGCGATGAGCGGGACGAAGCGAAAGGTATTTGGTGCGGAATTCAAGGCCAAGGTTGGCCTGGAAGCAATCCACGGGGTGAAGACCATCAACCAGATTGCGCAGGCGCACGGCGTGCATCCGGTACAGGTCGGGCAGTGGAAGAAAGAGATACTGGAACGTGCAGGCAGCCTGTTCGAAGGCAAGCGCGGCCCCAAGCCGGTGAACGAATACAGCGAGCCTGAACGTCTATATGGCGAGATTGGCAAGTTGAAGATGGAACTGGACTGGCTCAAAAAAAAGTCCGGGTTGGGCCAGTAGAGACACGGCGCTCCTGGATTGAGCCGGAGCCTGCACTGCCGGTGGTTCGGCAATGCGAGCTGGTCGGCGTGTCGCGCGCCACGGTGTATGCGCAGCGCGTCCCCAAACAGGCCGACGAATCCG
>Ga0210016_1001330_pt1 | contig 23006 bp, 14 predicted proteins | sample CryGeyCG2014_300_FD_185454 | JGI IMG/M metagenome (GOLD analysis project Ga0210016, IMG submission 185454) | Groundwater microbial communities from aquifer - Crystal Geyser CG02_land_8/20/14_3.00 (SPAdes) (version 2) | ecosystem: Environmental > Aquatic > Deep subsurface > Groundwater | place...
TGGTGCCGGGGTGGACCTCGAGCGTTCCGTTGAAATGATTGATGATTTTTCATCCTTTGGCGACGGCATGGAGCCTGCATCTCCCGAAATCGCCCCCACGCCCGGGGACGCTATGCCCCTGCCCGGGGACGGCGCGCTCGGCGTTCCGGCTGAGTCACCCGCTGCCTTGGAAACGAGCCCCAGCGAGGACGACTCCTCGGGTGAGCCCGAACCAGAACCCAAGCCCACGGAGAAGAAGATGGCCAAGAAGGGACGGAACAAGCGGGCGAAGCGTTCCAAGCGGAGCAAGCGACCCGGAGACGCTGCCGAGCAGAGCAACGTCATCCAGTTTCCTGCGGTCCAGGCGGCGGTTGCGGAGGAGGAGGCGCAGGTCGCGATGGGGGGATCCAGCTCGTCCGACTCCATGCAGCGCCCCGCGGAGGCCAAGGCCCCCCGCAAGGACGAGACCGGGTCCCATCGCCGCGCCGACGAGTCCGACGCGAAGTCCGACGCGAAGTCCGACGCGAAGTCCGACGCGAAGTCCGACGCGAAGTCCGACGCGAAGTCCGACGCGAAGTCCGACGCGAAGTCCGAGCAGGACGAGCAGGACGAGGCCGAGACCGAGGCCGCTGAGGAGAAATCCGAGGCTGCGGAGTCCGGCAAATCCTCGGCCAGGAAGGGCAAGAAGAAGCGGACCACCTCTTCCTCCGTGATCCGCGCGCTGACGCAGACCGGGGAGCACGCTCAGGTGACCGAGGACTTCTTCTCCGCGGAGACCTACGAGGCCGCCCACGATGCGCCCCACGAGACCTGGGAGGATCTACGCTTCTCGGTGGTTCCGCTCGGTGCCGAAGAGAAGCGGCACCGTTCGATCGTGCTGATCGGCGGGGCGATCTTCGCGGTCTTCCTCGCCTGCATGATGGTCTACTACTACTGGCTGATGCCCCGGCCCGAGGAGCTCGGCTCGGGGCGCGTGACCCTGCCGGACCTCAGCGCCGTCGACACCGCGCACCTTGGGACCGCCACGCCGGACGAACCGACCGCGCCCATCGCCCAGGCTGACCCCCAGCCCGCGGCAGGCACGGATCCCGCCGCCGGCACGGAGCCCACCGGCGACGTCGCCCCCGATGACGGAGCGCCGGCAGCCGAACTCGTGCCCGACGAAGCTGCCCCCGACGAAGGCGCGCCCGAGGTGGCTGCCCCCGACGAAGGCGCGCCCGAGGTGGTGCCCGACGTCGCCGCGCCCGACGTCGCCGCACCCGCCGCCACCGGCGACTACGCCACGCTGCTGCAGGAGGCGACGGATCTCGAACAGCATCATCGTCGTGTCCAGGCCATGGAAGCCTACCGCAACGCCATCGCCGCGAATCCGAACGGCGGCGAGGCGTTGGCGAACCTGGCGTTCATGCTGCTGAACCGCAGCGAGAACCGCGAGGCCCTCGAGCTGGCCGAGCGCGCCACGACCGTCGATCCGACCAACTCCAAGGCCTGGATCACCCTCGGCGCCGCGCGTCAGGCCACGGGCGACACCGCCGGTGGCAACGACGCCTATCAGCACTGCGTCGACCAAGGCGAGGGTCGCTACGTGCGCGACTGCCGCGCCATGCTCCGCTGAGAGAGGCGGAAGAGCCGACGTGGACCGCCCGGTCTCCCGCGCGTTCGACCAGCTCGTCTCGGCGGTCGACTCGGGACCGGCACCCCTCCGCACCAGGATCTCCTGCGCGCCGAGCCAGCGCCAGACTGCGCGCCCTCACGCTCGACGTTGACATTGGCGACAGCCTCGGTAGTGCGATCGCCCCGGAGCCAGCTCGGCCCACCGAGCCTCCACAGGGATCCTCGCCACCGGAGTCAGCATGCAAGAGACCGTAATCCTAGACGCCGTTCGCACGCCCATCGGTCGCTATCGGGAGGGCCTGTCCCGCGTGCGCCCGGACGACCTCGCGGCGCACGTGATCCGCGGGCTGGTCGGGCGCAACGCCGCGGCACGCGAGCACGTCGAGGAGGTCATCTTCGGTTCGACCAACCAGGCGGGCGAGGACAACCGCAACGTCGCGCGCATGGCGCTGTTGCTCGCGGACCTGCCCTACGAGGTCACGGGTGTGACGGTGAACCGCCTGTGTGGCTCGGGCATGGAAGCCATCGTCGGTGCCCGTCGCGCCATCGCTCTGGGCGACAACGAGGTCGTGGTCGCGGGCGGCGTCGAGTCCATGACCCGCGCGCCTTACTCCATGGCCAAGTCCGAGGAGCCCTTTCCGCGCACGCCCCCGAAGGTCTACGACACCAGCATCGGCTGGCGCTATCCCAACCCCAAGCTCGCGGCACGCTTCGAGCTCCAGGGCATGGGCGTCACCGCCGAGAACGTGGCCGAGGAGTACCGCATCAACCGCGAGGATCAGGACGCCTTCGCCCTGCGCAGCCACCAGAAGGCGGCCGCGGCGTGGGAGGCCGGCGCCTTCACGGCCGAGGTGCTGCCCGTCGAGGTCCCACCGGCCAACCGCAAGGCCAAGCCCACCCTCTTCGAGCGCGACGAGAGCGTTCGTCCGGAGAGCAGCCTCGAGGCGCTGGCCAAGCTTCGCCCCGTGTTCCGTGAGGGCGGCAGCGTCACCGCGGGCAACTCCTCGCCTCTCAACGACGGCGCCTCGGCCGTGCTCCTCAGCTCCGCCTCCTGGGCCAAGGCGCACGGCGTGAAGCCCATGGCGCGCGTGGTCGCCTCCGCCGTCGCCGGCGTACACCCCAACATGATGGGCACGGGACCCATCCCTGCGATCAAGAAGGTGCTGGCGAAGACCGGCCTGAAGATCGAGGACATCGACCTCGTGGAGTTGAACGAGGCCTTCGCGTCGCAGAGCCTGGCCTGCATCCGCGAGCTCGGCCTGATCGAAGAGCGGGTGAACGTGAGCGGTGGCGCCATCGCCCTCGGCCACCCCATCGGCTGCAGCGGGGCGCGCATCGTCGCCACCCTCGTCCACGCCATGGAGGCACGCGGCGCGCGCTATGGCCTGGCGAGTCTGTGCATCGGCGTGGGTCAGGGAATCGCGCTGATCGTCGAGCGCGAGGCGTGAGCCGCCCCATTGGAGTCGGCGTGATCGGCGCTGGCGGCTGGGGTCAGAACCACGTGCGGACCTTCGCGGCGCTCGAGGGCGCCGAGCTACGCTACGTCTGTGACACCTCCGCCGCGGCCCTTCGACGAGCTGGCGAGCTCAGCCCCGCGGCGCGCTTAGTCGCGGACGTCGACGCGCTCTTCGCCGATCCGGAACTCGACGCCATCGTCATCGCCACGGACGCCTCGAGTCACGCGGATCTGGCCCGGCGCGCCATGCGCTCCGGCAAGGACGTGCTGGTCGAGAAGCCCCTCGCCCTCGATCCACGCGACGCCGAAGAGCTCTCCCGGCTGTCCGAGCAGACCGAACGTGTGCTGATGGTCGGTCACCTCTTGCTCTATCATCCGGCCGTCGAGCGGCTGCTCGCGCTGGTGCACGGAGGGCGCCTCGGGCGCCTCTTGCACATGCACTCGGAGCGCCAGAACCTGGGCGTGATGCGCCGGCAGGAGAACGCCTGGTACTCCCTCGCACCCCACGATCTCTCCCTCGCGCATCTGCTCTTCGGCGCCGAGCCCGAGCGTGTCATCGCCCAGGGAGTGTGCTTGCTCGACGTGCCTGGTGAGGTTGACGACGTGGTCCACGCCTGGCTCCGCTACGCCGATGGGCGCATCGCGCAGATCGCTTCGAGTTGGCTCGATCCGCTGAAGACGCGGCGCCTCACGCTGGTCGGCACCCGCGCCATGGCCGTCTTCGACGACACCCTGACCCAGGGCCAGCTGACGATTCACGACGCGGATCTGACCGTGCCGGCAGACGCCGGATCCTCCGTGCGTTTCGCCCGTGGCGCGGTCGAGGTCGTGCCCTTCTCCCCCCGCTCGCCGCTCGAGATCGAGTGCGAAGCCTTCCTGCGCTCCGTCCGCGATCGCAGCCAGCCCTTGGCCGACGCCAAGAGTGGTGTCGCCGTCGTGCGTGCCCTCGACGCCGGCCAACGCTCCCTTCGTGCGGGCGGCTTGCCTGTGATCTTGGAGGACCGGTCATGAGTGAGTGCTTCATCCACAGCACCGCCGTCGTCGACGATGGCGCCGAGCTCGGCCCGGACAGCAGCGTCTGGCATTTCGTCCACGTGAGCGCGGGCGCCCACATCGGTGCGCGCTGCGTGCTCGGGCAGAACGTCTTCGTCGGTCGCGGCGTGACGCTCGGCGACGGCGTGCGCGTGCAGAACAACGTCTCCATCTATCAGGGCGTCGAAGTCGCGGACGACGTCTTCCTCGGACCGAGCTGCGTCTTCACCAACGTGCTGAATCCGCGCGCCCACGTGCAGCGCAAGGACGAGTTCCGCATGACTCGCGTCGGTCGTGGCGCGACCGTGGGCGCCAACGCCACCATCGTCTGCGGCCACGACATCGGCGACTTCGCCATGGTCGGCGCGGGCTCCGTCGTCACGCACACGGTCTCCCCCCACGCGCTGGTCTACGGCAACCCCGCGCGCCGCCACGGTTGGGTCTGCCGCTGCGGTGAGATCCTCGACGCCAAGCCGCGTCCCCGCTGCTCCCTGTGCGGTGATCGTTACGCCATCGACACCGATCGCTGCATCCGCCTGGAGGAATCATGAGTTCCCAGAGTCCCGTGGTCATGCTCGACGTGGCCGCGCAGAACGGCCCCCTGAGCGACAAGCTGCGCGCCGTCTTCGCGCGCGTGCTCGAGTCCGGACGCTTCATCCTCGGTCCCGAGGTCACGGCCCTGGAGGCGGAGCTCGCCGCCGTCGTCGGCGTGCCCCATGCCCTCGGTGTGTCGAGCGGCACGGACGCGCTCCTGGTCGCGCTGATGGCCCTCGGTGTGGGCGTCGGCGACGAGGTGATCACCACGCCCTTCACCTTCTTCGCCACCGCCGGCTCCATCGCGCGCCTCGGCGCCCGACCCGTCTTCGTCGACATCGACCCCGTGACCTTCAACCTCGATCCGGTGGCGGTCCAGGCGGCCATCACCCCGCGCACACGCGCGATCATGCCCGTGCATCTCTTCGGTCAGCCCTGCGACATGCGGGCTCTCGGTCGCATCGCCCAGGCGCACTCCGTGTTCGTGGTCGAGGACGCGGCGCAGGCCCTCGGCGCCACGACGGAGGATGGCGCGGTCGGCTCTCTCGGGGAGCTCGGCTGCTTCTCCTTCTTCCCGTCCAAGAACCTCGGCGGCTTCGGCGACGCTGGGCTCGTCACCACCAAGGACGCTGAGCTCGCCGAGCGCGCCCGCGTGCTGCGCGGCCACGGCGCCAAGCCCAAGTACTTCCACGCGCTCGTCGGCGGCAACTTCCGCATCGACGCGCTGATGGCGGCCTTGCTGCGCGTGAAGCTGCCCCAGCTCCCGGCCTACACCGCCGCCCGCCGCGAGAACGCCGCGCGCTACGACGCGCTCTTCGCCGCGGCGGATCTGGGTCCGCGCCTGACCACGCCCGCGCGCGTGGAGGCGGGCCACGTGTACAACCAATACGTGATCCGCACGCCGAAGCGCGACCAGCTCGCGGCGCACCTGTCGCAGCACGGCATCGAGACCGCGATCTACTACCCGAAGTCCTTGCACGAGCAGGGCTGCTTCGCCGATCTCGGCTACGCGACGGGAGACTTCCCCGAGTCCGAGCGCGCGAGCCGCGAAGTGCTGGCGCTGCCCATCTATGGCGAGCTCCCGCCCGCGTCCCTCGAGCGCGTCGCCGACGAGGTCATCGGCTTCTTGCGTCAGAGCTGACGCTCACCACGCGCGGGGTCCACGCTCGCTTCGCTAAGGAACGAGGTGGAAGCTCGCGAAGACTGGCGAGTGATCGCTGGCGGCGTCCACGGTGGCGCCGTGGATCACGCGCACGCTGCTGCTCACCGTGTAGTTCGCCATCACCGGCGTGGCGAGGATGAAGTCGAACTGGCGATGCACGCCGCCGAAGTCTGTGGTGTAGCGGTTGCTCAGAGGCACGGCGCGCGTGATGTCCATCAAGCCGTCGCCGTCGAGCAGCGCGTTCAGGGGCGGTGAGTCCGGCTCGTCGTTCATGTCGCCGAGCACCAGCGCGAGCGTGTTCCCGAAGGCCACCCGCTGGTCGATGATGCGGCGCACCTGCGTTGCCTCGGCCAGGCGATGATCGGCCTGGTCCGCGCCTCCGCCCAGCTGCGAGTGGAAGTGCACAGCCATCACGATCACCGTGAAGCCGCCGACGTCGACGAAGATCTCGGGTGCATCGCGCGCGAAGTGCCAGGTGCGCGTGTCGTCGGCGTTCGGGAACGCCTCGTCCGAGTGGCTCGCGATGCGCGTGATCGGCAGGCGGCACAGGAACCCGACGTCGATCCCGCGGGGATCGAAGGCGTCCATCAGGATGCGCTGGTCGTAACCCATGCCCGCGAGGGGTCCGTCCGCGAGGCGATCGAGCATGCCCACGTTCTCGACCTCTTCGAGCACGATGACGTCTGCGTCGAGGCCCGCGAGGACACCGCTCACGGCGTTCACCTTGCGCGTGACGGCGGCCGCGGAGGGCACGTCGTCCAGGGTCGTGGGATCGTCGTACTGGTCGAAGAAGTTGTGCAGGTTCCAGGTGGCGACGCTCAGGTCCGCGGGCTCGGTCGGTCCCGCATCCAGGGCGGCCGCGTCCGTGCCACTCGTGTCCGGTGAGGAGCCCGCGTCGGCGGCCCTCGTCCCTCCGCCGCAGCCGAGCATGAGGCCCAGAGCGCACGCGAGCAGAGCCCTCAGGGGACGAGCCTCGACCCGCGCGGCGGGCATGGCCCGGTCGTCCTTCACCCCCGCCCCCGCGGACATCGAGGCGTCGATTAGAGCAGCTCGAGCAGGCGTTGCGCGCGCGCGTCGGCGCGTGAGATCAGCTCCATCGCCTCGTCCGGCGGGATGTTCATCCCGCGAACCATGGCGCCGAGGATCTGCTGCTCCTGCTCGCTCTGCTCACCATCCACATACGTGAGGATGACGGCATGCTGCAGCAGGAGCCGACGATCCGCGGCGGACAGATCCGTCAGCGGGACGTCAGCCAGCGTGCGCGGCGTCTTGGCGAATTCACGGATGCTCGTGGCGTCGTCCCCCTCGAGTTCGAAGGCGCTGATCAACGCTTCGATGACTTCCGTCTCTTCTTCGTCCATCTTGCCGTCGGCCCAGGCTACGGCGACGAGGGACTTGACCATGGCTTCTCGAGCTTCCTGCATGGCCGCAGCCTAGCAGATGGCGCAGCGGGTGGGGAGCGATAAGGGCTCCCAGCTCGGCGGTCTCCGGACTCCGCCGACAAGGCTCGAAATGCGGCGTGGAAGTTTCCCTGAGGCTGCTAGAGTGCGCTCAATGACTAGCCGATACCAGGCTCCCTTCGCCCTCGGCGGGGAGTCACCCATCGACGCGCAGCTGGCCTCGCGCCTGCTCACCCGAGCCCTCGAGAAGGGCGGCGACTACGCCGATCTCTTCTTCGAGTACGGCGCCAGCGCGAGCTACGCCTACGACGAGGGCATCCTCAAGTCCGCCGGCCGCGGGGTCGCCATGGGCCTCGGCGTGCGCGTGATGAAGGGCGACGCCACGGGCTACGCCTATGTCGAGGACTTCACCCCCGAGGCGATGGACCGCGCCGCGCGCATGGCCGCCGGGATCGCCTCCGGTGCTGGCACCAAGGACCCCATCGGTCTCGACACCCCGGACCTGCCCAGTCGCTACGACGTGGCGCGCCTCTCGCTCGACATCCCTGGAGCCGACAAGCGCTCCTTGCTCGAGCGCGCCGACCGCGCCGCGCGCGCCGCCGACGTGAGGGTCGTGCGCGTCGACGCCTCCATCTCCGAGGAGCTGCGCGAGATCCTGATCGCCACCAGCACCGGGCGCTTCGTGCGCGATCGCCAGCCGCTCCTGCGCTTCGGTATCCGCGTGATCGTCGAGGAGAACGGCAAGCGCCAGTCGGGTTCCTCCGGCGGTGGCGGCCGACTCGGCCTCGAGTACTTCGACGGCCACAGCCCCGAGGAGCACGCCGAGGAAGCCGTGCGTCAGGCGTTGGTGATGCTGGACGCGCGCGAGGCGCCGGCCGGCGAGATGGAGGTCGTGCTCGCTCCGGGCGACAGCGGCATCCTGCTGCACGAGGCGGTCGGTCACGGCCTCGAGGCCGACTTCAACCGCAAGGGCACCAGCAACTACACGGGCCGCATCGGCGAGCAGGTCGCGAGCCCGCTGTGCACGGTGGTCGACGACGCCACGCTCGAAAATGGCCGCGGCAGCCTGAACGTGGACGACGAGGGCTTCGAGCCCAGCAGCACGACGCTGATCGAGGAGGGCATCCTGCGCGGCTACATGCAGGATCGTCACTCCGCCGAGTTCTTCGGCCTCGGTCCGAGCGGCAACGGTCGACGCGAGAGCTTCCGCTCCCACCCCATGCCGCGCATGACCAACACGCTCCTGCTCGGCGGCGAGAGCGATCCCGAGGAGATCCTGCGCAGCGTGAAGTGCGGCGTGTACGCCCGGAAGTTCGGCGGTGGCCAGGTCGACATCACCAACGGCGATTTCGTCTTCTCTCTGACGGAGGGTTATTTGATCGAGGACGGCAAGCTGACCGCGCCGCTCAAGGGCGTGAACCTGATCGGCAACGGTCCCGATGTGATGCGCGAGGTGGTCATGTTGGGTAACGACATGGCCATCTCCGATGGCATCTGGACCTGCGGCAAGGATGGACAATCCGTGCCCGTCGGCGTCGGATGTCCCACCGTGAAGATCGCCAAGGTCACGGTCGGTGGCACGCAGATTGGGAGCGCGTCATGAGCGCGCCCGAGGACGAACTGCTCGACCGCGCCACCCGTGTCGTCGAGCGCGCGCGCCAGATGGGCGCGGACGTGGCGGAGGCGACGGCGCGACAGGGCTCCCACCTCTCGGCGAAGGTGCGCATGCGCAAGCCCGAGCTGGTCGAAGAGGCCGGCAGCCGCTCCGTGGGTCTGCGCGTGATGATCGATCAGCAGGTCGCGGTCACCTACACCAGCGATCTCTCGAGGCGCGGCCTCGATCGCTTGGTCGAGGACGCTCTCGAGCTCGCTCGCCTGAGCGAGGCGGACTCCTTCGCCGGCCCGCCCGACCCTTCGCTGCTCTCGGACGAGCGCGAACATGCGGAGTTGAAGCTCTACGACTCGGGCATGAGCGACGTCGACTCCGGGGCCGCCTTGGCGCGCGCTACCGCGGGTGAAGCCGCCGCCCTCGACGCCTCGCCGCGCATCACCAACTCGGACGGAGCCACCTTCACCCGCGCCGCCGGCTCGAGCGTGCTGGTCACCTCGGGCGGCTTCTCGGGCACGAGCCGCGGGACCTACGCCTCGCTCGTGGTGCGCCCGGTCGCGGAGGACGCGGACGGCAAGAAGCGCGCGGGCAGCTACTGGGCTGCACGCAGGCATCTCGACGCCCTCGAAGGCGCGGCCGCCGTGGGCGAGGAGGCGGCGCGCCGCACCCTGCGCAAGCTCGGCGCCACCAAGCTCCAGTCCTGTGACTTGCCCGTGGTCTTCGATCCCGACGCCGGTCGCGCGATCCTGGGTCTGGTGGCGAGCTGCGTCGGTGGCGGCGCCATCTGGCGCAAGAGCAGCTACCTCGCCGGTCGCCTGGACACGAGGGTCGCTTCCGACCTCGTGACCATCGTGGACGATCCGCTGATCCTCCGCGCTCCGGGCTCTCGCGCCTTCGACGGCGAAGGCCTGCTCTCGCGCAAGAACGTCGTGATCCAAGGCGGCATGCTCGAGACCTACCTGCTCGACAGCTACTCGGCGCGAAAGCTCGAGATGAAGAGCACGGCCAGCGCGTCCCGCGGTGCCAGCGGCGGCGTGGGCGCCTCGACCAGCAACTTCATCCTGCAGCGCGGCGACTCCAGCGTGGACGATCTGCTCGGCAGTACCCGTCGCGGGCTCTACGTCACCGAGATGATGGGCTTCGGCTTCAACGCGGTCACGGGTGACTTCAGCCGCGGGGCCGCGGGTTTCCTGATCGAAGACGGCGAGCTGACCCGGCCGATCAACGAGGTCACCATCTCCTTGCCCCTCGACGATCTGCTGCAACGCATCGACGCCGTGGCGGACGATCTCGACCAGCGCACGGCCATCGCGACGCCCACCTTCCGGGTCTCCTCCATGACCATCGCCGGTCGCTGACGGCGGGCCCATGAGCGACGCACGAGCCGACGCCGATGCTCGTCGTCTGGGCCGTGTCCTGCCCGTCGAGCGCTGGCCCGACGCTGACGAGGCCAGCCGCATGCGCTGGTTCAGTCCCCGCGCCCTGGGCCCACGTCAGGCGGAGCAGCGCACGTGGATCCCGGCCATGGTCCCTTGGCGCGCCAGCCTCGAGGGCGAGGTCACGCCCGCCGTGCTCTCCTGGTATCGCCGCTTCGCCCTGGGTCGGCCCGGCGTGCTCGTGGTGGAGGCCACCGGTGTGCGCGACGTCCCCAGCGGCCCGCTGCTGCGCATCGGCCACGACCGCTATCTCCCTGGGCTGCGTCGCCTGTGTCGCGAGGTGCGCGAGGCGAGCGGGGGACGGACCCTGCTCCTGATCCAGCTGATCGACTTCCTCGCCCTGAAGCGACGTCCCACACGCGAACGCTTCTTCCTGCGCTTCCTGATCGTCGACCGGGCGCTGCGTCTTCGCGCCGCGACCGCGCTCGAGGAGCCCGAATGCCTCGAGCTTCCCGAAGACGACTTCCGCCAGCGCCTGCTCGCCCTCGACCCGTCCCAAGAAGAGGCGCTGCTCAGCCCGCGACAGCTCGAAGATCTGAGGCGCGGCTATCGCGAGCGGGTCACGGACACCCAGCTGCCGGAGGTCCGCGATCTTCCCCGCACGCTGCCCGGCCGATTCGCCGAAGCCGCGGATCGGGCCCGACGCGCGGGCTTCGACGGAGTCGAGCTGCACTACGCCCACGCCTACACCATGGCGTCGTTCCTCTCTCGCCTGAACACGCGCACCGACGGCTACGGCGACTCCGACGCCGGTCGCCTCCGCCTCCCCCTCGAGGTGCTCGCGGCCGTGCGCGCGCGTGTCGGCGACGAGCTGGTGGTCGGTGCGCGCCTGCTCGGTGACGAAGCGATCTCAGGAGGCAGCCGCATCGAGGACGCCGAGCGCGCCTCGCTTGCTCTCGCCCGCGCAGGCCTCGACTTCGTCTCCGTCAGCAAGGGCGGCAAGTTCGAAGACGCACGCGCGCCCAAGGTCGGCGAGGCGATCTACCCGTACACCGGGCCGAGCGGCCACGAGTGCATGCCCACCGTGCGCATCGAGGGCGGCTGCTTCGGCCGCAACGTGCCGCTCGCCTCACGCATTCGACTCGCCCTGCGCGACGCGGGCCTCGACACACCCGTCGTCACCGCCGGTGGCATCGCCAGCCCCTGGCAGGCCGAGGCCATCCTGGACCGTGGAGAGGCCGACTTCGTCGCGGCCGCGCGCCAGAGCCTGGCCGATCCGGATTGGCTGCTGAAGACTCGCCGAGGCCACGGCGAGCAGGTGCGCCGCTGCTTCTTCACCAACTACTGCGAGGCGCTCGACCAGCACCAGCGCGAGGTCACCTGCCAGCGCTGGGATCGCCTCGACCTGGACGAACTGCCCGCCGAGGAGCGCAGCCGAGACGGCGCGCGACGCCTGACCGCGCCCTAGTCACGCGCCCGCGCTGGACGGCGCTTCCAGGTCGCCGTGCGCGGAACGCCGGCGCACTTGCTCGTCGCGCACGTAGCGCACCATCGTGCCCACGTAGCTCTCGACGGGCGGGCACTCCACGCCCGAGCCCTCGAGCAGCTCCCGCGCTCCGCGATCGTCGTACACGACCTCCGTGGCGAGCTGGTCGAGGAAACCGCGCGGCACGTGCGAGACGCGATCGAGCCCCGGGGCACGAAGCAGCTTGGCCGCGAGCCCGGTGGGTACGGAGCCTCGCGGTAAGGGTCGTCCGGCGGCGCTGGCGATCAGCTCGAAGACGCGCCGCGACGTGAGCGGTGCCGGATCGATGATGTGGAAGCAGCGCCCGGCCGAGCGCGGATCGAAGGCGATGCGACAGCCTGCGGCCACGACGTAGTCGATCGGCACCAGGTTCAGCGGGATCTCGCCGTTGCCTGGGATCGGAAGCCGCAGATCCAGCGGCGCGCTCAGCAGCAGCAGGATCAGCAGGTAGGGACCTTCGAGCCTGTCGATCTCGCCCGTGAGCGAGTCTCCCACCAGCGTCGTCGGCCGCAGGATCGTCGTCGGCACCTCGGGCATGGCCTCGCGCACGATCGCCTCCGCCCGGAAGCGCGTCTCCTCGATCATGTTGCGGAAGTTCTTCTGCGGCTCGAGCTCTTCCTCGAGCACATAGCCGCGTCGTGGACCGGAGACGAGCGCCGTGGACCAATGCACCAAGCGGCTCAGGTGCTTGGCCGAGAGCGCCAGCTCGACGATCTCCCGTGCGCCTCCCTCGTTCGCGGCCTCCGCTACGTCGCGGTGGGCTCCGAGGTAGGTGACGGACGCGCAGTGGTGAATCAGCGTCACCTCTTCGGCGAGCTCACGGAACTCCTTGCCCGAGAGGCCGAGATCGATCGACGCCGCGTCCCCTTCGATCAGCGTCACCCGCTGGCCCGTGGGTTTGCGGGTCGCGCCGCGAGAGGAGCCGTGCGGCGCGGCGTCCAGGGATCGCACGAAGGCGCGCGCCTTGGCCATCGACTTCGCCTGCACGACACAGCGCACCTCGATCTCCGGATCGCTCTCGAGCAGGCGCCGGACGACGCGCGTGGCGAGGAAACTCGTGGGCAGGCCGGTGACCAGCGCGACGCGGGGAGTGCTCATGGCTTCTTTCCTCCGGATTCCAACGCAAACCTCCGCAAGAGAGCCTCGTGGACGAGGGAGACTTCACCCCGAGTCTGCTCGCGATCCCCATCGTTCTGTATCACGAAATCGGCCACGGCGATCTTCTCCTCGATCGGGAGCTGCGCGTTCAGGCGGCTCTCGGCGGCCGCCGCGTCGAGGCCATCGCGTGCCATCAGCCGCGCGAGCTGCGTCGTCCGTGAGGTCGCGACCACCACCAGAGCAGCGAAGGCACGCGCGAGCCCGTTCTCGACCAGGAGCGCCGCCTCGTACAGTGCATAGGCTGCTTCCGTGCGCGCGAGCTCGGCCATGCGTTGCTGCCCGAGGAGGGCGATGCGCGGATGGGTGATGGCCTCGAGGGCCCGCCGCGCGCCCGTGTCGGCGAAGACGATCTGGCCCAACGCGGCGCGATCGAGCGCTCCGTGCGCGCCGAGCACCTCGGGCCCGAAGCGCGCCACGATCTCCGCCAGACCTGGAGTCCCCGGTGCCACGACCTCACGCGCCAGCTCGTCCGCGTCGACGATGGGCACGCCGAGCTCCGAGAAGAAGCCCGCCACCGTGCTCTTGCCGCACCCGATCCCGCCCGTGAGTCCGACCACCATCAGCGCCACCCCCACTGACTACCCGTGAGGCCGCGCCCCGTGCAACCGGATCCCCCTACGCCTCGAACGCCAGCGCACGGCTCGCCCGCCGTCCCGGTCCACCCGCCTCATGCCACCTCCGCTCCGCCGCCAGGCCCGGCAGACGGCGCTTGACGTCACCCTCGGGCGCCGTGGTAGCGCCTTGGGGTGCGGGCTGTCATCCAACGCGTCTCCCAGGCTTCGGTCCACGTGGCCGAGCAAGAGGTCGGCGTCATCGCTAAGGGACTGCTCGTCTATCTGGGCGTGGCGCGCGAGGATGGCGAAGCCGATCTGGCTTATCTGGAGAAGAAGATCCTCGGCCTCCGAGTGTTCGAGGACGAACACGAGCGCATGCAGCACCACGTCGTCGACGTCGGAGGCTCGGTGCTCCTGATCTCGCAGTTCACCCTCTTCGGTGACGTGCGCCGAGGCCGCAGACCCTCCTTCACCGAGGCCGCGGAGCCCGAACGGGCCGACACCCTCTACCGCACCTTGCGCGAGCGCCTGGCTCAGCACGTGCCCGTCGAAGCGGGCGTCTTCCGTGCACACATGGATGTGCGCGCCAGCGTCGATGGCCCCGTCACCATCCTCGTCGACAGCCGCAAGGCCTTCTGAACCACGGGCCGAAAAGGGACATCATGCAGCTCGAACGCTACGAGATCCGCGCCGCCACCTTGGCCGATGGAGACGACCTCTACGATCTCTCGCGCTACCTCGACTCGGTGAACCTGCCGCACGAACGCACGGCCATCGACGCGGTCTTGATGCGCTCCGAGCGCGCGTTCTCCCGCACCGAGGGTGACCCGCGACGCCGCGAATACGTCTTCGTTCTGCACGATCTCGAGCTCGATCGCGCCATCGGCACCTCCATCGTCTTCGGACAGCTCGGTCGCCGGGACGCGCCCTACATTTTCTTCGATGTGAAGAAGGAGGAGCGCTACTCCCAGAGCCTCGACCGCCACTTCGTCCACTCCGTCCTCTCCATGGGCTACTCCTACAATGGCCCCACGGAGATCGGCGGTCTCGTGATGCACCCCGACGCCCGCCGCGCCCCCGAGCGTCTGGGGCAGCAGATCTCCTACGTCCGCTTCCTGTGGATCGCGATGCATCGCGATTACTTCCAGAACTACGTGCTGGCCGAGCTGCTCCCGCCCCTCGCGGACGACGGCACGAGCCACCTGTGGGAAGCAGTGGGGCGTCGTTTCACCGGCCTGGACTACCGCGAGGCCGATCGCCTCTCCAAGACCAACAAAGAGTTCATTCGTGGCCTCTTTCCCGACGGGGACATCTACGCGAGCCTGCTCTCCGACGACGCCCAGGCTGCCATCGGAGAGGTCGGTCCCCAGACCAAGGGCGTGGAGAAGCTGCTGCGGCGGATCGGCTTCGAGTACGTGAACCGCGTCGATCCCTTCGACGGGGGCCCCCATTTCGTGGCCCCCATCGAGAAGATCAGCCTGCTGCGCGCCGCCCACGCCGTTCACCTGGGCAGCTCAGACGCCCCCGAGGACGCCCCTGGGAGCCTCGTGCCCCATCTGGTGGGCATCGAGAGCGACATGGCGCCGTATTTCCGCGCCTTCTCCTGCGCCATCGAGCCCTCGCAGGGAGGCGTCGTCGCCCTCCCGCGAGCCCAACGTGACCGTCTTCAGCTCGAGACCGGCGCGAAACTCTGGGTTCTGCCCCTGAGGCCCTCGCGCACCCCCCCCAACCAAGGGCATGGATGAGATCATTCTGGCCGCATATCGGCCCTCGATACGCTCCTTCTGGCGCATTATCGCAGCCCCCACCCAAATCGCATGATCCGCGTTGACACCCCCAAGGTGCATGCTAGTTATCGCGACCCGGCCGTAGCGGCTTCGGCTGAAACGCCCCCGGGAGCTTGAAAAAAGAACTTGACCGTCCAGCCGCAAGCGTTACATTGCGCAGCCCTTCGAGACCTCCTCAGATTTGAGAAGGCGCCGACGCGGAGCAGCTGAACGGTACCCCCACCGCCTCTCGAGGCTCGCCAGAACGACTGGCTGCCAAAAAAGGCAAGGGGGTGTGAAGAAAGCCTTGACGCCGACTTCACCACGGACTACGGTCCCGATCCCTTCGCTCCCAACCGGACGAAGGGAACCGCTCGGGTCCTTGAAAACTGAATCGGAACCCACTAATAGATGCACGGGTCCCATACGTTCTTCGCAAGAATAACGGTGGGTACCGTATCCAAATAGTAGAGCAGAATGCTCGAGCCATCTGTTGAAGGACCTCCCGGGGCTAAAAATCCGAGGGGAAGCGCAGCAGAACGGCAAGGGATGCTCACCAGTTTTAACTGGAGAGTTTGATCCTGGCTCAGAGCGAACGTTAGCGGCGGGCTTAACACATGCAAGTCGAACGAGAAAGGGACTTCGGTCCTGAGTAAAGTGGCGCACGGGTGAGTAACACGTAGGCAATCTACCCTTTGGCGGGGGACAACCTCCTGAAAAGGAGGCTAATACCGCATAAGACCACAGTGACCTCGGTCGCAGTGGTGAAAGGTGGCCTCTCCTTGGAAGCTACCACCGAAGGATGAACCTGCGTCCCATCAGCTAGTTGGTGAGGTAATAGCTCACCAAGGCTAAGACGGGTAGCTGGTCTGAGAGGATGATCAGCCACACTGGCACTGGAACACGGGCCAGACTCCCACGGGAGGCAGCAGTGAGGAATATTGGGCAATGGGCGCAAGCCTGACCCAGCCACGCCGCGTGAGTGATGAAGGCCTTCGGGTTGTAAAGCTCTGTGGGGAGGGACGAAAACGCTCCATTCGAATAGGGTGGAGTCTTGACGGTACCTCCTTAGCAAGCACCGGCTAACTCTGTGCCAGCAGCCGCGGTAAGACAGAGGGTGCAAACGTTGCTCGGAATTACTGGGCGTAAAGCGCGTGTAGGCGGACTCGCAAGTCGATTGTGAAAGCCCTGGGCTCAACCCAGGAACTGCATTCGAAACTTCGAGTCTTGAGTGGTGGAGAGGGAAGCGGAATTCCCGGTGTAGAGGTGAAATTCGTAGATATCGGGAGGAACACCAGCGGCGAAGGCGGCTTCCTGGACACCAACTGACGCTGAGACGCGAAAGCGTGGGGAGCAAACAGGATTAGATACCCTGGTAGTCCACGCCGTAAACGATGAGTGCTAGGTGCTGCGGGTATTGACCCCTGCAGTGCCGAAGTTAACGCATTAAGCACTCCGCCTGGGGAGTACGGCCGCAAGGCTAAAACTCAAAGGAATTGACGGGGGCCCGCACAAGCGGTGGAGCATGTGGTTTAATTCGACGCAACGCGCAGAACCTTACCCGGGCTAGAAAAACAAGGAATCCCGCAGAAACGTGGGAGTGCTCGCAAGAGAACCTTGGTCCAGGTGCTGCATGGCTGTCGTCAGCTCGTGTCGTGAGATGTTGGGTTAAGTCCCGCAACGAGCGCAACCCCTATCCTTAGTTACCATCAGTTCGGCTGGGGACTCTAAGGAGACTGCCGGCGTCAAGCCGGAGGAAGGTGGGGATGACGTCAAGTCCTCATGGCCCTTATGTCCGGGGCTACACACGTGCTACAATGGTCGGTACAGAGCGCAGCGAACCCGCGAGGGAGAGCCAATCGCAAAAAGCCGGCCTCAGTACGGATTGCAGTCTGCAACTCGACTGCATGAAGGCGGAATCGCTAGTAATCGTTGATCAGCAGGCAACGGTGAATACGTTCCCGGGCCTTGTACACACCGCCCGTCACACCATGGGAGTCGAGTGCTCCAGAAGTGGCCATGCTAACCCGCAAGGGAGGCAAGCCCCCAAGGAGTGCTTGGTAACTGGGGTGAAGTCGTAACAAGGTAGCCGTAGGGGAACCTGCGGCTGGATCACCTCCTTTCTAAGGAGCGTCCTCTCCATTTCGATGGAGGGAGCTCGGTCAAACTCGTGTCATCTGGGTTCCGGTTCGGTTTTCAGGGCTCCGGGCCCTCGAGGTGTCCTAGGCAACTTGGACATCACGAGGTCGTCTCCTCGAGAATTGTTCCTTGAAACATGCGGAGCATCCGTCCCCTCGAGAGGGGCACTAGCTCAGGTGGTTAGAGCGCACCCCTGATAAGGGTGAGGTCGCTAGTTCGAGTCTAGCGTGCCCCACTGTCTGAAAGGCCAAGAGCCCGACGGCAGTCATCAACCAACATGGGTTCCGACCTCGGACGTCAGCGAGTAGAATCGCTGACCCTCCAAGCAGGGGCTGTAGCTCAGTTGGGAGAGCACCGGCTTTGCAAGCCGGGGGTCACCGGTTCGAGACCGGTCAGCTCCACTTCTTCTCGTCAATTCCGTCGTGTTCATCAGCATTCGTTGGTGGATGAGACCGAGATGACGAGCGTGGCCAAGGCCACCTCCGCATCATTGAAATTTTAATACGAAGCGACAAATACCTTTATAGCTGCAGAGGTCAGAGGTTCAATTCTTGAATCGAACCCTGATCTCAAATCAATCGAAACGTGCCTTAGGGATACGGTCAAGCTATGAAGGGTGCGTGGTGAATGCCTAGGCGTCGAGAGGCGATGAAGGACGTGGACAGCTGCGAAAAGCTTCGGGGAGCCGCTAACTGGCTTAGATCCGAAGATATCCGAATCGGGCAACCGACTGGGGTCATGCCCAGTGACCTGGAGCTGAATACATAGGCACCAGGTGGCCAACCCGGGGAACTGAAACATCTAAGTACCCGGAGGAAAGGACATCAATTGAGACTCTCTTAGTAGCGGCGAGCGAACGGAGAACAGCCTAAACCATTCCAGTGTAAGCTTAGGGGCGTTGCTGGAGTGGAGTTGTGGGATCATTCAGGAGAAGCCCTATATTCTCCATAGAGTTACAAAATCGAATGTTAGTCGAACGGTCTGGAAAGGCCGGCCATAGAAGGTGACAGCCCTGTATGCAAAAACATTCGATCTCTAGAGTGACACCCGAGTACCGCAGGGCACGTGGAACCCGGTGGGAATCTGGGAGGACCATCTTCCAAGGCTAAGTACTACTCGACGACCGATAGTGAACGAGTACCGTGAGGGAAAGGTGAAAAGAACCCCGGTTAGGGGAGTGAAATAGAACCTGAAACCGCGCATCTACAAGCAGTTGAAGCACTATGCCCTTCGGGGAATGTGCGACAGCGTACCTTTTGCATCATGGGCCTGCGAGTTACGGTGTGTCGCAAGGTTAAGCCGTTAGGTGGAGCCGTAGGGAAACCAAGTTCGAATAGAGCGTTGAGTGGCACGCCGTAGACCCGAAACCGAGCGATCTATCCATGGGCAGGTTGAAGCGCGGGTAAAACCGCGTGGAGGACCGAACCCACTGAAGTTGAAAATTCAGGGGATGACCTGTGGATCGGAGTGAAAGGCTAATCAAGCTCGGAGATAGCTGGTTCTCCGCGAAATATATTGAGGTATAGCCTCGGATGAATTGCACCGGAGGTAGAGCACTGAATGGGCTAGGGGTCCTACCAGATTACCAAACCCAATCAAACTCCGAATGCCGGTGACAAATATCCGGGAGTCAGGCTGCGGGTGATAAGGTCCGTAGCCAAGAGGGAAAGAGCCCAGATCCACAGCTAAGGTCCCAAAATCCAGACTAAGTGTGAAAGGATGTGGGAGCGCTCAGACAGCCAGGAGGTTGGCTTAGAAGCAGCCACCCTTTAAAGAAAGCGTAATAGCTCACTGGTCGAGCGAGCCTGCGCCGAAAATGTAACGGGGCTAAAGTCTGGTACCGAAGCTTGGGGTTCTACATTAGTAGAGCGGTAGCGGAGCATTCTCAGGCAGATACAAGGTGTACCGTAAGGAGCACTGCCGGGCCTGAGAAGAGCTTATGCAGGCATGAGTAGCGATAAACAGGATGAGAAATCCTGTCGCCGTAAGCCCAAGGTTTCCTGGGGAAGGATAATCCTCCCATGGGTTAGTCGGAACCTAAGCCAAGCCCGAAAGGGGTAGGCGATGGCAAGCAGGTTAATATTCCTGCACCACTGAGGAATACGTTGAACCGAGCAGGGACGGAGAAGGGTAAGCCGAGCTGGTGATTTGGTAGTGCCAGTTCAAGCGTGTAGGAGGACCCCGTAGGACCCAATAGGGACAAACGCGGGGTCACTACTCCGAGACGTGATGAGGCGGAGCTTCGGCTCCGGAACTCGGTTATCCCATGCTTCCGAGAAAAGCTGCGCGGGGAGTATCTTTGGTGTCCGTACCGCAAACCGACTCAGGTGGGCGGGGTGAATATCCCAAGGCGCGTGGGAGAACATTGGCTAAGGAATTCGGCAAAATTGCACCGTAACTTCGGGAGAAGGTGTGCCCCCACGTATGTGAGAGGACTTCGCGTCCTCGAGCAGAAGGGGGTTGCAGAGAAATGAGGGTTGCGACTGTTTACTAAAAACACAGGACTCTGCGAAATCGTAAGATGACGTATAGGGTCTGACGCCTGCCCGGTGCTGGAAGGTTAAGGGGAGTTGTCAGCTCGCAAGAGCGAAGCAGCGAACCGAAGCCCCAGTAAACGGCGGCCGTAACTATAACGGTCCTAAGGTAGCGAAATTCCTTGTCGGGTAAGTTCCGACCTGCACGAATGGCGTAACGACATCCCTACTGTCTCGGCCAGTGACTCAGCGAAATTGTATTGGGGGTGAAGATACCCTCTACCCGCGGCAAGACGGAAAGACCCCGTGAACCTTCACTGCAACTTGGCAGTGAAGTTCGGGACAGTCTGCGTAGGATAGGTGGGAGGCTGTGAAGCCGGGATTCTGGTCTCGGTGGAGTCGTCCTTGAAATACCACCCTGGCTGTTCTGAGCTTCTAACCTAGGCCCGTTATCCGGGTCGGGGACACTGTCTGGTGGGCAGTTTGACTGGGGCGGTCGCCTCCTAAAAAGTAACGGAGGCGCGCGAAGGTTCCCTCAGGCTGATTGGAAACCAGCCGTAGAGTGCAAAGGCATAAGGGAGCTTGACTGTGAGACCGACAGGTCGAGCAGGTGCGAAAGCAGGTCTTAGTGATCCGGTGGCTCTGAATGGAAGGGTCATCGCTCAACGGATAAAAGGTACTCCGGGGATAACAGGCTGATCGCGCCTGAGAGTTCATATCGGCGGCGCGGTTTGGCACCTCGATGTCGGCTCATCGCATCCTGGGGCTGGAGCAGGTCCCAAGGGTTTGGCTGTTCGCCAATTAAAGCGGTACGCGAGCTGGGTTTAGAACGTCGTGAGACAGTTCGGTCCCTATCTGCCGTGGGCGCAGGATACTTGAGAGGATCTAACCATAGTACGAGAGGACCTGGTTGGACGTACCTCTAGTGTTCCGGTTGTCTCGCCAGAGGCATAGCCGGGTAGCTATGTACGGAACGGATAACCGCTGAAAGCATCTAAGCGGGAAGCCGGCCTCAAGATGAGGTATCCCGGACCATTAGGTCCCTAAAGGCCCCTTGAAGACTACAAGGTAATAGGCCGGATGTGGAAGCGTGGCAACACGCGGAGCTGACCGGTACTAATAGGCCGTGAGGCTTGACCTATTTCTAAGGTGCGGTTCGAAATGGTTTGAGGTCAGGGTTGGACGCAAGAATGGGTAGTTTGAGTACCGCGTCTGACCTGAACAAATGCAGACGCCGAGCGCGAGTCGCTCGAGCAAATAAAGACGTCGCTTCGTAAATTTCTCCGGTGGCTATATCGGAGGGGCCATACCCGATCCCATCCCGAACTCGGAAGTCAAGCCCTCCAGAGCCGATGGTACTGCAGGGGCAGCCCTGTGGGAGAGTAGGACGCCGCCGGGTCTATGAAACCCCGCTTCGGAAACGAAGCGGGGTTTCGCTTTTAACCCGCGCTGTGTTCAACCAAGTCACGCCCTGTTCGATCTGTGGCAGGGTCTTCGAGACGTGTGACCCAGGACTGGGTCAGCCATGCGGGCGTCAGGGGTTCGCGGTGTGGTGCGCGGGGGCTTCATGTCGGGACATGCTCGCCTTCCCGGTCGAAGCCTGATCGTCATTGTTGCCGATGGGTCGCCGATCGACGTCCTCGTGGACTTCTGGTCAGGGCGTCACCTGCATCCGGAGTCGCGCGTGTGGGCGTCGAGGCAGCCGCGCACCCCGGCCCTCATGCAGCCGAGACTCGAGCTGCGAGCTGCGGACCCCGCGAGGGTCCCCACGCGTCATCGGTCGGATGGATCCGCGATGCACCTGGGCTTCCTGGCGGCGAGCGCTCGATTCTGACGGCCGGGGTGGTCATACTGCGGCGTGGCGCATTCCCCCAGTATGCCGGCCGAGACAGGCGGCGTCCGAGTTCGGGCCCTCGGGCGAGGGCGCCGTGAGGCACTGGTCGATCTCCGCTCGAGCGAAGTCGGCGCTGTGCCCCGCGTGGCGCGGTGTTCGGTCGCGGTGAGGGCTGGACGGCCGCGAGCTCCGCGCCTTGGTGACGGGTGTCGATGAGTCGGCGCCGTGCGCTGTGGATCTTCGGGGTAGTCGTCGTCTTGTTGGGCGTAGGGGCGATAGCCCTACGTCCGTGGTTGAAGACGCGCGTCGAAGACGAGTTGAGTCGACGACTCGGATTGCCCTGCCGCGTTGCGTCGGTTCGTCTGGGCTTCTCCCGTGTCGTGGTCGATGGGATCTCCTTCGGTGGCGTCGAGCAGGGCCTCCACGGTGAGGTTGGCAGCGTGGTCTTGACGCCGGGACCCCTCTCCTTGGCCTTTGGTGGCGGGCGCGCGATCACGAGTGCGCACGTGACCGACGCCGCGTTGGATGCCGAGCTGGACTCCAGCCCATTCCGAACCTGGTTCGAGCGCATTCGCGCGCGCCGGCGGCATCGCTCGGAGTCCGCCGCGGCGGCTCACGGGCGGCCAGCGATCCGAGTCACGGGAGCACGTGTGGCGCTCCGGGATCAGGGTGGCGCTCTGGCGCAGCTTCAGATCGCCGACGCCATGCTAGAGAGCGACGGGGCGTTGATGCTCACCGGGTCGCTCGGGGTAGGGGAGTCCAGCGCCGGCGAGCTGAGCCTCGATCAGGTCTCCGTGCATGCCACGCTCGGTCGGGGCGCGGACGGCGCACGGATCGACGTAGGTACGGGCTATGTGGTCGCGCCCCCGGCGGACGACAGCGCCGTGGGTGCGCGCACGCTGGAACGCTGCCTGGCCATCGCGCGCGCCTTGGCGGTGTCCGCGCAACCCGCGACCGATGTTCCCCCGGTTCAGGACGCGGGAACTCCCGGTACGGTGCACGCGGCCGAGGCTGCCCAGCATGACGCACCCGCGCCGCCTGAAGCGGCCGTCGGTGCGTCGGAGGCTGGCGAGCCGGCGCCCTTTGGCGCCCTCAGCCGCGCCTGGTCCACGTTGGCTCGAGCCCGAACTCTGCTGACCGGTGCGCAGATAAGCCTCGACCGCTTCGAGCTGCGCGTGCACAAGGCAGGCGCAGATCGCGTCGTGGTTCGTGAACTCTCCGCTCGGTTTGGCTTCACCGCGGAGGGTCTGCGGCTGGACGGTCGCGGCGTGGCGGACACGGGCGGTCGACTGAGCTGGGATCTTCGCCTCGACCCGCTCCAGGCTCGCGGAGAAGGTAGCGTCGCCGCGAGCGAACTCCCCTTGGATCTGCTGGCGCCCATCCTGCCTTCGATT
>Ga0210016_1001333_pt1 | contig 22962 bp, 26 predicted proteins | sample CryGeyCG2014_300_FD_185454 | JGI IMG/M metagenome (GOLD analysis project Ga0210016, IMG submission 185454) | Groundwater microbial communities from aquifer - Crystal Geyser CG02_land_8/20/14_3.00 (SPAdes) (version 2) | ecosystem: Environmental > Aquatic > Deep subsurface > Groundwater | place...
AGCACGGCTTCAGAGGAAGTAAAACTCAAAAAGATATTTTCAAGAGAACTTTATCACCCATCGGGCTTGTCCAACAAACGGTTCAGATCGCGGCTCGCTTCGCTCCCGCGATCTAACCTTATCCGTTAGGCGTCATGCAGAAAGCTCTGATAATCGGCCAGTAAGGCTGTAGCTGCCAGTTGGCAGAATTGCTGCCCTGCTTCTGGCGTTGCCAGTTGCGGACTGGAACCAATGCGGCCATCGGGAAACTTGCGTCTGAAATCGGCAGCATCATAGAACTCGGCTGTAGGTGCAACCGCCGGACTGACAGGCACCTGTTGAACAGCTTCGGGATGGGCAAAAAAGCTGAGTGCCACCTCACTGACCGTTGCGTGATAGCCTTCCGCATCACCATAAAGTTCTGCTGCAAGTGTCGTGATGGCATCGTTGCGCCACCAGTTGGCAAGCTTGCAACGCAGTGGGCGGCCACTGTGGTTGGCGGCATAAAGCTCAGAAAAAGCACTGGTTACAGGCGCGATATTGCCACCATGACCATTGATGAAATAAAAGTGAGTAAAGCCGTGGCGGTGCAACGATGTTACAACATCGTCAACAACGCGCATCAGCGTTGATGCTTTGAGTGTGATACTGCCGGGAAAAGCCATGTGGTGGGCCGACATGCCATAAGCGATGGCTGGCGCGATGAGAATCGGCCCGGCTTGCTCCATCTCCTTGCAGATTGCCAGCGGGCAGATGGTGTCGGTACCGATCAGGCCATTGGGGCCATGTTGTTCGGTTGAACCGATAGGGATGACAATGCCAGTTGATGTTTGCAGATATTGCTCAATATTCTGCCAGGTGCTGAGTGCCAGTTGCATGCTTTAAGTCTCTCCGGAGAAGCAGGATTCATGTAACCCGGATGAATCATCCAGGTTAGCCAATGTAGCAGAAGAAATGTATATGGGTAGCTTAATGACCATCAACAATGCGGGTGTTATACTGGCGTGGAATCGACTTTGCCCGATTCACATTCAACTGCCTGCAGTTGGCAGACTCCCGAGGTCATCATGCCATACAATGAACAAACCACAGAGATGCTCAGACAGCTTGGGCTGCATAATCTTGAAGATGTTTACTGGGATCTGCCGACGCCGCGTTTGTATGAACATGCGATTCGCAATCGTGAGGGGCATCTGGCACATCTGGGGGCACTGGTGGTGCGAACCGGTCATTTCACCGGCCGTGCCGTGAAAGATAAATTCATCGTCGATGAGCCGGGTAGCCGTGAACATGTCTGGTGGGGTGATTTTAACCGGGCAATTTCTGAAGAGCGATTTGATGCTCTGTATCTGCGTGTTTGCCGTTATCTGGAAGGTCAGCAGGTGTATGTGGAAGATTGTCTGGTCGGCGCGGATTCAAAGTATGAAAAGCCGGTGCGTGTTATCACACAGGATGCCTGGCATGCACTGTTTGCGCGCACCATGTTTGTGCGGCCGGTGGATCTGGGGCGCGAGGCAACGCCCGACAGGCCCGCCTTCACCGTGTTACATGTGCCACATTTTCACGCCATGCCAAGTCAGGATGGCACGAATTCCGAAGCTTTTGTGATTCTGCATATGTCACGCCGTATTGCCCTTATTGGCGGCACGGCCTATGCCGGAGAAATTAAAAAATCCATTTTTACCATTATGAATTATCTGTTGCCCGACGAAGATGTGCTGCCGATGCACGCCTCGGCAAATATGGGCGAAAAAGGTGATGTGGCGATTTTCTTCGGCCTCTCCGGCACGGGTAAAACGACACTGTCGTCCGATCCGACGCGCAAGCTGATCGGTGATGATGAACACGGCTGGAGTAACCACGATGTGTTCAATTTCGAGGGCGGTTGTTATGCCAAGGTTATTGATTTATCCAAAGCCAAAGAGCCGATGATTTATGCCGCAACGGAGCGCTTCGGTACAATTCTTGAAAATGTCGGCCTGGACATCAAAACTCGCCATATCGATTTTTCCGATGCCAGCCTGACTGAGAATACCCGCGCCGCCTATCCTATTCAGGCGATTCCAAATGCCATTTATCCGGGGGTGGGTGGGCAACCGGAGAATATCGTGATGCTGACAGCCGATGCTTTCGGCGTGTTGCCACCAATTGCTAAATTACGTCCGGAGCAGGCGATGTATTACTTCCTGCTGGGTTACACCGCCAAAGTAGCCGGTACAGAGGCCGGAATCACCGAACCTAAAGCGACGTTCAGCCCATGCTTTGGCGCGCCGTTCATGGCACGTAATCCAAGCGTCTACGCTAAAATGCTGGGCGAAAAGATTCGTGCTAATAAGGTCAATTGCTGGCTGATCAATACCGGCTGGAGCGGTGGTCCGTATGGTGTGGGTGAACGCATGGATATCGACGTAACACGGGCGCTGCTCGATGCTGCACTCACCGGCAAGCTGGACGCTGTAGAATATCGGCAGGATGATGTTTTTGGCATGGCGATTCCCGAGTCCTGCCCCGGTGTGGATGCGGGCTTGCTCGATCCGGCATTAACCTGGAACGATGCCGCAGCTTACCGTGCAAAAGCGCTGGAGCTGGCAGCATCTTTTGATGCTGCGTTTGTTCAGTTTAAAGACAGAGTCAGTCCGGAAATCGCCGCTGCCGGGCCACTTAAGGCGTAAAGAATGCAGACAGACATTTGTAGCATGCAAATGTCTGTCGAGGCGCTTTTAACGAAATTGAGGCAATGCCAGTAGCAGGACACAACTCAGAAAAGCCTGAGTGCTGTTTGCCAGTTCAATAAATCCAAAGTTGGTTGCAATAATCGCAATAATGATCCACGGGGAGATGATGAGCGCTAGCAATGAAACACGATCTAATATTTGTAAGTAGTCGGCTTTTAACGTTTGTTCAGGTCCATAGGCTTTATAAACTCCAGTAGCTTCAAACATGGCTTAACTCCTGTAAAAATGTTATCTCCAGGTTGCATACATCCGTATTTTTCGATGCGTTGTAGCGAGCCGGGATCGTGAGAGTGTATCGATAGAAAACAGCAAAAAAAGTAACCTATGTCACATGTTTGCACATTTGAAGTTGCTGGATGGCAAAAAGCCTGTCGGGTTCTAGCGCTTTTGGGAGTTGCGCAGGCTATGGGGCGCTTGCAATTTGAATATAGATTGCCCTTGGCTTGCTCTTAAATACTTTGGAAACCACCTCTTTTGCAATCGTCTCCAGATTTTTAACGGTTTCATTGCGTACCTGATCAGCATTTAAGATAACAGTCACCTGAGTTAGCACCCCATTATTCATTTTGAAACCCAGCTGTGATTCCCAACCATATTTCTCTTTAATTTCGGCTTGTGCTAGTTCCTGCTTTTCAAACATCCCTTTCATATCATCAACTGCACCGCAGCCATTCAATAGAAATATGGACACCATCATGATTATTACTTTATTCATTTATCCCCCCCCCCTCTTCTTCGTACTATATTGAGAAAGCTCACACGACGAAGAACATTTTTCTGAGCCGGTAAGGTGCCAGGTTATACTAACGGAAAGTTTTGCGAAAACCGACTTGATACGTGTGATACCAGTAAAAGAAGAGGATTGTGCGGATAAGGTGTAAGCTATTAAGGCCTGCAGTTCGAAGAAGTTCCTCAGATCAATCAAGCCTGATTCAGTTGACCACAGACTTTGTGTTGAGGCTGGGCCAGCCACTGGTCCGCCGTTTACGATGAGAGCCGATGAGAGCCAATGAGGGGTTGATTTTTGATGTGGGCGTTGAGGTTTCCTTAAAGATGAGCAGTGGAGTCGAACTTGCAACACAATTGATGGCTGACTGGAAATACTCCGTGGCACAAGGCGATAATGGGAGCTTAACATATACAGCGATTCCATTGACTGCCATCGAACAATTGACTTTACATAACGGGATCAGTCTGGGACGTAACAGGGGGGGACGTCGTTTATCAGATAAGGCCCAGCTTGCATGGCTCAGGCGTTGCTTCCAATATTCGGCTGGATATGAAAAATACATTAGGTCAAATAGTTCAGGTCGGTTATAGCTACTTTCGGGAGACGGTAGGATTGCGCTACACGGTAATTAGTTATGAGCCCAAGCTGTATACCGGTAAAATCAGGGGTGACAGTTTCGCAATATTTGTAGCGGTTAGATTTTAACCTGACCGGCTTGCCGTAGAAATCCCCCCAACCGCCCCCTTTTCAAAGAGGGAGGTTGAGTGAGAGATGGTCGAGTTAATCAATACACGTAACCGCACATGTCGTGCGGTTACGTGTTTTCAAACGATACAGAAATTCAGTCTGCCCAGACCAGCACCGGATTTCTTGCTGCCTGCGTTTCATCGAGGCGTCGACGGATGGGGCGAACGGGTGCGTCGTGCAGGGCTTGTGTGTCTCCGGCTTCGCACTGGGCGGCGATTTCAAGCATAGCATCGCAGAAGGCATCGAGCGTTTCTCTGGATTCTGTTTCTGTAGGTTCGATCAACATGGCACCATGGACAATCAGCGGGAAATAGACGGTCATCGGGTGGAAACCCAGATCGATTAAGCGCTTGGCAATATCCAGCGTTTTGACGCCGTGGCGATTCTGGATGGTGTCGGTCAGCAGACACTCATGTTTGCAATGGCCTTCAAAGGGTACGTCATAAGCACCTTTCAGGCGATGCAGCACATAGTTGGCATTGAGAACGGCATCTTCAGCAATCTTGTGCAAATGATTGCGGCCAAAGGCGGCGATATAGGCATTGGCACGCAGCAGCACGCCGATTTGACCGGGTGTACCAAGTACAGGGCCGATCGAGGCATCATGGCTGTGTTGCAACTGGTAAATATCGCCATTTTTAATGATGCGCGGTACCGGCAGGAAAGGCGCCAGTGTGTCGTTCACGGCGACAGGGCCAGCGCCGGGGCCACCGCCACCATGCGGGGTGGAAAAGGTTTTGTGTACATTGATGTGCAGGCAGTCGATGCCCATATCGCCGGGTCTGGCAACGCCGACCAGCGCGTTGAGGTTGGCACCATCGCCATAGACGAGACCGCCTGCGGCATGTACCAGATCGCATATTTCTCTGACATCGCTTTCAAAAGCTCCGGCCGTGTTCGGGTTGGTCATCATTAAAGCGGCAGTATCACCGTCCAGATGCTGTTTCAGCGCTTCCAGATCGATGCGGCCATCAGGGCCGGATTTCAGTTCAACGGTGTGCATACCACATAAAGCTGCTGAAGCCGGGTTGGTGCCATGCGCCGAATCAGGCACCAGCACCTTTTTACGATGCGTGTCGCCGCGCGCATCCAGACAGGCGCGAATTATCATCAGGCCGACCAGTTCGCCATGAGCGCCGGCAGCCGGTTGCAGCGTGACGTGTGGCAGGCCGGAAATCTCGCCCAACCACTGTTGCAATTCATGCAATAGCGCCAGTGCGCCCTGTACGCTGTCTTCTGGCTGATCCGGATGAATATGTGCCAGGCCGGGCAGACGTACGACCTGCTCATTAACACGCGGATTGTATTTCATGGTGCAAGAGCCCAGTGGATAAAAACCGGTTTCAATGCCGTGATTCCACTGCGACAACCGGACAAAATGGCGCACCGTTTCCGGCTCGGATAAGCCGGGTATATTCGCCGGGGTCTGACGGGCAAAGGATTGCAGCGATGCGGGAACGTCGCGGTTCACACCCGGCAGGTTAATCGATTCGGCGGCTTCATGCGCATGCTCAAAAAGTAATGCCTCTTCGTGCTGAATGCCGGATACAGCTGAATATTTCTGGCTAGCAGATGATTGACTCATTTTGCCACCTCCAGTGCTGCGATAAAGTCGCTGATATCGGATTCCTCGATCATTTCCGTAGTACTCACCAACAGGTGGCAAGCATCACTGCCTGTTTCAAGTTGCTCCAGCGGGATACCGGCGAAAATGTCGCGGGCACGTGCCTCCGCCAGAAAAGCATCGCGCTGCTGCTGGCCGGAAAAGCTCAGCACCGTTTCGTTGTAGTGCGCATCGGTTGCCGCAGAAACATGTGCCGGCAGTGAGGTGACCAGCATTTCCAGCGCCGCCGCCGAATGACGGGCCACAGTCGCCAGACCGGCATCACCCATCAGTGTCATGTAGGTGGCCGCAGCGGTACACATCAGGCCCTGATTGGTGCAGATGTTGGAGGTCGCCTTTTCACGCCGGATATGTTGCTCGCGGGTGGAAAGCGTCAGTACAAAGCCACGCTTGCCATCGGCATCGCTGGTCAGGCCACAAACGCGGCCGGGCATCTGGCGCACATATTTCTGTTTGCAGGTGAACAGCCCCAGATGCGGCCCACCAAAGCCCATCGGAATACCCAGTGCCTGACCGGAACCGACCGCAATATCGGCACCCAGCGCGCCGGGTGATTCAATCAGGGCAAAGGCCGAAACATCGGAAAAGGCGATAACCATCAAACATTTGCCTGCATCACAAGCAGCGCGCAGTGGTGCAAGATCATACACCGAACCGTAAAAATCAGGGTATTGCACAATAACACAAGCCGTATCGGCATCGATGGCAGCAATCACCTTGTCCAGATCGGTGCCAAATGCGCCCATATCAATTTCGACATATTCGCCATCAAGGCGGGAAAGATAATTCTGCGTGACGGCACGGTAGCGTGGATTCACCGAGCCTGCGATAACCACCCTGCCCTTACGCGTCACACGCCGGGCCATTAAAGCGGATTCGGCCGTTGCTGTCGCAGCTTCATACATCGAGGCATTGGAAACATCCATGCCGGTCAGGCGCGCGATCATCGTTTGGAATTCGAACAGCGCTTGCAAGGTGCCCTGAGCAATTTCCGGCTGATACGGGGTATAAGCCGTTAAGAACTCACCACGCGAAATGACATAATCAACAACGGCAGGCACAAAATGATGGTAGGTGCCACCACCGAGGAAATAGCGGGTATTGCCAGCGTGTCGGTTCTGCTCGGAGGCTTGTGTGAATTTTCGCACGATGGCCGCTTCACTCAGGCATTCAGGCAGATTCAGTGAACCTTCGGGTAAATGAAATGCAGCCGGAATGTCCGAAAACAGTTCACGGATACTACTGAGCTGCATGGCATCAAGCAGGGCTTGCCGGTCAGACCGGGTATGGGGCAGATATCGCATAGGGGGCTCTCAAAATTGTTGCGGGCGCAGAATCGCAGTGCTTAATCACTGCATCTTCTGCGCCCGCAACAGGGAATTATTCTTCAGTAAAAAGGGTGTATTCGTCGTCGCTTAACAGTTCACTGGTGGCACCGGACATTTTCACTTTGGCAATCCAGCCTGCACCGTAAGGGTCGGTATTGATCAATTCCGGCTGGCCTTCCAGCGCCTCGTTGATTTCAATCACTTCACCGGCAACCGGGGCAAATACATCGGAAACGGCTTTGACAGATTCAACCACGGCATAGGCTTCACCGGCATCAACGACGCGGCCGATTTCCGGCGTTTCAACGAACACGATATCTCCCAGTGCTTCCTGGGCGTGGTCGGTAATACCCACCGTGGCGATATCGCCTTCGATGCGCACCCATTCGTGCTCTTTGGTATATTTTAAATCAGCAGGTATGGTCATGGTCTTGTCCTCCAAAATGAGCGTGTTATCTGTGGTAGCAGGCAACACTATTTTTTTACGTTGCTGCGCACAAATGGTAATCCGGTGCGCTCGGCTGGGATGAGTTTACCGCGAATATCGACACTGATATCGCCTTGCTCAGCATGTTCGGGCTTCACATAAGCCAGTGCCACGCCGCCAGCCATCGGCGAATGCATACCCGATGTGACTTCGCCGCTTTCTACGCCATCAACCCACACCTTGTAGTGTTCGCGAGGAATGCCGCGTCCGGTCAGTTTAATGGCAATCAGACGCTGTTGCGGGCCTTCGGCTTTACGTGCTGCAACCGCTGCTTTACCGATGAAATCGCCTTTATCGAGTTTGGTGATCCACATCAGCCTGGCTTCAACCGGCGTTACCCCATCGTGAATTTCATGGCCATACAGGGCATAACCCATTTCGGTACGCAACATATCACGTGCCGCCAGCCCGATGGGCACGGCACCATTATCGAGCAATGCCTGCCAGACTTTTTCTGCCAGTGCATTGGGCAGATAGATTTCAAAGCCGTCTTCGCCGGTGTAGCCGGTGCGCGAGACAATGATTTCATGACCATCCAGCGTCGTAACAGCGAATTTGTAATAACCGATATCATCCAGTGACATTTGCAGCAAGGGCTGCAAGGCGGCCTGAGCTTTGGCTCCCTGTAAGGCGAGCAGCGTGGTGCTATCGGATTCATCGCTGACGATGACGTCAAAATTTGCAGCTTCCACCTGCAAATGCGCCACATCCTTATGCCGATTGGCGGCATTGATGCAGAGGTAGTAATGCGCATCAGCGATTTTATAGGTGGTGATGTCATCGACGAAGGTGCCATGCACGTTCAGTAGCGCCGAATATTGCACCTGCCCGTCAACGAGCTTAGCAACATCGTTGGTGGTGACGTATTGCAGAAATGCCAGGCTCTCCGGGCCGGATACGCGCACCTGTCCCATGTGCGTGATATCGAAAATACCGGCTTCGCCATTGCGGACGGCGGTATATTCCTTCAGCGCACCATCAGCATATTGGACCGGCAATTCATAGCCGGCAAACGGCACAATTTTTCCATTCAGTGCGACATGCGCAGCGTAAAGCGGTGTTTTTAAAAGTTTGCTCATGCGGGTTCTCCAATATGTTTGCGGAAAGCCAGAATCGTGTTGTACAACAACATGGTAATGGTCATCGGGCCAACGCCGCCGGGTACAGGCGTAATCCATGCCGCTCTCTTCGAGGCTTCAGCAAAATCAACATCGCCGGTTAGCGTACCATCTGCACGGCGGTGAATGCCGACATCGATGACAGTTGCACCCGGTTTAATCCAGGCACCCTGAATCAGGCCCTGTTTGCCAGCTGCGGCGACCAGAATATCGGCACGCTCAACATGCGATTTTAAATCCTGCGTGAAGCGGTGACATACCGTGACCGTAGCCCCGGCAAGCAGTAACTCCAGCGCCATCGGGCGTCCGACGATATTCGACGCACCAACAATCACAGCCTCTTTGCCATGCAAATCAGCGCCCGTTTCCTCCAGCAGTTTCATGCAGCCAAACGGCGTGCAGGAGCGCAGCGAAGGCTGACGCACGGTCAGGCAGCCGATGTTGTACGGATGAAATCCATCCACATCTTTGCCGGGGTCAATGGCCTGTAAAATCACTTTGGAATCGATGTGGTCGGGTACGGGTAACTGCACCAGAACACCATCAACAAGCGGATCGTGGTTCAGTTCGCTGATCAGACCAAGTAGATGCTGTTGCGTGGTGCTGGCTGGCAACTCGTGCGAAAATGAGGTGATGCCAGCTTTTTCGCAACCGATTTTTTTGTTTTTCACGTAGACATGCGAAGCAGGGTCATCCCCCACGATAATCACAGCCAGACCGGGAGCCCGGCCATGTTTGTTTTTTAAAGCTTGCACATCGTCGTGCATGGCTGTGCGCATACGATCAGCAAGTGCTTTACCATCTAGAATTCGGGCGTTTGTAGTCTGAGTCATGGCCGTATTGTGAGCATTCGCAGGCTGGGTGCAATCAATTCTGAAAGATACATGGAATCAGGCGCACTCAGAGCGTTTGTGCCAGATGATAAGCTATGGCGCCAACTCCAGCTTAAGCGGATTACAGACCCTCGCCTCCCCGTTGTGGCGGATACAAGGGTGTACTTTTGTAGCATCTTCAGAAGTTAAATATATCAAGTGATCTTGGTGGAATTTCTGGCGAGGATTTTCTGGTATTGCTCCGGATAATTCTCCTGCATACATGAGGGGCAAACGGTATGACTGAAGCCGACATTGGCATGCTTGCGAAAGTAGGCATCAATTTGTTCATAATAACCGTCATCATTGCGTACTTTTTTACAGAAAGAGCAAATAGGCAGGATACCTTGCAAGATTTCAATTTCGTCCAGTGCTGTTTGGAGTTTGTTGTTTCTGTCCAGAAGTGAGGTTTCTGCCCTGCGTACGCTGCGGATGGCATAGATGGAAATGAAAATTGATAGAAAAATACCAAGCAGCGTAAGCATCAGGGTGATTTTTTCAAATTCAGCCTGAGCGTTCTCGGCTTGAGCGATGAAGCCGTCGGCTTTATGTCTGGCATAAGTACTTAGTTCCAGCATTTTTTCTTCAAGCAGAGCTACATGATCAGCACCTTCTGATGTTGTGATGGAAATAGCGCCTTGCTTGTTGCCTGTTTGCAGCAGCTGAAAGACGTCTTCACGGATAGGTCGCCACTTTTCAAACAATTCCCGTGTCTGCTTCTCAAGAGCCAGGCCTTTTTCACCGAGAATGTTTGCCCGGATGGTGTCAAGGTGCGTATACACTTGCTGCTCAGCTTGATTGACGCTTTGCGTAGCGCTGGCTAATTCATCCGGCGTTGTTGCCAGCACCATGTCTTTCATATCGCGGTGCATTTTTGTGATGTTAAGCGCAGCCAGCAAAGAAGCGTTGGAGACAACAAGCGGATGTTCGTAAATAGTTTGGCTGAGCTGGCCCAGTGTGCTCAGGGCCTTGTTAGTGAATATACCTAAAAAGACAAACATGGAGAGAATGAGCAGGAAACTCAGCGTTAATGTACTTTTTATCCGCTGGCCGGGAGCTGGATTCAATGAATTGCTATTATTAAAGGGTGATTTGTCTACAGCGTCCATCCTCAACTCCTTGCGATACGATGTGCTTCCAGCTTAAGGCTTGTTCTGTTCTCGACAGAATTTGCATCGAGGGTACGATCCGCCGTAATCGCTGAAACCATGCTCGGTACGGGTCATCATTCGGACCTTGATGGCTGAGCATAAGTTGGAGCATGGATGAGTTCAGAGCAATCGTCCAGCATCGGCATGAAGGGGTTATGATGAAAATTGCACATGTCGGTTTGCTGGTTTCTGATCTCGATGTGGCCGTTGAGTTTTATGTTTCAGTCCTGAAGTTGAAACAGGATAAACGTCCGAACCTGGGGTTTCAGGGTGTTTTTTTGTCGCTGGATGACGGGCAGCAACTGCATCTGATGCAGCTTGATAATCCTTACGCAGCTTGTGAACTACCGACGCATGGCGGTCGAGACAGGCATGTGGCGCTGGCGGTAGCATGTGTCAGCGATATTCAGGCACGGCTTGATGCGGCAGGTATAACCTACAGTAAAAGTAAATCGGGTCGGGATGCCATTTTTCTGCGTGACCCTGATGGCAACAGCATTGAGCTGGTGGCGGAGTAATGATGAATACACCTTTGACTAAAGAATCCATGATTCACCATTTTGCCCGTGGCTGTAAGCCGCGCAGTGAGTGGAAAGTTGGTACGGAACATGAAAAAATCGGCTTTTGTGTCGATACGCTGCGGCCGATTCCTTATGACGGTAAACGCAGTATCCGGCGGCTACTTGAGATTCGCTCCAAACAGGGTTGGGAGCATATCACAGAAGATGGAAATCTGATTGCTCTGCGTTCGGGGCTGGCTTCAATCACGCTGGAGCCGGGAGGGCAACTGGAATTATCCGGAGCACCGCTGGCCAGTATTCATGAAACATGTTTCGAGACGACACAACATTTGCGTCTGCTCAAAGAAATCACCGACAAACTGGGCATCGGATTTCTGGCCATGGGTTTTCAGCCGAAGTGGCAACGTGAAGATATTCCATGGATGCCAAAAGCGCGTTATGCGGTGATGCGGCAGTATATGCCGAAGGTGGGCGGTAAAGGACTGGATATGATGTTGCGAACAGCAACAGTGCAAAGCAATCTTGATTTTGAATCGGAAGCCGATATGGCGCGCAAGATGCGTATCTCCATCTGCCTGCAACCGCTGGTGACGGCATTGTATGCAGCCAGCCCCTTCGTTGAAGGTAAACCAACAGGACTTTTATCCAATCGTGCCGCAGTGTGGCTGGATACCGACCCGAATCGAACCGGCATTCCGGCCTGTGTGTTCGAGCCGGATTTCGGCTTTGAATCGTGGGTGGACTGGTTGCTGGATGTGCCGATGTATTTCGTCATTCGCGATGGCCGCTATGTGGACTGTACAGGTGAGAGCTTTCGTGATTTTCTGGCTGGAAAGCTGCCGCAATTACCCGGCGAATTGCCGACTGGCGATGACTGGGACTTGCATTCGTCAACAGTGTTTCCGGATGTCCGTTTGAAACAATACCTTGAGATGCGTGGCGCTGATGCCGGTTCGTGGTCCTGGATTTGTGGTCTGTCTGCTCTGTGGAAAGGCTTGCTTTATGATCCAGCAACAGAAGATCGGGTTTGGGCGATGATTGCCGATTGGCAGTATGAGGAAGTCGAGGCGCTGCGCCAGCGTGTGCCTGAAACCGCGATGGCTACGCCGTTTCGTGATACGCGCGTACTGGAGTTATGTGCTCAGATGCTTGAGCTGGCTTATGCGGGTCTGGATAGCCTCGACATACGCGATTGTCAGGGTGAAAATGAAACAAAATTTCTGAAGCCGATGATGCAGGCCGTAGAGTCAGGCCAGACGCAGGCCGAGCAGTGGTTGCATGCATACCATCATGAATGGGAAGGCCGGATTGAGCCGGTTTTTATTCACGCCATGCATCAGTGAAGCCCTCAGTCGGCAGCGCTTAGCCTGTTTTTGGCGAGTGCGGCCTGATGGCTATGTTGCCACAGGATACTTAACAGCAAGCCTGATACAGCACCCAGCAGATGGGCTTGCCAGGCAATTTGCACATACTCAGGCAAATTCGATATCGGAGGTAGCAGTGCCCATTTTTCGACAATAATTTTTGTTGCGAGCAGGCTGATGATGCAGCCGCCGAGCCAGAACGAGAAGGAAAATACACGGCTGTTGTAAAGCAAAGTGCAGCCAAGCCAGACCCAGAGCAGAGCCCCCACGGCAGAAGCGCCGCGATAGCTGCTCATTTCAGGCATCAGCAACAGCATCAGGCCAGAAATGAGCGGCAGAACCAGCAGTAATGACACAGCCAAAAAAAGAGCGCTGAGATATCGCCGGAGTACAAAACCGAGGATGACAATAATCGAGGCGTCCGTGCTCAACTGCGCCAATGTGTAATGTGTCAGATGGCAGGTCCATAAGCGCCACCACTGGCCTTGCCATAACGCTGCCCGGTCAAAACTCAGCCAGTCAGCCGCGTGCGCTGGCAGCAGCCACACTGCCCCGCAGAGCAGCGCGAACAGGATCGCTGGCAAGCTTTATTCCGGCTTAAGCGGATTGCTGGCGTCGTGACAGCAGAGTCAGCCCGGTCAGAGCAACCATCAACAGTGCCAGCCAGGAAAAGGAACCACCACCATGATAACCTTCGCTGTGATGGATCTGTACAGACTCATCTTGTTTGATGCGTTCCTTAAATGCGGCCAGCTCTTTTTCCAGATTGGGGATCATTTGCTGGACAGCATCTTCATAACCTTTGCTGCGCGCCTCACGCGCAACTTCATGATAAGCCACAGCGGTTGCCGTTCCCTTGATGGCGCTGACACCCGGCGCACGGAACAACAGTTTGCGACTATTGATGTCAAAAACAGAGGTGTCGACCATCGTTTGCGTGTCGTGCTGATCCCCTTTGATGACATAAGCGCCGGCAATGGACCAGTAAAGAAATGATAATGCGTTCGGGTCATCAAACTGAATCTGATCGTAAGATACCATGGCTACGACATCGACGCCGAACATGCGGCCAATCTGCGACAGATTTTCAAAGCCGCCGCCCGGCCTTAAATATGAAGAAGGGATCACATCAATTTTCTGAATGTACGGGTATTTTTCAAAGACAGTTTTAACCTGGCCAAGAAGTTCGAGTTTCTTTTCTTCCGAGAGCACGCTGCCACGGCCTCCTTCGGGAGCAAAAGCAATGCCGACTTTCACCGGCAGCGTCAGATGCGTAACCATATCAGGTACGACCGGTTCACCTTTGGGATAAAGATAATCAACAACGCTGCTTGCCTCGCGCTGCGAATAAGATTGGCTCCAGAAGCCAGCCGCACAAGATGACAGCAAAGCCAGCATCCCTACCATCAGCATCCATCGAAAGACTGTTTTCATCACCTTACCTCCTGCCATGTTGATGGCGAAAGAGCTTAAGTCGGGAGAGGTTCTGATGCAAAGTTTACCACAGTTTTTGTTGTCGTTTGTATGGGTTTGTTCCGTTCGTTGTATGCGGAGCAGGCCGGAAGTCGTGGTTAAATCACGATTACATACGCTGTTTCTTGACCTTAGCCGGGCATAACGCTTGAATCCCGCTCTATGAAAAAGATGCATTTAACTCGTTTGTTCCCGGCTGCGGCCACACTGTTGCTGATCTCCGGGTGTATGTCCGATAGCAATAAGATGTTCTGGAAGGTTGGTGAAGGGGACGAAAAGTCCAAGGCGGAGGTCGTTCAGGCTGAAGTACGCCAGCCTTTGGATGTGCCACCGGAACTGCGCGGTGAAGTCGCCGTACCTCAGGCTGACGAGATTGCCACGACGCAGGAAATGCCGGAAAAATACCGTGAGCAGGTTGCTGGCAAAGCAGTGGCTCTGGATGCTAAAGTTTATGAAGTGGCAACCGGCAAAGTGTTCTCCACCGTGATTGATGCGATGACGGCAGAAAATCTGCCGGTACAGAGTGTTGATTCTGCCAGTGGCACCATAACCACAGACTGGGTCAAAATTGGTGCAAATAATCCGAGTCTTTTCAATGGCATTAGCTTTTTGGGTGATGGTGTGATGGCAACACGTTATCGCTTTGTCGTGCGTGTGCTTCGCCAGTCGGTTGACGGCTCGCAGGCAGAGCATACACGTCTCGAAATTCGCACACTGGGTCAGGTGTTCCAGACAAACCACTGGGTCAACAAAACACTCAAACGCAATTATGCCAATAATCTGTTTTCAGCTGTTGAAGAGCGTTTAACCAAGTAAGCTTTTAGCATGGATTTGTTAATCCATTGATCAAGTACGGTTGATTCAGCTTTAATCAGGAATATATTACTCCTCATTATGATGGAGAATATATGTTACGTTTAACACGAGTGACCGACTACGGCATTCTTTTGATGACATCGATGGTGACCACGCAGGCCTCGTGCAGGACAACCAGTGAGTTGTCAGCACTGACGCATGTGCCTGCTCCCACTGTCAGTAAAATTCTCCAAAGCCTTCTCAATGCCGGATTGCTGGAATCGGTGCGTGGTGCCAAAGGCGGCTATCGTCTGGCACGCGACGCGGAAGCCATTTCCTTACAGGACATCATCCAGTCGTTGGAGGGGCGTATTGCTCTGACGACATGTAATCTCGACGATGATGATTGTGATCAAAAAGATGTCTGCTCAACCACCCACAACTGGAAACGGATCAATGGTGCGATTCAGAATGCGCTGCATTCCATCTCACTGGCAGATATGGCGGCAGATGATTTTATGCCGGTATTCCAGATGAAGAAGGTATTACCGATTCATGCGATGGAGGCTGCATAATGGCCAGCAACGACGAAATTCAGCAGCATTTGAACGAGCGCGAATACTCAGCCGGTTTTATCACCGATATTGAATCAGACACCCTGCCGCCGGGTATCAACGAGGATGTGATCCGTCATATTTCCGGCAAAAAAGATGAGCCGCAATGGTTACTCGACTGGCGCTTACAGGCCTATCGTCACTGGCTGACGATGAAGGAGCCGAGCTGGGCGGCGGTGGATTATACACCGACCGATTATCAGTCTATTTCCTATTATTCCGCCCCGAAGAAATCCGGTGATGGACCGGCAACCATGGATGATGTCGACCCGAAACTGCTGGAAACTTACGAGAAGCTGGGCATTCCCCTGCGCGAGCAGGCATTTCTGGCCGGCGTTAAAAACATTGCTGTCGATGCGGTGTTTGATTCGGTGTCGGTGGCCACAACATTCAAAACCAGGTTGAAAGCAGCGGGTGTGATATTCTGCCCGATTTCCGAAGCGGTACGCGAATACCCTGAACTGGTACGTCAATATCTTGGTTCTGTAGTGCCGCAGGGTGATAACTTCTTTGCCGCATTGAATTCGGCGGTGTTTACCGATGGCTCTTTTGTCTACATCCCTAAAGGTGTGCGTTGTCCGATGGAGCTGTCGACCTATTTCCGTATCAATGCGATGAATACCGGTCAGTTTGAGCGTACGCTGATTATTGCTGATGAGGGCGCTTATGTGTCCTATCTCGAAGGCTGCACCGCACCGATGCGTGATGAAAATCAGTTGCATGCGGCAGTGGTCGAGCTGGTGGCGCTGGACGATGCTGAAATCAAATACGCAACGGTGCAGAACTGGTATCCGGGCGATGAGAATGGGGTTGGCGGCATCTATAACTTTGTTACCAAACGTGGTGAATGCCGGGGTCATCGGTCCAAGATTTCATGGACGCAGGTGGAAACTGGCTCGGCCATCACCTGGAAATATCCGAGCTGTATTCTTAAGGGTGATGATTCGGTCGGTGAATTTTATTCGGTGGCATTAACGACAAATTACCAGCAAGCCGATACGGGCACGAAGATGATTCATCTGGGTCGTAATTCCCGCAGCACGATTCTTTCCAAGGGTATTTCTGCGGGTAAAGGGCAGCAGTCTTATCGCGGGCTGGTGCGTATGGCGGCCAGTGCCGAAGGTGCGCGCAATTATACGCAGTGCGATTCACTGCTATTGGGTGATCAGTGCGGGGCACATACCTTTCCATACGTGGAAGTGAAAAATCCGACGGCGACGCTGGAGCATGAGGCGACAACATCGAAAATCGGCGATGACCAGTTATTTTATTGTCAGCAGCGCGGCTTATCGGAAGAAGATGCGGTGAACATGATCGTCAACGGTTTTTGTAAAGACGTCTTCGATGTGTTGCCCATGGAATTTGCCGTTGAAGCCAATCGCCTGATGGAAGTCAGCCTTGAAGGCTCGGTGGGCTAAAAGCTTTATGAACCCAAATATTGACCACAAAGACACGAAGACACAAAGGGAAGAAATCAGTCTTCAGGCCAATGAACTGACACGCCTGATGGTTGATTCCGCTTATGCTGTGCATTTGACGCTGGGGTCCAGGTATAAGCCGGAATTTAATTTAAATACGCCACGCATTAAGGATGGCATCAAACGATTGGTATTATGAAAACTTTGTGCCTTCGTGCCTTTGTAGTTCATATAAAAGGATTTATTCAATGTTAGAGATTAAAAATTTACACGTATCAGTAGGCGGTAAAGCGATTCTAAAGGGCCTGAATCTGGAGATTAAGGCTGGTGAAGTGCATGCCATTATGGGGCCGAACGGTGCAGGAAAATCGACCTTGTCCAATGTCATTGCCGGTCGCTCCGGTTATGAGGTGACAGCAGGAAGTGTCCATTATCAGGGCGAGGATCTATTGCTGAAGAGCCCGGAGGAGCGTGCCTGGGCGGGCGTATTTCTGGCATTTCAGTATCCGGTTGAGATTCCCGGTGTGAATAACACCTACCTGCTGAAGGCAGGCGTCAATGCCAAGCGCAAACATCTGGGTATGGGTGAACTGGATGCCTTTGAATTTATGCAGCTGGTGCGCGAGAAGGCCAGGCTGGTTGAGCTGGATGCGTCTTTTCTAAGCCGGTCGGTCAACGAAGGCTTTTCCGGTGGTGAAAAGAAACGCAATGAAATTTTTCAGATGGCCGTGCTCGAACCGACGCTGGCTTTGCTCGATGAAACTGATTCCGGACTGGATATTGACGCCCTGCGTATCGTCGCCAGTGGTGTCAATAAACTGCGCTCACAGGATCGCGCCATCATGATGGTGACGCATTATCAGCGCCTGCTGAACTATATCGAACCGGATTTTGTGCATGTGCTGGCCGATGGTCAGATTCTTAAGACTGGCGATAAAACACTGGCGCTGGAGCTTGAAGAGCGCGGTTATGACTGGGTGAAAGATGCCTGAAGCTTACAGTATCGAACAACTCAGGGCGCAGGCGTTTTCATTGTTTGAACGTCTGGGTTTGCCAGGCCGCAAACTTGAGGACTGGAAATATACCGATGTGTCACGTCTTGCATCGACACTGGGCGAAACATGGTGGCAGGCCACAAGCGAGCAGCCAGCGTTTTCCGCCGAAGGCAGTATCGAAGATCTGGATGCTTATCGCATGGTCTTTGTCAGCGGCGTATTTGTGCCGGCGCAATCGAAGTTGCCGGACGGTGTAGACGTGCTGCCGCTGGCGGATTTGCTTAAACGTGCGCAAAGCGATGACAGCAAAGCGTTGTTTAAGCTGGATACTGATGCGCCGCTGATGAACGGTTTCGTGGCCGTTGCTGTGGCATTGGCGCAGGATGGTTTGTGCGCCTGCATCGCTGATGGCGTCATCCTCGATAAGCCGTTGTACATGATTCATGTCGGGCACGGCAGATCGCATGTGCTCAGTGGTGTGATGCTGGGTACAGGTGCAGAGGCCACGTTGATTGAGCATTTCATCGGCTCGACGGATGAAGTGGCAGGCCTGAGCAATACGGTGACCTATGCACGGCTGGCTGCCAATGCATCGCTGACGCATTACCGCTTGCAGCAGGAACATGCGCAGCAATATCACATGGGGCGTGTGGAAGTGAAACAAAGCCGCGACAGCCGTTATGTGCTGCATGCGGTGGAGCTTGGCAGCAGTCTGTCTCGCCTTGATGTGCTGGTGAAGCTGGCAGAAGAGAATGCATCCTGTGAGCTCAACGGTTTGTTCGTGGCATCGGGGCGTCAGCATATCGATCATCATACGCGCGTCGATCATATCGCGCCGCGCTGTGTCAGCCGTGAGAACTATCGCACGCTGCTTGATGGCCGCTCGCATGGCGTATTTAACGGCAAAGTTGTGGTGCATAAAGGTGCGGTTAAAACGGATTCGTCGCAATCCAATGCCAACCTGCTGCTGTCGAAGAAATCCGAGATTGATACCAAGCCGGAACTCGAAATTTATAATGATGATGTTAAATGTGCGCATGGAGCGACCATCGGACAGCTGGATCAGGCGCAATTGTATTACCTGACATCGCGTGGTGTACCCGAAGCCATTGCTAAAGAATTGTTGCTCGTTGCCTTTGCCGATTCCGTACTGGTCGGCATGAAAGATAAAACGGTTCGTCGCTTTATTGAGCGTGCAGCTTTTGCCAAATTGCCACATACATCCGGGATAGAAGGACTGACTCATGAACGTTAATCAGATTCGTCAGGATTTTCCGATTCTTCAGCAGCAGATTCACGGTAAGCCGCTGGTTTATCTGGATAACGCGGCAACAACACAAAAGCCACAGTGCGTGATTGATACGGTAAGGCATTATTATGAAGCTGATAACGCCAATATTCATCGCGGTGTACATACGCTTTCCGAACGGGCGACGGCCGCTTATGAAGATGCCAGGGAAATCATCCGTGCTTATTTTAATGCGGCCTCAACGCAGGAAGTGATTTTTACCCGAGGCACAACGGAGAGCATCAATCTGGTCGCTTCGGCCTGGGGTAATGCCAATGTGAAGAAGGGTGATGAAATCCTGATCACGCACATGGAGCATCACTCTAATATCGTGCCCTGGCAAATGCTGTGCCAGCGCACCGGGGCGAGCTTAAAAGTTGTGCCGATGAACGATGCCGGTGAGTTACGCATGGACCTCTTTGCAAAGCTGCTGAGCGAGCGCACAAAGCTTGTTGGCGTGGTGCACATGTCCAACGCACTGGGTACGTTGAATCCGATTGAAAGCATCATTCAACAGGCGCACGCGGTTGGAGCGAAAGTGCTGGTCGACGGGGCACAAGCCGCTTCGCATGTGGCGGTGGATGTGCAGGCGCTGGATGTCGATTTTTATGCCACTTCAGCCCATAAAATGTATGGCCCGACGGGCGTTGGCGTATTGATTGGCAAGCAGGCGATTCTTGCAGCCATGCCGCCGTATCAGGGTGGCGGCGATATGATTCTGACGGTCAGCTTCGACAAAACCCGTTACAATGCCCTGCCACATAAATTCGAGGCAGGCACACCGAATATCGCCGGAGTCATTGGTTTCGGTGCAGCCATTAAATACATTCAGTCCATTGGTTTAGCAGCCATCGCCAGCCATGAAAAAGGCTTGCTGGATTATGCCAGCGTGCACGCCGGTGTATTTGATGGTTTAACGCCGATTGGCACGGCGGCGAACAAAGCCTGCGTACTTTCGTTTGTCATCAAAGGTGTGCATCCACATGATCTGGGCACCATTCTGGATCGCGAAGGTGTGGCCATTCGAGCCGGTCACCATTGCGCCATGCCGGTGATGCAGTATTACAAGGTGCCAGCGACGGCACGGGCATCGTTTGCCATGTACAATACAAAAAATGAAATCGATGCACTTTTTTCTGCATTGGCGAAAGCCAGGGCTATCTTCGCGTGATCATCGACAACAAAGAGGCTAACCATGTTCAGTTTGGGTGATTTATACCAGCAGGTGATTATCGACCATAACAAAGCGCCGCGTAATTTCGGCAAGCTGGAGCCATGTACGCATGATGCGGAAGGTTACAATCCCCTGTGCGGCGACCAGCTGCATGTGTATCTGAACATCAACGATGACGAGATCATTGAAAGCATCAGCTTTGAGGGTCAGGGCTGTTCAATTTCAACTGCCTCAGCGTCGTTAATGACGGATGCACTCAAAGGCAGGTCGGTGGCTGAATTCAATCGCCTGTTCGCCGCTTTTCACCATATGGCCACGGCGGATTTATCCGATGCACCGGATGAAGAAGTGCTCGGGAAACTGGCCGTATTGTCCGGCGTAAAGGAGTTTCCATCACGCATCAAATGCGCCACGCTTTGCTGGCACACACTCAAGTCGGCGATCGAGCATGCCGCCGATCCTGCTATTACGGAGTAAATGATGGCTTCGGGAAGATTAGTTCCAATTTCACGTGATGTTGATGCAGTGCTTATTCCATTGGGAACACCGGTAGTGATTCCGGCTGGGGCCCAGGTGGTGATTACGCAGGAGCTCGGTGGTACGTATACCGTGATCGTAAATGGCAATCTGGTGCGTATTGAAGGCAAAGATGCCGATGCTCTGGGTTTACATGATGATGCAGGTGATGAAATGCGCCAACATCAACATTCGGCACCGCTTACGGCAGAAGGGCCGGTTGCAGAGGAAGCTGTTTGGGCTGCGCTGAGAACCTGCTTCGATCCGGAAATTCCGGTGAATATCGTCGATCTCGGTTTGGTCTATGATGTGCACATTGTCGATACCGATGAGGGAGGCAATGCGGTTGAAATTATCATGACACTGACTGCGCCCGGATGTGGCATGGGTCCGTTCATCGTGGATGACGTGCGCACAAAAGTTCAGTCGGTTGAGAATGTCACCGAAGTGAATGTTGCCCTGGAATTTGATCCGCCATGGGACCGCAGCATGATGACCGATGAAGCCAAATTGCAATTGGGCATGTTCTGATGGCGGAGTGGATAAACGTCGTTGCCGAAAAAGAGTGGCAAGTTACCGACACTCCACAGATTGTGCAGAGCGCTGTGGGTGCGATTGCCGTGTTCCAGCTGGATGGCAGCTATTTTGCCATTGAGGATGTGTGCTCCCACGATGGCGGCGAACTGGCCAGTGGCAGGTGCGAAGGTGATCAGATCATTTGCCCGAGGCATGGCGCACGCTTCTGCATCCGCAACGGCAAGGCGCTAACACCACCGGCCTATGAAGATATCGAGAGCTTCCCTGTGCGTGTACACGACGGCATGGTGCAGGTGGATATCGACGCTTAGACGGTGATGGCGCACGCTGCATTCCGGCAGTTCAGCGAACACGTGCGGCGTAAAGTCAGTGATTGATCTTTGTTAGACCTTTCTCATTCAGAGCCCGGATCAGCAAAAAAGATTGCCAGCCAGATCGTCGGGCAGTTGCTATCGGTCCAGGCAACGCGATGCTTCTGATGGGCCGGAAGGCATAGAAAATCGCCTGCCTTCAGGATGCGGATATCGTTTTCACCCGCCAGTTGGAGCCCGGCCGAACCGGCCAGCAGCAACACCCACTCGTGTTCATCCTGATCGTACCAGAAATCCGGCGGCGAGGCCTGACCGGTTGAGATGATACGCTCAATGCGCACATTCGCCGCGCTGAGCAGTGTTTGCGTGACTTCATCCGGCAGGCTGGCGTCGATATCATCAAAAAGATTGAGCATGGCAGGGGAGCATAGCCGGGTAACTGCACGCCGTCTAAATGTTAGAATGTGGTGTCAGAAGGCTGCCGGGAAGCTGTCCACGTGGATCAATGGTGCAAATGCCAGCGCTAATTGCACCTTACAAGCACTTGGCCCATTCTGTGGTGAGTAGATTTATTGAGAGGGTGATACATATGCGCGATGCTGCTACTGATCCCGATTTTCAAGTTCGAGCCCAAAAGAAAATAGCCAGCCTGCTGGGAATTGTCGTATTAATAGTTATCCTCGGATGGATTGACTGGCAAACAGGCTATAAGCTCAATTTCTTTGTCTTTTACTTCATCCCTGTGGCCATTACAGCCTGGTATTTCGGCTTCAGATTTGCCACTGTGATGTCATTAATATCTTGTGTGACGTGGTATTTTGCAGATGATCTATCCGGGCATACGTATGCTTCAAATTATTATCTTGTCTGGAATACGTCGATTCGTCTTGTTTCTTTTATGATCATTGGCTGGGCTTTCAGTAAAGTTGATTCTTTAATTCGTGCCGAGAAAATGAAGACAGCAGAATTGAAAAAAGCGTTATCTGAAATAAAAATACTTGAAGCATTTCTGTCCATTTGTTGTGTCTGCAAGAAAATCCGCAATGAAGATGGTGAATCCGACATTCCGCACCCTTAAAAGCATGTTTTTTATTTATGGAAATAGGTCGAAATAATACTATTAAAATGATGTTAAACTACTGATATATATGATATATTTACTGTTTCTCAGGAGGTGGTAAATGG
>Ga0210016_1001334_pt1 | contig 22951 bp, 18 predicted proteins | sample CryGeyCG2014_300_FD_185454 | JGI IMG/M metagenome (GOLD analysis project Ga0210016, IMG submission 185454) | Groundwater microbial communities from aquifer - Crystal Geyser CG02_land_8/20/14_3.00 (SPAdes) (version 2) | ecosystem: Environmental > Aquatic > Deep subsurface > Groundwater | place...
ATCCCAAAAATTCTTCTCTCCAAATTTCAAAGTCAACCCCGTCAATTTTATCATCACGATTGGCACTGCCTTCTGTACACCAACTCCATCGCCAATAATTAGGACCGTTGGGGTCAATATCACCTAATAGAGGATTTAACTGGCAACTGCCGCCGGTTTTATTCCGGTTAGCCGAAGTACACTGGGATTTACTAAAGTATTGACCGGAACAACTGCTTTGTCCCGGCAACACCGGCAACAATTGAATAATAAAATTGGCAATCCTTCTCCTGTTAGTACTGTAAGATTCAAGTTTAGATGGGTTGCCTACTTCCCAAAAAACCCTAAACTCCGGCGCTTGTTTCAGCCAGTTAAGGTAATTGGCCGCCTCGGTTTTCTTGGCTGACAAACTGGCCGGTGCGGCCCTAATCGCTTCCTCCAGGGTTGCCAAATAGCGCAAATCATCAATCCCCTCTCTTGTTCCCTCCCACTTTAAGGAAGGTAAATTAGGCGACCAATTGTTTTCTTGATCAGGATAAACATAAACGAAATCACCCCACGAACCATCGGTGTCATTAAAAGGGTCGAGCGTATAATAGCGGTAAGCCCAAGGATACTGACGGGTAAAAGGCGATTGATAGAACCAAAAACCAAAAGTCCTGCGGGCATATTCCGCTTCATTTCCCCGATTAGTCGAATTGGCATAAAACCAGCACTCTTTGCCCGCCGGCCGGCCGGCGCAATAATTCCGGACCGCCCCCGTATCACCTAAAACACCAACATACCAGATATCAGCACAACTATCCAAAAGGTCCCGTCTTTGATCGAGAAAAACTGCCCCTCCGGAAATAAAAATTCTTGCCCTTGGGTCAGCCTCTCGAATCCATTGGCAATACTTTGCCACTTCCTGATAACCGCCAGTTTTCGTATCCGCTTCGTCTACCGGATAAAAAAGAATTTCCGGCAAATCGTTGTCTGCCACTAATTGTTGAAGATCCCTAATCATCTGCAAATAAACCGCTTTCTTTTCCGCCTCGGTTAACGGCAAAGCGGCAATTCTAACTGACGCTCTCATAATCCCGTGATAGGGCACCGGCTGGGTAAAACCGAATTCTTTAATAATCGCCAGCACTTGGCGTAAATCTTCGTAATTCATCCGCACTTGGCCATTATTAAAGGAAATACCGGGCGAAAAATCTAAAATGACTCCCTCCAACCCGGCTTTTTTGATCACCGCTAAATTTTCTCTTAAACGGGCATAACGGTCTTTGGAAACTGAACAAGTATCTGCTTCTTGGTCATTGCAGGTGAAAAAATAATAAAAAATTCCCGGGTGCTTATTGGTTAGTGTCACTAAAGAAAAAGGGTAAACTTCCACGGCTAAAGGCAGATTATAAGGAGCGGAGTTTGCCGGACTAATTGTAATTGACCCGCGATAGGTGCCGGCAACAGCATTCTCGGGAATTTTGACAATCATCCACCATTGTTTATTACCCATAAAGGAAACCGGCCGGTTCTTTTCCAATATTTCCGGCACCACGATCAAATTTTCCGGGTCTGCCGGCAGGTGAGTTTGTCTTCTTTTTTGCATCAACCCGACAATGCGGATATCAATATTTTCCTTGGGGATCTTCCCACTACCCATGATCAAATCGGTAACGCTAACCTGAACGTTCTGCAGATTTTTTAAAGCACGGACAACAATCGATACCGGCTCTTGTTCCCCCCTCGCAGCAGATACCGAAACCAAAGAAACCGAGGAACTAAAAACCGGCTGGCCGGGAAAAATATTTTGCAGATAGTTAAAATTGGATACATAATAATCAACCTGGGCAAAACCAGGCTTAACCAAAAAACGAAAAGACACCAAAACAACGACTAAACCCAAAAGTAAGAGGACCCAAAAGTAACGTTTTTTCACTTTAGGGTAAGTTTAGCACATAAAAAACTATTATTTCAAATACGCCAGCGGGTCCTGAGCCTTTCCTGAAGCGCGAATTTCAAAATGCAGATGGGGACCGGTGCTCCGGCCGGTGGATCCAATAAGCCCAACAACATTACCTCTGGTAACCGTCTGGCCGACCGTCACATCAACCCTTGAGAGGTGGGCATAAACTGTCACAAAACCGTTGCCGTGGTCAATAAAGACCCGATTACCATAACCGATATTGTCCGGCCAACCGGCAATGATAATTTTCCCGGCGTCTGCTGCCAAAACAGGAGTTCCCGCCCTATTGGCAATATCAATCCCTTTATGGTACCAGGTATACCTTTGGGAAATCGTTCCCGATGTCGGCCAGACAAAAGCGCCCGAGGCAACCACTGTCCCCGCATCGGGAGTTCTTTGGGCAATATAGGCTTGACCCGGCGACCAAAGCTCAACTTTTGGCATTGTCCCATCAGGAACAATTAAAACCTGTCCGACCGCCAAGGCAAATGTTTCGTCGTTGATAAAAGTATTGAAAGGATAATCGACAATTCCCTGCGGGTCAATACCGTAATATTTTGCCACTGAATAAACCGTATCTCCTTTTTTGACTTTATGGATTATGCCGTCGGCCGGTGGAATTCTTAAAATCTGCCCTGGTTTAATCGCATTAATTGAAGCTAAGTTATTGGCCCAACGGATAGAATCGATAGAAATGCCGAATTTCTGTGACACTCCGGAAAGAGTATCTCCCGGTTCCACCTTATACTCGATTATTTCCGCCCGGTATTTCTTATCGGAAATATCGGTTGACATCTCAGTGGTTTCGGTGGCTGAAGAAAGGACGGCTGACGGCGGCGGCGTTTGTGCAAAAGAATCTTGTGATAGCGAATTGGTGATAATAGGAGCCAAAAAAATGCCCAAGACAACCAACCCTCCCATGCCGGAATGTAAAAAAGGCCTGACCATCTTTCCCCGGCCTTGATAAAGTTTTTCCGCCACCGCGCTTTTCCCTTTTTCCAAATGCCGGAGCCAATAATAAGCGCCTAAAAACAAAAACCGATACCAACTTTTAAAAAACCCTCCTGTTTCCGATAAAAATTTTTTCATCCGTAGTTTCCTAAGCTACCACCAAATCAGTCTATTGTCAAAATTAAGAACCTAAAGAGATCAACAAGGTCTTATTTGTTCAGTTTCTCCAAAAACTCCAAATTGTTTTTGGTTTTGCGGAGCCGGTCGACAATCATCTCTGTTCTTTCATCCGGATTCATAACATCAATAATCCGACGGAGCATCATTATCCGGTCAAAAATCTTTTTGTCATAAAGCAGTTCTTCTTGACGGGTTCCCGATCTTTGAATATCCATAGCGGGAAAAACTCTTCTCTCCGCCAAATGCCGTTCCAAATGCAATTCCATATTACCGGTCCCTTTAAATTCTTCGTAAATCAAATCGTCCATCCGGGAACCGGTTTCAACCAAAGCCGTGCCGATAACCGTCAACGAACCACCGTCAATGATGTTTCTGGCGGCACCAAGATATTTTTTGGCCGGAAAAAGCGCTGCCGGATCAAACCCACCGGAAAGAGTTCGGCCGGAAGTCGGCATCGCCATATTATAAGCCCGCGCAAGACGAGTAATTGAATCCAAAATCATCACGACATCTTTGCCCTGTTCAACCAGTCTCTTAGCTCTTTCCAAACCAAGTTCGGCAATATGGGTCTGGTCTTCCGGCGGTTCATCAAAATTCGAAGAATAAACTTCACCTTTCCCGCCAGTCACCTCTTTAATATGAAGGTTGATGTCAGTTACTTCCTCCGGTCTTTCCCCGATTAAAATCGCCATCAAATGAACTTCAGGATAGTTTTTCGCTACCGCCGTGGCAATGTCTTTAAGAAGCCAGGTTTTACCGGCTTTAGGGGGAGAAACCACCAGCCCTCTTTGGCCTTTCCCGATCGGACAGACAAGGTCAATCATTCTCGTTGAGATAATTTCTTTCTCGGTTTCCAAAACCAACTGCTCTTTGGGGTAAATGGGGGTCAGCTTTTCAAAATCCGGCCGGACAGACATTTTTTCCACCGGCTCACCGTTAATCTTTTCTACTTTCAGCAGCCCCCAATATCTTTCGTTTTCTTTCGGCCGGCGGGCTTGCCCGGTAATCACATCGCCAGGTCGAAGCAAAAACCGTCTGATTTGAGAAGAAGAAATATATATGTCGTGGTTAGAGGGCATCATCTCCGGGCGCAGATAACCGTGTCCGGCTATGCCGGATAAATCCAAAATCCCCTCAACGGTTTCCGTCGGTAATCCGGCATCAGGAATTACCCGCTCGTCGACAAAACCATTAAAACCCTGATTATTATTCTGAGAAAAGACCCTTTTGGGTAAGGAATCAGACGGTGTTTGGTTTTGAACCGGAACCAAGGATGGAGAACCAAGAATGTCTTCAACGGTAATAACCGACTCGGTGGATTTTTCTTCAGGAGAGGTTTTTTTAACCGCCATAAAAATAAAAATTTTACAAAAATAATAACTGGCGAAAGTTAACCTAAAAAAACTGATAGCCCATTAAATTTTGGAAACTAAAAATCGGGGTTCATCAAAAACAAGAAACCACCAGAAGTTTTATAAACATGCCCATTAAAACACAAACCCCACGCCCTGTCAATAGCAGAAATGAAACTTGTCTCGCGGAAGGAAGACGGTACGCCTGCCCAACCTACCGTCCTCCTTCCGAGAGACACTCCCCTGCTTTTTTAAGGCTAAAAATTGTCAATTTGATTTCAAAAAACCGACTCTTTTGGTCTTGACAACCAAGGTTATTAATGCTAGCTTGTTTAATTAGGATTAAATAGTTTCCTGTCCGAACTTTAATCCGAACTTTAGGGCATTACTATACGTAAGCAACTTCTATAATGTAAGGTCTTAGCGGTAGTAATGCTCTTTTTTTGGGTCAATTTCCCATTTTCATGACAATCGGATTACCCCCCAAACGGGTGATGTCAAGAAACTGCCTTCTAATCCCGTTCTGGTCTTCTTTTGGGAGTCCAAACTTGTTTTTAAGTTTTTCCCAAGCGCTCTTTTTTCTCATTGAGAAGAATATAACACATCTTGTCAAGAGTTTCAATCCTATATAAATATTCACTCAAAAATAACCTAATCCTATAAGATTATTGTGTCTGTTTTTTAGCCTTAAAAAGGCAATTATTGGATAATTAATTAATGGCTGTGGATAACCAGAAGAAAATTAATTTAATTAATCTAATTGACCTAATTGATCTAAATAAACCCCAATAACTTAGGGTTTGGTGCTTGGAATTTGATTAGAATAATTGGAAACTATTTTTCTAAAAATTTTACTGCTTCCGATAATTCAGAAGTATTTGAAGATGACAAGATATTAATGAACCCCAATTTTTTCGCTTCTTTTATTCTCTTCTCTTCTCCGTTGACCCGCCTAATCTCCCCTAATAAACCGACTTCACCAAAAACACATGTTTGGGGTTTGACCGGCCGAGCCTTAAAACTGGAAAGAATCGCCAGACAGATCCCTAAGTCTCCGGCCGGCTCGGAAACCTTAAACCCTCCCCCAATTTTGACAAAAATATCCTGATTATATAGCGGTAAATTAAGAACCTTCTGTAAAACCGACGAAAGTAAAACCAACCGGTTGTAATCGACTCCCAAAGCCACCCGGCGGGGAATGGCGGTGAAACTCACTGTCACCAAAGCCTGTATTTCCACTAAAACCGGTCTGGTTCCCTCCAGAATGCAGGCGGCAACCGCTCCCTGCCTCGCCGAAGACGGCGAGTCGAGGCGGGCCCCCATAAAAATCTCAGAAGGATTGTTGACTTCTTCCATCCCCTTATCGGTCATTTTAAAAACACCCGTTTCGTCCGTCGGACCAAAACGGTTTTTTAACCCGCGCAGCAGTCGTAAGTCAGCAAATCTCTCCCCTTCCAAAAATAAAACACAATCTACCATGTGGTTTAGCATCATCGGGCCGGCAATTTCGCCTTCCTTATTAATTTGACCAACTAAAATTACCGATATACCAGTTTTTTTGGCCAGTTCGATCAATTTTTGTGTACAATACTTAACTTGGCCTATAGAGCCGGGAGATCCCTCTATTTCGTCGGACCAGACAGTTTGGATAGAGTCAATAACGACCATTTCCGGCTTTATCTCAATCACCGTGTCAATCACCTTTTCTATTTGAGTCTCAGATAAGATCAGCAAATTATCTTTTTTAATTCCCAACCTGTCCGCCCGAACCTTCAGTTGGTCCGGACTTTCTTCCCCGCTGACATAAACAATCAAATTATTTTGAAGACCTAATAAAAGAGTTGATTTTCCCACTCCGGGTTCTCCGGCCAGTAAAACCACTTCTCCGGGGACAAAACCACCTCCCAAAACCCTGTCAAGCTCCCCTATACCCGTCGAAAGTCTTCCCGAAACCGAAGTTTTTATTTCCGAAAGCTTAACCGCTTGCCCTGCCGATATCCCGCCGTTGGCGGGACGAAGGAGGGGTTTTTGATTTTTCGAAACCTTAAATTCCACCATCGTATTCCACAACCCGCAATTCGGACACTTTCCATACCACGAAACACTCTCAAATCCGCAATCGGAACAGACAAACTGGCTGGAAGTTTTAATTTTTTTAGCCACTACCTGAATTATACCCTATTTTCTTGTAGCAAAAAACCCGTTTATTCTCCCGCTATTTTGGGGATTCATTAATTTTTTAGTTGACGTTACTATTACTCCGCCGACTGCATTTTTTGTTCTCCGGACAGGAATCAAAACTATCTTGCCTTGCTGTTGTTTAAGCTCTAAAAGAGGAATCGTTGTCCCGCTCACCGGATGGCTGAGACTAACCACCCTCCCCCTTTTATCATCAATAACATAAATATTCTTAAGAGTCATATTCCCCTCGCCAAAACCGTAAGAACCTGACAATAACAACCCTTCTTCCAACTTTTTAACTGTCATTATCCAACCAATGTCACCCTTTGTTAAAAAAACATCTTTTCCTTGTTTGGTCGCTACAACACGACCACTGTTATCTATGGCAAATTGTTGGTTTTCTGCTCCTTCGCCCATCTGATAGGCCAAAATTCCTTCCCTTATTTCAACAAGTACCAAACGGCCATTTAAGAGATTCAGTGGTTTTTCTTGCGTGCTTTGCTTTAAAGGGTTTTCAGGTGTCATACTATCTCCTTTTTTTATCCGACTAAATTTGATTTTCAAATTTTGACGGGTGAACTAAAATCCCCGCCGGTTCGGCGGGGCAGTTAATAACTTATTGACTATCCGATTAATAACACACTCAGGATGCAAAAGTCAAATGAAGAAGCCAATGAATGCTACTTGTATCCTATCGGCTTTTGGCTTAAAACCAAGCCAAGGGAAATCCGGCGGTTGTCTTTGTCGATTGATTCAATATAAACATCAATCTCGTCCCCTTCTTTAATCTGAAATTCGGGCGGGATTTTGGAGATATGAACCAATCCTTCAATCCCCGGCTCAATTTGGACCAGTGCCCCAAAAGAAGTCAGTTTAGTTACTTTGCCGGATATTTTTGAGTCAGCCGGAAACTTCTTTTCCAGTTCATCCCAGGGATCGGACAAAAGCTGTTTAAGAGAAAACTGCACCCTTCCGCCGTCCAAACTAATAATTTTTACTTGAATTTTTTGGCCTGGTTTATAAAGAGTGCTTAAATCGTCGATTTTTTGCCAGGAAACCTCGGAAATATGAACCAACCCTTCAACCTCGTTCCCTTTTTTATCGGCAATCTTGACAAAAAGTCCAAATGGAACCAATTGGGTAATTTCTGCCTCATAAGTGCCCCCCAATTTGAGTGATTTAATTACCTCAACGGTTTTAGCAATCTTTTCCGCATCAGAAATTTGTTTTTCCGAAAAAACCAGTCTGTTTTGTTTACGGTCAACCTCAATTACCTTAACCGCGATGGTCCGGTTTACCAGCTGGTCAAGTTTTCCCTGCCAGGAAGAACCGATTTGACTGCCGGGTACAAAACCTTGCAGGCCAAAAGGGGCATCAACAATCAGTCCTCCTTTGTTATTTTCTCTACCTTTAACCTCGGTTTTCTCGCCTGATTTTAATAAATCTTCATATTTTTTCCAAGCGAAGTCAGAAGCGGCCTGCCGGAGCGACAACAAAATCTGCCCCCGATCGTTTTCGATATTACCGACGTAAGCTTTTACCTTGTCTCCAACCTTAAGATTCCCGACAAAATCTTTTTGTTTCTCGAATTCCTTGCCTAAAACCACCCCCTCCATTTTTGCCCCAATATCAATATGGATGCTCTTTGAGCTAATTTCCGTTACCACCCCGTCGACAATTTCACCTTTGTGCAGTCCACGGACTTTGTTTGTTTCAAAAGCCAGAAGTTCCTCCATGGTTGAAGGCTCTTTTTGAGGAGTTGTTATTTTTTCTTTTTTTATTTTTGGCAAAATTAATTACCCACCTTTCGTTTTATTTTTTGTGTTTAAGTCCTCTGGCCTTGATCTATTTCCAAAATCCCTTGTGGGATGACTATCGTCGGTGGCACGATAAGATTTGAAAACAAAAGAGTCCCGGCAACGACCTATTTTCAAAATCCCTTGTGGGATAACTATCGTCGGCGCTGGTGTGTTTAACGACTCTGTTCGGTATGGTCCGCCTCGGCTCAACTCGCGCCGAGTCGAGACGGGAAAGAGGTGGTTCCACACCGCTCCAGTTACCGAGGACACTCATGTTTTCAAATCAACGTGCCAGTTTGACGACTCTGTTCGGTATGGTCCGCCTCGGCTCAACTCGCGCCGAGTCGAGACGGGAAAGAGGTGGTTCCACACCGCTCCAAAGACCGAAAGGCTCAAACACAAAAACAATTTTAAATTTTCAATTTTAAATTTTTAATCAAAATACACAAATTCTAAATGTTTCAAATTGAATTCAAATTGCCTGCCCGCAACGCCTTGCAGGCTTGCATGGCGGGCGGGTAAATTTCGAATTTCGAATTAATTTGTTCCCTGAGTAGTGAAGAGAATCCATGATGCATTTGTTTAGACTACGATCGACCGATTAGTACGGCTAGGCTAAATGCCTTACGGCACTTACACCGGCCGCCTATCAACCTGGTAGTCTTCCAGGGGTCTATCCCGATTAAATCGGGATGATTTCTTATCTTGGAGGGGGCTTCCCACTTGAGATGCTTTCAGCGGTTATCCTTTAGGAACGTAGCTACCCAGCGTTGCCCTTGATAGGAACAGCTGGCACACTAGAGGTTCCCTCCCCTAGGTCCTCTCGTACTGTAGGGGAATCTCCTCAAAAATCAAACGGATGTTCTGGATAGAGTCCGACATTGTTGTTACTTAAAAAGGCAAAAGATTTCTTGTTTTCTTTTGCTCCCTGCATCGCTGCAGGGGTCCGACCATATCTTACTCGCCTCTTCGGCGGCTCTGGCGTATGGCCTGTGGGGATTCTTCAATAATTTTTAATTTTTAATTTTTAATTTGAAATCAAATAATTAATGTTTAAATTTTAAAAATTGAATCATTAAAAATTGATTAAAAATTTCGAATTTCAAATTGAAAATTTACCGAAGTCTTTCCTGCTGATTGTCTTGCGTCCGATGTTACATCGGAGCGGGTAACCATTTTTACTAGTAAGTAAATTGTATACTAGTAGATTACCATTTGCAAGAGTTTCCAGCATATAGCCAGATTTATATCTTTCCATTCTAGTTTTGGACAAAAAGAATTGTTTTTTTCATTTATCGTCGGGAAAGAAAGACAGCTCGTTAAACTATAGTATGTATCCTATAGTTCTACTGTCTTACGACGTTCTGAACCCAGCTCGCGTACCTTTTTAATGGGCGAACAGTCCAACCCTTGGGGGCTTCTTCACCCCCAGGATAAGGTGAGCCGACATCGCCAAACCTTACATTTTCGTGTAAGCCAGACTATACCTTCATCCTCTTCTTTTTACCGTCCGGGTAAAAAAAGTAGGAGTCAGCGTTTTATCCCGCCAAAGCGGGATCTGTCCCGATAAATATCGGGAACAAGTCGTTACGGGGTTATAACAGAAGGATATTTGTATTTAAATTTCGGTAGTACAAACTTATCAATCAATTGAATAAATTTCATGGCACTTTTTGTCCGAATTCTAATTCTAAAATAAATCTTATCTTTATTTAGAGTAGATTCAATGCCGAAATTTTTCCACAACATTTCAATTAATTGATATTGCTCTTCTTTAGAAAAATGTTGAGTATTTAAATAAATAGAGCTGTTATTCTTACAACCATCATCCATAAACCAAACAGCCAAACTTAAACAATCAAGCTTAAAATTTTTAGGAATAATTTTCCTTTTGTTTAAAAAAAATCGGTCGTAATATTCTGTAAAAACAGATAAACTTTGAGTTGAAAAACGATAAGCCTCTCTCTTTCCGTTTGTTTTTCTCCATTTAGGCTTAGTCAAAACATAATCGCTAAATTTCGAATACAACCAATCAACTAAATCTTTTTGGAAAAAACAATGGTTTATTTCTAAATAAGCATTTTTCTTTTTTCTCATTGTTCCGTCTCCTAAAAGACAGCCAACAAGAATGGACTTTTGCTCTTCTGTTAAACTTCCCACGGTGTTGACCATTAACTCAATGATAATCCGAAAATTACCCGAAAGTCAATTAAGGTGTTCACCGTTATGAGCCGAAATATTAGTTAAACAGACTAATAGAATTACTTCTACCTCACCCCAATGTCATTTAAGGTGCCGAACCGCGCCGGCGCTGTGGACGCTCGGGCGCGACTAGCCTGTTATCCCCGGGGTAGCTTTTATCCTTTAAGCCCTAACCACAACCACTGCGAGTTAGGGGATCACTAAGACCTGCTTTCGCACCTGATCGAGCTGTCGCTCTCACAGTCAAGCACCCTTATGCCTTTACACGAACCACCCGATTTCCATCCGGGTTTAGGGTACCTTAGTGAACTTGTGTTACGTTTTAGCAAGTGACTGCCCCAGTCAAACTGTCTCCCTAGCACTGTCCCTCCCGATGCTTCAATCGGGATGGTTAGATCTGAAACAATAAAAGAGAGGTGTTTCATTGACGGGACGCACCGTATGGTGCATCCCTACCTCCTACTCTAAACAATCATTCTTTCATTTCAATACCAAGTAACAGTAAAGCTCCACGGGGTCTTTTTGTCCTAGAACATCTAGGCCGCATCTTCACAGCCATTTCAATTTCGCCGAGGGAAGGTTCGAGACAGTTGTCAAGTCGTGGATCCTTTCGTGCAGGTCTGAACTCACCAGACGAGGGACTTCGCTCAAATCAATCTTAACTGCATATCGCTATGCAGATGGGACTATATCTTATCCCGCCGAATCGGCGGGACTCTGACATGTAGTCTCTGAGGATTTTAAAAATGACGGGGTCTTTTTAGTATTCATTTTTTCAATAATTCTTCCTACTCTCGTTATTCCTTTTTTAGAAAGATGTTTACCTTCAAACATAATCTCAACTATTTGAGAAAAATAAGTTAAATCTTTTCTCTTCGCTGTTTGAAGTTTATTTTCTTTAAAAAACGGAATTATTTTTGTTCTAAGATCACCTATTGACCTTACACAAAAACGATAAATATTTTCTTTGTGGTTATCGTATCGGCGATTAACAAAAATTCTTCCGCATTTAAAAAATTTCTGAATTTTTTCCAATGCTTTTAAACTTTTTTCGCCTTGTGTGACCACAAATTCAGGAAGAACTTGACAACCAAGTTTGGTTGTAGGATTTCTGTTGATACTGACAGTAAAACAACCTTCTCCATCGGCTATTCCTACAATCCAACCAATCATTTTTAATCTTTCCTGCTGATTGTCCGCACTTGTCATATTTTCACTTATCTATGGTAATATTTTACCATAAATTTAGTAATGCAAGATACTCGGATATTCCAGCATATAGTCAAATTTTACTATGGCAGCAATTCCACCATAGGACGGTTATAGTTACCGCCGCCGTTCACCCGGGCTTAGATTCAAGGCTAACTTGATAAACAAGATCACCTCAAATTTTAACCTACGGGCACTGGGCAGGATTCAGCTCCTATACTTACCCTTGCGGGTTAGCAGAAACCTGTGTTTTAGTTAAACAGCCCCTTGACAATCTTTTGTTGTAGCCCTCTCTCATCCTCCGGATGAGAAAATCCAAAATACTAAATCCAAAATACTAAACAATATCTAAATTAGAATTACCAAAAATTCAAAACATTTTGTTTGAAACATTTGGATTCTAAAAATTGTAATTTGTTTAGGATTTTGTGCTTAGCGCTTCGAATTTCCTCGTCCGAAGGACAAGGTTGGACAGGACATCTCGTAGAACTTACGTCCAGATTTTTTGCCGAGTTCCTTGAACCTCCTTCTCTCGCTCGCCTTAGTCTACTCGACCAACCCACCTGTGTCGGTTTACGGTACGGGAATAAAACATTCCTGCCGCGACTTGACTCGCGTCAAGGCGGGCTCCCTGCGAACCTTTTCTTGGAAACTGAAAATCACCAAATTTCCTTCGAAAATCTCAGGATCTTCATCGCCTCTCGACTTAAACGTTTCGACGGATTTTCCAATCAAAACTATCTAAAGGCTTAAACCAAGTAAATCATCACCTGGCTTGGTTATTCCGACTTCGTCAGTCCCCAGGTAATAACGAATGTTTCACTGTACAGGAATATCAACCTGTTGTCCATCCAATACTCAGGCAAAGCCTGACTCATGTTAGGCCCCGACTCACCCCACGACGACGACCGTTGCGTGGGAAACCTTGGGTTTTCGGCGTTCCGATTTCTCATCGGAATCTCGTTACTCATTCCGGCATTCTCACTTCTGTCAACTCCAGTCCGGCTTACACCGTAACCTTCACCGTCAACAGAACGCTCCCCTACCACACTCATGCACAACATGAGAAAATCCTAAATTCTAAATCCGAAATCCGAAACAATTTTTAAAATACAAATGATTAAAAATCAAAAATTCCTTAAAAATTTTAATTTAGAACATTTGAATTTATTTCGAATTTCGTGCTTAGTGCTTAGAATTTCCTCGTGCTGCGCACGAGGTCTTGAATTTCGGCTTATAGCTTAATCCTCGATCATCTTCGGCGCCAAATTTCCCTCCGTCTCGTCCCGCCTTACGGCGAGACGGACGAGATCTCATCCAGTGAGCTGTTACGCTTTCTTTAAAGGATGGCTGCTTCTGAGCCAACCTCCTGGGTGTCTGAGAAATCTAACTTCCTTTAACTTAGCTATAAATTAGAGGCCTTAATTGCAAGTCTGGGCTGTTTCCCTCTCGACTGATCAGCTTAGCCCGACCAGTCTGTCTCCTTTGATAGTCTTTCTGGTATTCGGAGTTTATTTGAGAACGGAATCTTACGACCCCATACCCATTCAGTGCTCTAACCCCAGAAAGTAGTTACAAAAGGCTATACCAATATATATTTCGGGGAGAACCAGTTATCTCCGGGTTCGATTGGCATGTTACCCCTAATCTCAGGTCATCTCATGTCATTGCAACGACAACGAGTTCGGGCCTCCCCCCGACTTTCGTCGGGACTCACCCTGCCCAAGATTAGCTCACCCGGTTTCGGGTCTTCCGACGGCTGCTTATTTCGCCCTGTTAAGACTTGGTTTCCCTACGCCTCCTCAGGCCAAGCCTGATTAGACTAGCAGATATCGAAAACTCGCCGGATCATTCTTCAATAGGCACGCGATTAGTCCGGCAAAGCCGGACCTCTCGCTGTTTGTTAGTTAGCGGTTTCAGTTACTCTTTCACTGGGTGTCTCACCCTTCTTTTCACCTTTCCCTCACGGTACTAGTTCACTATCGGACACAACGGGTATTTAGCCTTAGAGAGTGGCCTCCCTAGATTCACCCGATGTACTTTCATCGGGATACTTGGGGAATCACTCGAGGTGTTTTTAGTTTCGCTTACAAGGCTCTCACTTTCTGTGGCAGTTTATTCCAAAACTTTCTGCTACCAAAAACACTCCCTACCGTGCCCCACAACCTCCGGCAAAGCCGGATTTAGGCTGATCCGCTTTCGCTCGCCGCTACTTACGGAATCTCATTTGATTTATTTTCCTCCGGGTACTTAGATGTTTCAGTTCCCCGGGTTGCCCCCTCATGCCTTGCATGAGAAAATCCGAAATTCTAAATCCGAAAACCTTAATTAGGGTGCGGGTGAGATATGAGATGTGTGTCGAGGATGGGAAGTGAGGGTGGGTAATATTTTTTTACTCACTTCTCACTCTCATTTCCCGACTCATTTCTCACTTCTCAACCTCACCCCAAAAGATTTCGACATTAGTGCTTCGAATTTCCTCGTGCAAAGCACGAAGTATTCGTGCTTTCGCACGAATGGATTACCCCATTCGGAAACCGTCGGATAATCGGTTTTTGGCACCTCCCCGACGAGTATCGCCGCCATATGCGTCCTTCCTCGGCCCGTTGCACCAAGGCATCCACCACTAACTTTATATGTAGCTATGAAATGCATCAATTTTCTCTTCACTTGTCAAAGAACAAATTTGCTCTTTTAAAGCACTTTCCTTACTTTCGTAAGGGGTGGACCAGGGCGGTACTGACCCGCCTACCTTCTCATTGCAAATGAGACATTCTACCGTTGAACTACTGGCCCAAAAAAAACTGGCCTTAAGCCAGTTTTACTCAGAATCTTGAGAAGCGCCTATCCCCAACCGCGGATACTTGATCTGTAAACTATTTGTATTTTTTGATTGCTTCTCATGAAACGACTTTACTGGCTTTAGAAAACTGATCGAATTATACCTTAACCGGCAAAAGACTGTCAAGACCTAGTCATCCAGAAAAATTTCCTTTTTTGAGATTGTTTCTTCCAAGGCTGAAACCTCCAAAAATTTCGGCGACTGGAAGTTGCGCTCCGAGGTAATCGCTCCCACAATCGTTGTTTTTAAATCTTCCAGTTCATATGAAGACGAAAAGTGTAAATGGCCGGCAAAAATTTGTTCTACTTTATTTTTTACCAGAAGTTTTACCAGTTGGGCTGCCTGAGTTGCCACAGCAAGATTTTCTTCTCCCATTATGTGTGAAGATGTCGGGTGATTTAATGGCTCGTGAAGAAAGACTAAACAATAAGCCTTCAAACATTCTTCAACTTCTCTCCGCAACCATTCTTCTTGTCCTCCAGATGCCTCCAGTCCGTTTTCCCCATCTCCATTATTTACCAATATAAATTTCTTATCTTCAATGTTAAAACTCATAAAACTTTTCTCAAAAACTTCGCCCCAAAGGTTCTGTTTAAACCTCCTCCCCCACCAAATATCATGATTTCCGGGAATAACATAATATTTCAAACCACTCTCGTCCAATATTTTTTTAGCTTCAAGAAATTCTTCTTTCTTGCCTATTGTTGTCAAATCACCCGCAATAATGACAAATTCAGATTCGTCTTTTTTTGCTTTCTCGATGGCAATCTTGAAATTACCCCAATCGCTGTGAACATCCGCCATCACCGCAAATTTAAGCGGTTTTCTTGCCTCGCCGAATTCTGCCGTAGGCGGAAAAAGGCGGGTCTGCTTTTCTCTTATCGTCCATACAACCCCCGAAACCACCCCACCAACTAAAAGTAAAACTAAAACCTTTTTCAGAAGCTTCATGAAGTAATTGTAACAAAAACCAGCTTCAAAAGGGGAGGCCTTACGAAGCTAATTTACTCTTTCGACCAAATTCCCAATCGTTCTTTTTTGGCTGAATTCTCCGCTTTCTGTAAATCACTGCTTTGACAATATTTTTGATTTGGGTAATCGCAGGCAACCCACAAATAGCCCCGCAGTTTGCCGTAATTATCGTTCTGCACTTGAACATATTCTACGGTCACTTTTTTGTTTCCCAGCAAGTTCATCAAAAAAGACCTGGCTTCGTTATAATATGGCTTGCCTTTTTCCGGCGCGTCTATGCCTATCAGTCTGATCGGCATGCCTTTTTCCAAAGAGGATAAGCCGCAACTTTTTGTTCTAACTTCTTCCCAAAAACTTCTCCTTCCAAAACAATCTCTCTTAAATTTTCAAAATATCTTTCTAACTCTTCGTCCGAACGACATCTACTTGTACCAAGCCCGTTAAATACCCCAAAGTACCACCTTGTTGTTTTATTTCCTTGTTCCTCCAGTATTACAACATTTTCCGGATCAACTTCCTCCCGATAAGAAGCATAAACCCAAAAATTGCGATCTTCAATAGAAAAAGGGAAACTATGCTCCCAATAATTAAAACCCGCGGCAAGCATTGTTTCTTCTGTTACCAATTGGAAAAGAAAAGCTCTCTTATCTTTTCTCCCTAGTCCTCTTTCTTTTAATGAACACATAAATTACCTCCCTTCTGGACAGAGATTTATTAGGCTGAACTTGGGTTATAACTCTACACCCTTAGGGTATAACACGTTCACACCTTCGGTAAAACTTTGTGGGCAAGGAAAGAATCCCTGCCCACCACCTGCCCGACTAGCTTTGCGACTCGAAGCGGGTGGGTCGGCTGTCGCCTCAGACGACTGCAAATAGAGAAACATTAACCTCGTCTTTATCAAATGTTTCTAATATTAGAATAAATTAATTTATCTTCAAACACTTTATTAAAATCTGTATCAAAAGTCGCAAAAGAATCAATTTTATTGTAAATCATTGTTAGTAAATGATATGCGTCTCTGGGACATAAATTGTACTTCTCCATATATTCAACCACCTTAATTTGATCCTTCAGGCCCGTCGGAGAATTAACCAATTCAATAAAAGGAACTTCTAGAATCTCCTTTACTGCCTTTTTAAGACTCTGAAAAATTTCGTTCTTCTTTTTGTCTTTATAACGGAATTTCAAAACATACAGAAACTCGTCCAAAACCAAGGGGGAAATACAAAACATAGTCCCACTTCTCATCCACTCTTCCAAACGGCTCAAAACTTCTTTATGAAATAAAGACAGCTCATCTTTATAGTAAACCAGAACATTGCTGTCTAAGAAGATTTTTGGCATAACTTTCGTCAATAATCTTATTTATTTTCGAAGGCGTAAGACCCTTACCTAAACGGAACCCGCCGGCAAGTTTCTTTAGTTTTTTTATGTTTTCTTCAATATCTCCACCGTAAACGTTCTCCCCTATCGTAGAAAGTTTTGCCACCGGCTTCCCGTCTTTAGTCAAAATAAAGGTTCCTGCCTTAGGCAGTTTTGCCATAACCTTACCTGCATTCCTACGAAAATAGGTTAAGGGCAAAAGTCTTTTGGAAAAATCCTCTATCGTCTGTAAGTTATCCATGCTCTTAATGTACAATGTTCTACACGCTTTGTCAAGCATTAAATTACACATAGTATTGCACAATGCAAAACAATAAAACCAAAATTTTCCTGAGAAGTTTCATGAAGTAATTGTAACAAAAATATTACATTGTCAGATCAAGGTAACCAAATCCCATCTCCCTTAATTTAAAAAAACCGGCGCTATTAACTCCTGAAGTTGTTCAAAATACTGAATTTTCAAGTCATCCGAACCTGCTTCAGATTGAAGTTCTTTAAGTTTCCTAATTCCCTCTGGCAAAATACCTAATTCCAAAGTCACCCTGTCAACTGCTTTGTAAAATTTTCTTGGAGTCTGTTCAAGAAATTTTTGACTACAATATTTATGGACTTTAGGACTAATAAAAGCAGAAAAAGGTAACTCCATCGTACCCAGGGCTTCTAATATTCCCCTTTCGTCTGCAACGCTGCCTTTATAAAGAGCAGGGAATCTTGTTGAAAAATTATTAAAATATCCCGGCCATTTTGCCCCAAAAACCGCCTTTACTTGTTCCAAACTGGCCAGTTTGTCTTCGTCTACCTCAATCTTGTTCATACTTAGTGGACGATAATGGAGTCCCTGCCCGCCATCGGCTGTCGCCTCAGGCGACTGCAGACGGGGAACCATTGACCTGTCCGATTTAATCGGACCGCTCTAGCTCCCTGTGGGCGATTCAGGCTTCGAACCTGACACCTCGTCTTTATCAGAGACGCGCTCTAGCCAAATGAGCTAATCGCCCAAACTCTTAAAATGCTCTACTACTGCCTGCCCCGCTGAGCGACACTTTGAGGCAAGGATGTAAACCTTGCGAAAAGCGAGCTCTTGTAGGGAGCCACTTGCCCAAAATCATTCAGGACGCGCTCCCCGCCTGCAACGCTTTGCGCCCGCCCGCATCGATACGCGAAGCGTTTCGGGCAGGTAACAATGCGGGCAGGTAACCAGATGAGCTAATCGTCCGAATTGCCAAAATTTTACCACAAAGCGGGGAATAAAAAAAGTTCATAAAAAACCCCGCGTCTGACGCGGGGCTGGAGACAACCAAAATGCGGTAGGAATTGCTCGCCGAATATGACTTTTTTCCGGCAATAGCTTTTTTGTGTCAGCTTAAGACAGCTTTATTTGTTCCGACTTACGTCGGAACGCGTATTTTTCTCCTTAGAAAGGAGGTGATCCAGCCGCTCCTTCCAGAACGGCTACCTTGTTCATATTTAAATCACTACATAAAGATAAAATTTTGTAGGATTCGTTCCTTATGTTTCCAAAAGGTATGGACTATATCTTCATCCTCAACAAACGGCTTTTTTCTGGATACCAAGAACCGATTATTTTTGAAAAATCACTATAAGATTTTGCTCTTATAAAAAATCTCCAATAATCAGGATCTGCTTTCTTGCTAGGATTATGAATAATTCCGCAAGAAATTCCAAATTCCAAAAGAAAGTTTCTAACTTCCTCTAAATCTAACTTATCTTTTTGGGCAAAATAAATATAAAGTCTTAATTTGGGATTTTTAGTTATTCCACCCTCAGAATCAAAATATCCTTTTATGTAATATTTCTTTTCTTCAGGTGAATTTACTTTGAATCCTTTAAGAAAAGATTTAGAAAATTCAACAATGTAAACTTTCCTTGTCTTCCCTTCTTTGTAAATCCAGGCTTTCTTGCCAATTTTAGCAAGCAGTTCTTTAATAAAAACTGGATAAGACTTATATTTTTGACTTATCCGAAAGGTTAATTTTCTTTCGGTTGCGTCATGAATTGCTCCCAATAAATAAGCTTTTACCATTTGAAGTAGGCGTTGGCGTGTAGTCTCTACGGAGTCCCCAATAATCATCGGGGTTCCCTCGGTATTGCCATCTGACATCTTGGTTTTATTTTGAACGAATAAAGCCAAGAAAGTCAATTAGGTTTCACCGATACAGCCAAATTTTACTTCGACATTACTATCGAGGTCGCAACAATTTTACGACTTAACCCCCATCGCCGAGTTTACCTTGATTCCCTCAAAGAGGGAGCTTCGGGTACCCCCGACTTTGTTGATTTGACGGGCAGTGTTCTGAGATATTAATTTCCATTACTGAAAAATATTCTCCCCCACCGGACGCGCGGTTTTCCCGCATCCTGGCGGACTGGCTATTTTCCAAATGGACGCCTATTATTCATAAACTCTCTTAGTCTATAAAGTTCCCTTATCCCTTCTTTCGTCAAATGTTTTTTTCTTTTAAAAAGTTCCGCTGCTTGACAAAAAAGTAAAAAATCTTTACCTTTTTTACCTTGAAGCGGATATTCCTTGAAAAAAGGAATTACTTTTCGGAAAAGATCTTTCTGGCCTTTTACCACATATTTAACATGCGGTTTCCAACCATAACGCTCATAGTTAAGTTCGACTATGCGTCCGCAACCTAACTTTTGCTGGATCTTTTCCAATATCGGCTTATCATCACCCCGAAGTTCGATTTCAAAACAGAGACTGGCATCAAGGCCAAGTTTCTTTGTTTTGTGTTTGCTTATAATTATGGCGAAACAACCTTCTCCGTCGGTAAATCCGACAATATACCAAGGACTAATAATTTTATAGGCACCCATTTCAAATAACTTCGTGCCTTCCCCATTCGACTCACCAAGCCAAGCTTGGTTCGCTCAGGGTACTACGCACTCTGCAGACTTCTGATATCTAATCGTTGTTAGTTCACACCGACAACTTCCATAAATTGTACCACACAAATATGGTCAATACCAGATCTCCCTATGTAATTAATTTTCGTTTCTTTTTCATCTCGAGACCACATATTCCGCTCATTTTGATAGGTAATTGCTTCCCCATTTATACGATGGGTCGCAAATAAACGGAACCGTTTAAACTTCAAGCTGAAAAATGCTAATTTGACCCTTCGCCCCGATATCTCACGACATCAGGACTGTCATTTTGCTTCCAAGCTTTACCTTAGCTTGAGAGAGATTTTAACTCCCTCGAAAAATTAATTGATAGGCGCAATTCTTTGTACAAGACTCGAGAACGTATTCACCGCGGCCTGCTGATCCGCGATTACTACCAATTCCAACTTCATGAGGGCGAGTTGCAGCCCTCAATCTGAACTGAGGCGAAATTTCAGAGATTTGCTTAACATTACTGTCTCGCTAAACTCGTTGTTATTCGCCATTGTAGGATGTGTGTAGCCCTGGACATAAGCACCGTGCTGACTTGACGTCATCCCCTCCTTCCTCCCCCACACTTTTAAACTCTACGAGTTTAAAAAAATCCGAAATCCTAAATCCGAAACCCTAAATTAGGGTGCGGGTGAGATGTGAGATGTGTGTCGAGGATGGGAAGTGAGGGTGAGTATATTTTCTTACTCACTTCTCACTCTCATTTCCCGACTCATTTCTCACTTCTCAACCTCACCCCAAAAGATTTCGATCTTAGTGCTTCGAATTTCTTTTGAACCGTGAAGTTCAAAAGAGTGGGAGCAGTCTCTTGTGATTATTTAACACAAGATAGGGGTTGCGCTCTATGAGGCACTTAAGCCTACAGCTCACGCCTAGAGCTGACGACAGCCATGCAGCAGCTGTGCTGCCTTCCTTGCGGATCGTCCTACGTTTCTGCAGAACTAAAACGGCAGCATTTCAAACCCAGGTAAGGTCCATCGCTTTGTATCGAATTAAACCACATGCTCCACTGGTTGTGCGAGTCCCCGTCAATTCCTTTGAGTTTCAACCTTGCGGCCGTACTCCCCAGGCGGCCTGCTTAACGCGTTAGCTTACGCCACCCCCCCCGATAAATCGGGAGGACCAGCTAGCAGGCATCGTTTACGGCTAGGACTACAGGGGTCTCTACATATTGTTACTACCCCACCGAATCGGCGGGACGGTTTGGTTATTTCTACCAAACTCTGTATGTTACCATACAGATCGGACTGTATCATATCCCGATGTTACATCGGGACCTGGCGTACAGTCTCTACGGGGTTATGCTTTTACGAGTTGAATAAGGAACAAGTTTATACTTAAAATCTTCCAGCAAATAACTGCCAATTAATTTTTCCAGCTTTGGCATGCTTGCCTTAGGAAAATAAATAACCCACTTCCCTTTGTTCAACCTTTTATTTGTTTCTATTCCGAAATTCAAAAAAATTGTCTTTATTAGTCTTTTTACTTCACCTTCTGTAAAACTGTGGGTTTGGAGTGAGGTTCCCGCATACTCTGCAGAACCATCATCCATTACCCAAACAGCTAAACTAAGAGGTTTAACTAATAGATAATTTATACTTTCCGGAACAACTTTCTTGGAAGACGGATAAAAGAGATTATAGTATTTTGTAAACTCCGGATGGGTTAATGTTACAAACTCGGCAAAACTGTAGTCGGTTCCACCAATTGTTTGTTTAAATACATTAACTTTCATCGAAGTTATATTTTTAAACACCTCTCTTTTATAATTTACTAAAGAAATTTGGTTGATTGAATGTTTAATATGTAATCTACAATTTTTACCCCTAAACCTCAATCCACCATCTCCCAGTAATGTTCCTATTAATACTTGTTTTTGAATTTCGTTTAGTTTGAATAATGTTTTATCCAAACTTGAGCAAACTTCCCTCGGTATTGTCCTCATTATTTTTAGTTTATCACCGAAGATAACCCAAAATCAACGAGGAGTTTCACCGATATAGCCAATTTTTATCCCGATGTCACCATCGGGAGGGACTAGTATGTTTATCCCTTTCGCTCCCCTAGCTTTCGTTCCTCAGCGTCAGAATAAGCCTAGATGTTCGCCTTCACCCTTGGTGTTCTTCATGATATCAACGCATTTCACTGCTCCACCATGAATTCCAACATCCCCGACTAATCTCCAGGTATCCCATCTCTTGCCCCTGTCTTTGGTTGAGCCAAAGTATTTGAAACAAGATGCGGAAACCCGCCTACGAAACGCTTTACGCCCAATAAATCCGGATAACGCTTACACCCTACGTATTACCGCGACTGCTGGCACGTAGTTAGTAGGTGTTTATTCTTTCCGCGTAATGCGGAACAAAAGAAGTTTACGACCCGAGGGCCTTCATCCTTCACGCGGTGTCGCTCCATCAGACTTTCGTCCATTGTGGAATATTCCTAGTTGCTGCCATCCGTAGATGTGGGGGCCGTGTCTCAGTCCCCCTGTGGCTGACCAACCTCTCAGTCCAGCTACCCGTCACTGCCTTGGTAGGCCGTTACCCTACCAACAAGCTGATAGGACACAGGCTCCTCCCTCAACGCGAAGTTACTCGCTTTACTCAAGGCTTCACTTTAAAAAAATTCTAAATCCTAAACCCGAAATACGAAATAATTTTCAAAATACAAATGACAAAAAATTCAAAAAATGCTTAAGGCATTTAAGGCTTTGAACATTTGAATTTGTTTTGAATTTCGTGCTTAGTGCTTCGAATTTTCTCAAGGTAAAACCTTGAGACTATGGGATATTACCTTCCCTTTCGGGAAGCTATCTCCCTTTGGGGGGTAGATTCCTGTGCATTACTCACCCGTTCGCCGCTGTCCGATTTACATCGGACCGCCCGACTTGCATGCCTAAGGCACACCGCCAGCGTTCATCCTGAACCAGGATCAAATTCTCAAAAAAATTGCGAAGCAATTTTTGCAGCCCGCCAACAAGCGCTCTTCAAGCCGTGTACGAATAGTACGAGAAGGCTTGAAGTAA